>Ga0123334_1000559_pt1 | contig 50993 bp, 49 predicted proteins | sample BiotimSIPDNA_FD_89706 | JGI IMG/M metagenome (GOLD analysis project Ga0123334, IMG submission 89706) | Anaerobic biogas reactor microbial communites from Washington, USA - Biogas_R1 time_0 SIP DNA | ecosystem: Engineered > Bioreactor > Anaerobic > Unclassified | place: Washington, USA...
AAAATTGCTATAGCCACGAACGCCTGACATAACTGAATACTACAACTGGTAAGCCGTATGCCTTAGTAGGGCACGTACGGTTTGATAGGGGGGTAGCCAAGTAACTGGTTACCCTACCTTATTATACACAAATCAGGAAGGGAAAAGAGCTTATGCAGGACCAAAGAGTCAGAGCGGCTGCGTTATCTATATTCAGCAATTTATTACTGGTAACCATGAAGGTTGTGGCGGGGATAGTTACCGGGTCGGTCAGTATAATATCTGAAGCCATCCATTCGGCCAACGACCTTTTGGCGTCATTCATTGCTTTCTTCGCGGTCAAAACGGCGAGTAAGCCTCCTGATGAACAACATCCCTTCGGTCATGGCAAAATTGAAAACATTTCCGGAACTATCGAGGCTTTGTTAATATTTGTTGCGGCTGTTATGATTATTGTTGAAGCTGTGGGGCGCTTAAAGCATGGGGGTGAGGTAGAAACTATCGGCTTGGGACTTTGGGCTATGGGGATATCGGCCCTGGTTAACCTGGTTGTCTCTCAGCATTTGCTTAATGTTAGCAAAGAAACAGATTCCATAGCTCTGGAGGCTGACGGTATGCATCTGAGAACCGATGTGTATACGTCGGCAGGTGTCTTTTTGGGTCTGCTGCTGATCAAGGTAACGGGTTACACCATTATTGACCCCATCGTGGCCATCCTGGTGGCATTATTGATTATAAAGGCTGCCTATGATTTGACCCGCAAAGCTTTTATGCCTCTGATGGATACCGCCTTATCAGCGGAAGAGCTTGAGGAAATCAGATTGGTTCTGATTGAATTTGAATACCAAAATGTAACTTATCATGATATGCGTACCCGGCGATCTGGGCGGGAATGCCACATTGATCTGCATCTGGAGGCCAGACCGGATATGAGCATAAAAGAGGTGCACGATATCTGTGATAAGATTGAAAGGAAGATTCAAGAACGCATCCCATATTCATATGTGCTCATCCATGTAGAGCCCTATGAGGATTCGGTATGAGAAGATATCCCTCTTAAAAACTCCCCGCATATCCGGTAGATTTAGTATAGTATAGACGGAATTCCCGGTGTTCGCTACAATGGATATGGAGGCTGAATTGGAAAGGGGAGTTAAGATGCAGGCATATTTGATTACCGCACTGGCGGCTATTGTTATTATGGTAATTTTCGTTTTCCAGAACCCGCAGACGGTTACTATTTCATTTCTTACTTTCTCCTCGCCACCCATTTCACTGGCTTTAGTTGTTTTGCTGGCTGCGGCTGCCGGAGCATTGATTACTTTGCTTATCGATAGTTTCAGGCATTTGAAAACGGTACAGCGGCTAAGGGAAGAAAAGATCAAAGGCAAAAAGCTGAAATCGGAATTGGAGAAAGTTAAACCTCCGGCAGTGGAGTAATAAATGAAGGCATTACTACCCCGGCAGAATTATTTGAGTAGCAAGGTTTTTTCTCAGTCGATGGGCCTGATTGTATAAGTATCGGCGGAACGAGGGGCTGGGTGCCGGGATGATTTCCAACTGCTCCTTAGTTTCTGTTTATGGAGCTAATTGTTCAGGAGGCGTCGATTTATGGCGCCTCCTGATTATTCCAGTGTACATTCCAATTGTGAGGGAGTTAATACATAATGAGGAGAAATCAGATTTGGTCGTTAACAGAGTTGCCCGGGGATTACACTGATAAGACAGACCGACTTATGGAAGAATTTTTAATTTCATCGGTTATGGCTGATCTTTTGATAAAAAGAAATCTGGTTGATTCCCAAAAGGTTCGAGATTATTTGCGGCCTGCGTATGAAAGTCTTTCGGATCCTTTTCTTATTTCCGGAATGGAAAAAGCAGTTTTGAGGATTCAAGCCGCGATTAAGGATAATGAGCGGATAGTAATTTATGGTGATTATGATGCAGATGGGATTTGCAGCATTGTCATTCTCAAGGAGGCCCTCAGTTTACTTGTTTCGGGGATAGAATACTACATACCCAATCGTTTTGATGAAGGCTATGGACTTAATTCCGAAGCAATCCAAATGTTGAGCGAAGGGGGATGTCAGCTGCTTATTACTGTGGACTGCGGGATTGGCTCTGTCGAGGAGGTGGAGCTGGCCCGCCGTCTGGGCATAGATGTGATTATTACGGACCATCACCAACCTGGAGAGATATTGCCGGAAGCTGTTGCCGTATTAAATCCTAAATTAGATGATTATGCCGACAATTTTGATCTGGCCGGGGTGGGAGTAGCCTTTCAACTGGTAAGGGCCCTGGCACAAGGCTATGAGATTATTAACCCTCGTGAATATCTGGAGTTGGCGGCTCTGGCGACGGTGGCCGATATTGTGCCTCTGTCAGGTGATAATCGCATATTAGTAAGAGAAGGTATGATCCAGCTTAAATCAACGGAGAGGTTAGGTTTACAAGCTTTACTGGACATTTCAGGATTGTCCGGCAAAGATCTGCAGTATCGGAATATTGGTTATATCCTGGCACCCCGCCTCAATGCGGCCGGTCGATTAGCTGAAGCCAATAGTGCCGTGGAGCTGCTGCTTTCACGAAGTGAAATGGAAGCCCGAACTTTGGCGGAAAACCTGGGTATTTTAAATTCCACTCGTCAAGGGATTGAAAGCGTTATATTTGATGAAGCCAGGGAAGAGGCACTGGACCGGGTAGGACAGGGTGATTCAGTATTGGTAATGGCCCGGGAAGGATGGCACCAGGGAGTGCTGGGTATTGTCGCGTCCCGTTTGGCAGATGCTTTTGGAAGACCGGTTTTACTGGTATCATTGGATGGAGAGCAGGGCAAAGGCTCCGGGCGTGCTATTCCTGGTTTTAACTTGTTTCAGGCTCTAAAAGATTGTCGGCAGTATCTCAGCAATTTTGGGGGACACCGCTTGGCTGCGGGGGTGACCTTACATAAATCCCAGATAGATTCGTTGAGAAAGGCATTGAATGAATTGGCTGCCAATGCATGGGAAGACCCTGATGAGGTCCAAAAAATTACTGTCGACAGTGTTATTAATGCCAGGCAGATTGACTTTCAACTGTTAAAAGAAATTGAGCAGATGGAACCTTTTGGGTTGGGCAATCCCAGTCCCCTGTTTATGCTGCGCCAAGCCATGATAATAAAGCCGCGGCGGGTAGGGAAGAAGCAGGACCATCTCAAATTCTCGGTTGAATCAGATGGGAGGTTAATGGATGCGATAGGTTTTGGCATGGGGGTTCTGCCAGATTTGCATTGCGATAATCAGTATTATGATCTGATTTTTGAGCCGGGGCTCAACAGCTTTAAAGGGAAGAACACCGTGCAGCTAAAAGTCAGTGATCTTAAGCTTTCTGACGAGCCTTTTAATCCTATTCTCTTCCATGACTACCCTACATCCAAGATAACAAGGCCCTTTTTTGAATCCTTTGAAGGGGCCATTAAAAAGGTCATAAATAATGGAGACCCGGTTTTGATTATGTATCCATCTGTTCGGTGTTTGAATAAGCATCTGCCGGGATTGCGGAATATTTTCCCTCCGAATCTTTTGGCGCCTGTCCACGGTTGTGTTCAGGAAGTGGAAAGAAACAGAAACATAAAAGCATTAAAAGCTGGGAACAGACAGGTTTTTTTAACAACATCCCATTTCTTTCGGAGTAAATTAAGTAAAATGGATTTGAACAGCGGAATTAAAGGAATAACACTATGGTCAGAAGATTTGCCATCTCCAGGGGCTTTGAACTGGCAAAGGTTTGATCGTGAAGCAATAAATTCGGTAGTCACGCCGGAAAAATGGCTTTCTTCGGAGGAGATTGGCAGCAGGCCCAGGATAATCTACACTAATAGAAAGGCCACCTTGCAAAGACTGTATAAACCGGAGGATATCACAGAAGCTGGGATAGAAGATATTGGTTGCCGGATTAAAAGACGTGAGGAGTTCATGTCAAAGGCGACGGGTTGTTATTTCTGGGATGGAACATTTGGGGGAGGCTTACCCAGAATTGCAGGCAGCGAATTGATACTGGGGGATGTTCCCTTTGGGGATTACGAAATTGTCAGCTGCTTGGCTCAGCTTGTTGATCCGCTCCCCACATTATTCAAGCTGTTTTCTGACGAAGATATTGAATGGAATCGTTGGTATTTGGATCAGCTTTATCCAGATTACGGGGCTTTATTGGGATTGCATGAAAAACTCCTGGGTAAGGATAAAACGGTTTGCGCTTTTTTGGATATAGCCAATGCAAATCCAAAGGTTGATGCCTGGCGAGGAGGTCGTGAACTAGCCCTGGGTTCGGGACTCAGGATATTAAGTGAAATTGGCTTGATCAGAAAGTCAAATGGGTCTTGGGAAGTGAGATCCCGTGATCTTAATACCGCTGAATTGGCTGATTCCCCCTATTATCAGGAAGGGTCTGAGGAAAAGAACCTTTTTGACAGATTCATAACCATGCATAACCTCAAGGAGTGTTAAGAATGGGAGACATATATCCATTATTGGAATGTACAAAAAAGTATAATCCGAGTGCGGATACTGATATTATTGATCGAGCTTTTCAGTATGCTTCTGCTGCTCATCAGGGTCAGTATCGTATTTCCGGGGAAGATTATATTAATCATCCCTTGGCCACCGCCAATATTCTGGCTGAATTAGGGCTGGATGACACTACTATTGTTGCGGCATTGCTTCATGATGTGGTTGAGGACTGTGGGATTTCCATAGAGGAGATTATCGAGACATTTGGTGAAGAAGCCGGTCTGCTGGTGGACGGGGTCACCAAATTAAGCCGCATTGACTTTAAATCGAAGGAAGATGCTCAGGCGGAATATCTGCGCAAGATGTTTTTTGCTATGGCCAAAGATATAAGGGTTATTCTCATAAAGCTAGCTGACAGACTGCATAATATGAGAACTCTCAAACACCAGAATCCGGCCAAACAAATTGAGATTTCCCAAGAGACTATTGATATTTATGCTCCTTTGGCTCATCGCTTGGGGATATTCAGATTCAAGTGGGAGCTTGAGGATCATGCTCTGCGATACCTGGAGCCCGAAGTATTTTATGAACTGGTGGATCGGCTTAAGGTAAAGCGCCAGGAAAGGGAGGAATATGTTCGGAGTTTGATTTCTCAAATCAAAGAAAGTCTGGATGAAGTTCATATTGAGGCTGATATCGAGGGGCGGCCCAAGAATCTTTACAGTATTTACAACAAGATGCTGAAACAAGGCAAGGATCTGGATGAGATTTATGACAAGATTGCCATAAGAGTGGTAGTTAATTCCATCAGAGATTGCTATGGGGTTCTGGGCGTAATTCATACGTTGTGGAAACCACTTCCCAGAAGGTTTAAAGACTATATAGCCACACCCAAAACCAACATGTACCAGTCCCTTCACACTACGCTGGTGGGCAAAGGTGGTGAGCCTTTTGAAGTGCAGATAAAAACCTGGGACATGCACCGTACTGCTGAGTACGGAATTGCGGCTCACTGGCGCTACAAAGAAGGGAAGCAGGGTGACACAGAGTTTGAAGAGAAACTGTCTTGGCTTAGGCGCACCCTGGAGTGGCAGCAGGATGTTAAAGATACCAAGGAGTTTATGGAGTCACTAAAAATAGACTTGTTTACCGCCACAGTATTTGTTTTTACTCCAAAGGGTGATGTTATCGAGTTGCCGGCCGATTCCTGTCCGGTTGATTTTGCCTATCGTGTTCACACTGAGGTAGGACACCGCTGTGTAGGGGCCAAAGTTAACGGGCGTATTGCTCCCCTTGATATTAAGCTGAGTAATGGAGATATAGTCGAAATCCTGACTTCCAAGCAATCCTCTGGCCCCAGCCGGGATTGGCTGAATTTTGTAAAGACCTCTCAGGCCAGGAGCCGGATCAAGGCCTGGTTCAAAAAGGAACAGCGCCAGGAAAATATAATTAAGGGCCGGGACAGTCTGGAATTTGAACTGAAAAAACATAACCTTGAAATTAAAGAGTTTCTGAAGGAAGACAGATTGCTGGAGATAGGCCGTAAATTCAGCCTTACCCGGGCGGACGATCTCTATGCTGCCATTGGTGATGGCGCTATTACAGCCAATCAGGTTATTAGCAAATTGACTGAAGAGTACTTCCGACAGAAGAAACTCGACGATTTACTGGTAATTCAGCCCCCCAAACCGGGACATCAAGCTAAAGAACGGTCTTCCACTGCGATTCGGGTTAAAGGAGTGGAAGATGTTATGGCCCGATTGTCTCACTGCTGCAACCCTTTGCCTGGAGATGAGGTTGTCGGATATATTACCCGGGGAAAAGGGGTGTCGGTACATCATGTGGATTGCCCTAACCTTAAGGCCCACATTCGTACGGAGCCGGACAGAATTGTTGAGGTTGAATGGGTTTCTCAAAAACCCAGCAATTATACAGTGGAGATTGAAGTGTATGCTGTTGATCGTCCCCGTCTTACAACGGATATTATGAATGTTATTGCCGATGCCCATATCGGAATTCACTCCGTGTTTTCCCGGGCGAATCGCAATTCAATTGCTACCATTAATCTAAAGCTAGAAATCAAGGATTTGGATCACTTGCAGGCTATTATGCAAAGGGTAGGTAAAGTGAAAGATGTTATGGAGGTAAAAAGGGTGGTGCCAACTGCCCATTAGAATATGAAAACAGTTGTTCAAAGAGTAAAATCGGCCCGAGTATTAGTGGATGACCGAATAATAGGGGAAATTGAAACGGGATTATTGGCTCTTATCGGAGTAGGGAAAGATGATACTCTTAAGGAAGTTGACTTTGTAGCGGACAAAATCGTTAACTTGAGAATATTTGAGGACCAATCAGGTAAAATGAATCTTTCGGTGCTTGATATTGGAGGGCAGGTGCTGGCGGTTCCTCAGTTTACCCTCTATGGTGATGTTAAAAAAGGCCGGCGCCCAAATTTCACGGAAGCGGCGCTTCCAGAATTGGGCAAAAGCTTATTTGATGAGATTATCAGGAAAATTACGGAGCGGGGTATTAAGGTTAATACCGGTGAATTTGGGGCCAAAATGCTGGTGGAAATCAGTAATGACGGTCCCTGCACAATAATAATTGATAGTGAATGACAAGGAGGAATGAGTCTTGATATTAAAGGGATTAGAGCTGGGAGGTATTGGTGCTAATTGTTATATAATCGGATGCGAAGAAACCAAGGAAGGAGCGGTTATTGATCCGGGAGGAGGCGCTGCTTCAATATTAAAAGTCGTTAAAGAAGAGGGATTGGTTATTAAATATATCATAAATACCCACGGCCATATTGACCACATAGGTGCCAATACGGAAATAAAGGAAGCTACCGGTGCAGACATTCTAATTCACGAAAAGGATGCGAAAATGCTCACCAGCTCTGCCGCTAACTTTTCTATGTTTATGGGACGCAAGGTTACCAGTCCCGCAGCCAGTTGGCTGTTAAAGGATGGCGATACAATAAAGATCGGCAAGACTATTCAATTGGAAGTTATTCATACTCCCGGACATACGCAGGGTGGCATCTGCTTGAAAACCGGGAATGTTCTGTTTTCCGGGGATACTCTTTTTGCGTCCTCAATAGGACGGACAGATTTTCCGGGAGGCTCCTATAAAACTTTGATTAGCTCGATTAAGGAACGGCTCATGAGCCTTGATGATGATGTGGTGGTTTATCCCGGACATATGCAGCCAACCACCATTGGATACGAAAGAAGAAACAATCCGTTTCTTGATTAGGTGAAAGATGGTCTGAGGAGAATATTTTTGATCTATTCCGGGGTTGGTGGATAAATGCAGATTAACATAAATGTATCACCTGGTTACGATAACAGGGTACATGAAATATTCCGGCTTTTTTTCCCTCGGGCTAAGGTGGTTTGCGGCCAGGAAGACGGGGATTTGCATGGGAATCTGACGGTTAAGGAGTGCCCTGATTTTTGGGAGCTTCAAGCTGTTCTAACCGGGTGTTTTGAAGGACGGCGGCAGGGTGTGGTTTGCTCGGGGGAGAGCAAGGCCGAGGTTAAAAGGGAGCTGCTTCGTTTAACCTACTTGCTGCTGGAGCAGGTCACATCCTATACACCAAATCCCTACGGTATTCTTACCGGAGTAAGGCCCACTAAGCTGGTTCATGGCTTTCTGGACAGAGGCTGGTCATGGGCCCGAATTGAAGAGGAGCTGCTTGATAAATACCTTGTCAGGCCGGAAAAGGCGGATCTTCTTATTGACGTAGCCTTACGCGACAGGCCTTATTTGTTGAAGTCACCTGATACCGGCCGCAATATTGGGGTATATATCGGAATTCCCTATTGCCCCAGCAGATGTCATTACTGTTCTTTCCCAGGGTATTCTTTGGGACATCATCCCGGGGTGGCCCAGTTCCTGGAGGGACTGATTTATGAACTGAACCGGGTAGGTCAGGAATTGCAGGATGCGGGCATTACAGTTGAGTATATTTATATTGGCGGAGGGACTCCTACTGTTTTGACATTGGATGAATGGCGGCAATTATTGGTTCCTGTCCGTCGCTTCTATCTCAGCCAAGCCACAAGGGAGTTTACGGTGGAGGCGGGACGTCCCGATACCTTTAATTATGAAATATTGTGTTTCCTGGTGGAAAATGGCGCCAATCGAATATGTGTGAATCCTCAAACCATGAATGACTCTACTCTGGAGATGATCGGCAGACCTCATACCCGGGCCATGACAATTGAAGCTTTTCAAAAAGCCCGGCAGGCAGGCTTTCGGAATATTAACATGGATCTTATTGCCGGCTTGCCTGGTGAAGGTCCTGAAGAATTTGAAAACAGCTTGAAGGAGCTGCTGCAATTAGCCCCGGAGGGAATAACGATACATCACCTGGCTCGTAAACGAGGTTCAGCCTGGAATGAGCAAGATCCCTTTATTACGGAGAGACAGCCGGTTGGGGAAGCAATTGTCGGAAACGCTTATCAGCATTTAATTGCCGCAGGCTATCTCCCTTACTATCTCTATCGTCAAAAGAGGATAGCCGGCAACCAAGAAAACATCGGATTTGCCTTGCCTGGATTTTTCGGAGAATACAATATTCAAGTAATAGAAGAACGCCAGACCATTATTGGCTTGGGGGGAGGATCGGCCACTAAGTTTGTCGATTACAATGATGGGAGCATAAGCACTCACCATCATCCTCAGGACCCGGCGACTTACTTGTCAAATCTTGAAAGCCTCATAAAAGGCCAAGTTGACAAGCTTAGGGGCTTGCCATAGAATAAAGGTTAGCTTTTTTCAATGTGTCGGTATTTTTCCAATCTGGAGGTACAAAAAATGGAAATTTCAGGACCCCGAGGTACTCGTGATATACTGCCGGAGGAATCATATTTGTGGCAAAAGATGGAGAACATCCTCCATCAAGCAGCACAACAGTATGGTTTTTCGGAGGTGCGCCTTCCAGTATTTGAGCATACCGAGCTTTTTGAGCGAGGAGTAGGAGATACTACCGATATAGTTCAAAAGGAAATGTACACTTTTACAGATCGGGGGGAGCGAAGCATAACCTTGCGTCCTGAGGGCACGGCTCCCAGTGTGCGATCCTTTATTGAGCATAAGATTTTTACCAAAGCCCAGCCCACCAAGTGGTATTACATGGGCCCTATGTTCAGATATGATCGGCCTCAGGCTGGTCGGTTCAGACAGTTTCACCAATTTGGCATAGAAGCTTTCGGCACTTCGGATCCGGATATTGATGCCGAGGTTATGGCTGTTATGGTGCGAATTGTGAAGACCATGGGGATAAGCCAATTCCAGCTGCACCTGAACTCGGTGGGCTGTCCGGATTGCAGACCATTATACCGAGAAAGATTGATTCAGTATCTTACTCCCTTTGAGAGGGATTTCTGCGGGGATTGTAAACAAAGGTTCCATAAGAACCCCCTTCGAATTTTAGACTGCAAAAATCCGGGCTGCCAGGAGGCGGTTAAAGGACATCCGGCATTATCAGATTACTTGTGTGATCGATGCGGACAACACTTTGAGCAAGTTAAAAACACTCTTGCTCTTTATGGAATTGATTATGTATTGAATCCCCAATTAGTCAGGGGGCTGGATTATTATACTAAGACTGCATTTGAGCTGTTGCTGCCGGATCTGGGGGCACAGGCGGCGGTAGGCGGCGGAGGGCGATACGATGGACTGATTGAAGAATGTGGAGGTCCTCCCACTCCGGGAATAGGTTTTGCTATTGGCTTAGAGCGACTTTTGACCGCCGCCCAAAAACAAAACCCAGAGGCCTGGCAGGCGTCATATTCTCCTGTTGATGTGTTTGTGGTCACCGCTGAAAATGAATTTGCTCCCGATGCCTGCAGTTTGCTGGAAGAGATTCGCGGTTCAGGAATGAAAGCCGACAAAGATTACTTAAGCAGGAGTCTTAAGGCACAGATGAAGTTTGCCGGCAAAACCGGTGCTCGTTTGGTGATAGTCATCGGAGAAGAGGAAAAAAAGAAAGGTTATTTCGTCTTGCGAGATATGAAGCTCCATGAACAGCGTCAAATTCCCGCAGATCAGATAATTGATGAGATCAAATCTATTTTGGTTAAGCCTGAGGAGGAACAATATGCAGAATAATCTTAAGAGAACTCATCATATTCAGGGGCTAGGGTTAGAACATGCCGGCCAAAGAGTGGTGTTGAACGGCTGGGTAAATACCCGACGTGATCATGGAGGATTAATATTTGTTGATCTAAGGGACCGTTCCGGACTAATTCAGGTTGTATTTAATCCGGATATCAGCAAGGCCGCTTTTGATCTGGCGGAAAGAATCCGCAATGAGTATGTTATTGCCATTGCCGGCTTGGTAAACCCCCGACCGGAAGGGACGGTAAATCCTAATCTTGAAACCGGTCAAATAGAAGTATTCGCCTCTGAATTAGTAGTGCTTAATGGCGCTAAGACACCGCCTTTTTACCTTGATGATGATGTTGAGGTGGATGAGGGGCTTAGACTTCGCTATCGTTATCTGGATTTGCGGCGTCAGGAAATGAAAAACAATCTGCTGCTCCGGCACAAAGTAGTCAGGTCACTGCGAGGATTTTTGGATGAACAGGGATTTATTGATATTGAAACCCCGATCTTGACCGCCAGCACCCCGGAGGGTGCGCGAGATTACTTGGTTCCCAGCCGGGTTCATCCGGGGGAATTTTATGCCTTGCCCCAGTCGCCTCAGTTATTTAAACAGATTCTGATGGTGGCCGGAATGGAAAGATACTATCAGGTAGCCAGATGTTTCAGGGATGAAGATTTGAGAGCGGATCGTCAGCCCGAGTTTACTCAACTGGATATAGAGATGTCATTTATCGATGAGGATGATGTTATTGGGTTAAGTGAGGCCATGATATCAAGGGCTTATAAAGAGGCGTTAAACCTGGAGATTGCCACTCCTTTTCCCCGCTTAACATATCAGGAGGCCATGACCACCTATGGCAGTGACAAGCCTGACAATCGTTTTGAAATGCATATTCAGGACCTGACCGATTTGTTGCAGGATTCGGAGTTCAAGGTGTTCGCGGCTGCCATAAAAAACAAAGGTGTAGTCCGGGCCTTGAATGCTAAAGGGTGTGCCTCCTTTTCCCGCAAAGAGATTGATGATCTTTCCCAAAAGGCCACCGGTCTGGGCGCTAAGGGATTGGCCTGGATACAAGTGACTGCTGAAGGAATGAAATCGCCTATCATCAAGTTCCTCACTGCTGAAGAAATTCAGGCAATAATATCGCACCTTGATGCCGAACCGGGTGATTTGCTGTTATTCAGCGCAGATACAGAAGAGGTGGTGGCTCGAGTTCTGGGAGGCATCAGGCTGGAGCTGGGACAGCGTCTTAATTTGATTGATGAAAGCCTGCATAGTTTTCTTTGGGTAACAGAGTTTCCTTTGCTGGAGTGGGATGAGGATGAGAAAAGATACGTAGCGGTTCACCACCCCTTTACTTCTCCCCGGGATCCCGAATTGTTGGAACTGGAGCCGCAAAATGCTACTGCTATGGCCTACGATCTGGTTCTTAACGGTACTGAGATCGGAGGGGGGAGCATTCGTATTCATCAGCATAGCCTGCAGCAAAAGATGTTTTCTCTCCAGGGGCTATCACCTCAGGAGGTGGAAACTAAGTTTGGATTTTTGATGGAGGCATTTGAGTATGGCGCCCCTCCACATGGAGGTATCGCACTGGGAATTGACCGGTTGGTGATGTTGATGGCCGGACGAGATTCGATCCGGGATGTAATTGCATTTCCTAAGACTCAAAGTGCATCCTGCCCGCTAACCCAAGCTCCATCGATGGTTAGTGAAAAGCAGCTTCAAGAAATTAACATAAAGACCATAATTAAATAGATTGTATTAGCTCCCCAGGGTTTGGGCGCTTCTTGAAAACCCCGGCCAGCTATGATATTATAAGCATAATCAAATAAGATACTTCATTCCCTGCTGTGTTCGTGAAAAGCTGGTTTCGTTTTGGCCCAACACCAAAATGAAGGGTGCCTGACTCTGTCAATGGCCTGCAGGCCCTTGTCTTTGAGGGAAGCATAAAATTGATAGGAGGGTTCCCACCTGCTGATTCGCAGGTTCAAAACGCCTGGCTCACACGACTCGGTGGGGCTCTTGTTTTCTTGCAGACCATTTAAGCCTGATAATGATATGGCCAATGTTCCGGTTTGTTTGACCGGATATGAATAAAGCCGGAGCTGGCCCGGTGGTTTAAAAGCCCTTTGCACAAAGGGATAACTTGAAGATATGACAGGAGGGTTATCAATGTATTGGAACCAGGAAATTGAATGTTTACCACGAAATGAACTAGAGAAGTTGAAACTGCGGCGACTGAAAGAAACGGTATTTAGAATTTATTCTTTTGTGCCCAGCTATCAGGCGAAAATGGATAAAGCCGGCATTAGCCCCGGGGATATTCGGACCCTGGAGGATATTAGCAAACTGCCTTTTACCACCAAACAAGATCTGCGCGATAATTATCCATTTGGCCTGTTTACGGTGCCTATGTCAGATGTGGTAAGGATTCATTCATCCTCGGGAACTACTGGGAAACCTACTGTAGTTGGATATAGCAGGCGAGATATAGACGGATGGGCGGACCTGATGGCCAGAGCATTAATTTGTGCGGGCGCTACCCGTTATTCGGTGGTTCAAAATGCCTATGGCTATGGGTTATTTACGGGAGGATTAGGAGTTCATTACGGAGCAGAAAAAATAGGCGCCTCAGTTATTCCCAGTTCCGGCGGTAATACTAAACGCCAGATTATGATGATGCAGGATTTCGGCACTACAGTATTGACTTGCACTCCTTCTTACGCCATGTATATGCATGAAGTCTTGAGTGAAATGGGAATCAGCCCCTCTGATTTGAAACTGAAATCCGGGATTTTCGGAGCAGAACCATGGTCAGAGGATATGCGCCGCCAGCTGGAGGAGAAGTGGGGGATTGATGCTTACGATATTTATGGATTGAGTGAAATGATGGGACCGGGAGTCGCTATCGAGTGTCCCGAAAAGGTTGGGCTCCACATATTTGAAGACCACTTTATTGCTGAGATAATAGATCCCGAAACCGAGGAGGTTCTTCCCCTCGGGGAGAAGGGAGAGCTGGTTCTGACTACCGTAAACAAGGAAGCATTGCCGATTATCAGGTATCGTACCCGTGACCTTACTTCCTTGATAGCTGAACCCTGTCCCTGTGGCCGGACTCATGTAAGGATGAACAAGGTCCTGGGTCGTTCCGACGATATGGTTATTATTAGGGGGGTTAACGTATTCCCGTCTCAGGTAGAAAGCGTCCTGCTCAATATCGAGAATGTTGAACCTTATTATCTTCTGGTGGTGGAAAGAAAAAATAACCTGGATGAATTAGAGGTTTGGGTAGAGGTCTCGGAAAAGGCTTTCAGTGATGAGATCAGGAAGCTGGAGAGATTGGAGAAACAGATAAGTAAAGAGCTGGAGAGCAGTCTTGGAGTATACGCCAAAGTAAAACTGGTTGAACCTAAATCTTTGCAGCGGAGCGAGGGCAAGGCCAAAAGAGTCGAAGACCGGCGAGTATTGTAATGGCGAGTTTTGACGAAATTTGAACAAGGAGGGAAAAACAATGGTCAAGCAAATATCGATTTTCCTGGAGAATAAGGCGGGGCGTTTAGCGAATGTAACCAGGGTTTTGGGCGAGAACCAAATAAACATCAGGGCTTTGTCCATTGCCGACACATCGGATTTCGGAATCTTAAGGCTCATAGTCAATGAGCCGGAAAAGGCCTACGAAGTGCTCAAGAGAGACGGGTTTACCGTAAGTGAGACTGAAGTCATTGCGGTAGAGGTCCCTGATTCCCCCGGAGGGCTGGCGACAGTCCTTGATATTATGGGGGAAGCATCCATTAATATCGAGTATCTTTACGCCTTCATTGGCAAAGCTACAGATGATGCCCTGGTGATTTTCAAAGTCGAAAATCCAGAGCGGGCTATGGAAGCATTTGAGTCAAAAGGCATTGTGGTTTTAGATAGCAGCAAGGTTTACAGATTGTAGGCCGGAGCACGGATTTGATGTGATACCCGTATATTCTTACGGCTGAGGTATAGTCTGGTAAAAACCGAAATGTGTGGTGAATAGCTTGAACGAGTTGGCCGGGAATATACATATTCATACCCGGTATTCAGATGGTTCGGGTGATATCCCTACGATAGCTGGAGCTGCGGAAAAAGCGGGGCTGGACTTTATAATCATTACTGATCACCATCATCTTCAGGGTAAAGCCGAAGAAGGTTATTATGGCAAAGTAATGGTATTGGTTGGCAGTGAGATTAATGAAGAATGCAACCATTACCTGGCCTTGGACATAGAACAGCCTGTGCCCGGCAATGACCACCATCCACAGGAAGTAATTGATATGGTGAACAATCAGGGTGGATTCGGGTTCATTGCTCATGGTATTGAAAAAGGATCGCTTCTTTATAGAAACGGCAAGACTTACCCTTGGAATGATTGGCGGGCCACCGGGTTTACCGGAATTGATATCTGGAGCTATCTTTCCCAATGGAGGGATGAAATCACCGGGATTCCTAAAGGGTTCTTTCTTTATTTCAATCCTCACTATGCATTCAAAAAAGGGCCCATGAAGCCTTTACTGAGAAAATGGGATGAGCTTCTGCGAAAACGGATGGTGGTGGGCATCGGCTGCTCCGATGCCCATGCCATTAAGTTAAAACTGGGGCCCTGGCGCCCGGTCCTTTCTGATTACTATTTATGTTTTCGTTGTATCAATACTCATCTTTTTGTGAAAGAGCCATTGTCAGGGGATTTTGAAAAGGATAAAGCTCAAATATATCAGGCTTTAAAATCGGGGCGCTGTTTCGTGGGATATGATTTCTTCAGGAAAACAACGGGATTCAATTTTGTTGCCAAAGACCAGGGAAAAACAGCTCTTATGGGAGAAAAAATTCGCCTGACCGAAAAGACCGTGCTGGAGGTTGAAGTGCCCGAGGCGGCCAAAATATTTTTGATTAAAGATGGGCGTAAATTCCGTGAGACAATGGGCAAAAGATCACGTTTTTCATGGCTCGGCAAGGGTGTATATCGTGTAGAAGCCTACCTCCCACATGGCCGGGGACATCGAGCCTGGATTTTTTCTAATCCTATTTTCCTTGAGTAGTAAAGCAGCGGGATTTTGGCCGCTGCAATATGGGTAAAAAAGAAAGCTTGTTCTCAATCATAGAGACGAGCTTTCTTTTTTTGGGATCAACCCCACTTGACCTGTTCTTTTCCAGGACGTAAAGGCAAGTATTTCATGACTATAGATTCATATTGTCTGACTTTTCATGAAAGTTTTATAAAAAAAGAAGGAACTACCAATTGACTAGTAGAATAAAGTGGAGTAAAGTGGTGCAAAGTGGTTTAGTGACCCTAAAAAGTTATCAAGAGGGACAAACGTATGTTCTTGGGTGAATACCAACATTCATTAGACCCAAAAGGGCGAATTACCATACCGGCCAGATTTCGCGAAGAGCTTGGAGATGCATTCGTTGTCACCAAGGGCCTCGATAACTGCCTTTTTGTCTACTCGATGCCGGAATGGAAAACGGTTGAAGAGAACCTCAAACGTTTACCCTTCACCCAGGGAGATGCCCGGGCCTTTGCGCGCTTTTTCTTTTCCGGTGCATGTGAATGCGAAATTGATAAACAGGGTCGCATTTTGCTGCCATTAAGTTTACGGGAGTATGCCAATATTGACAAGGATGTTGTAATTATTGGGGTTGGCAGCCGAGTTGAAGTTTGGTCCCAGGAAAACTGGGGAAAATATGCCGAGAAGGCTGAGGCGTCTTATGAGGAGATATCCGAAAAGCTGGTGGACCTTGGACTTTAGGAGGCATGTCATTGCATTTGCCGGTATTGTACGCAGAGACCCTGGAATATTTGATAACTGATCATCAGGGAAGTTATGTTGATTGCACATTAGGCGGTGGTGGTCACTTCCGGGGGATTATCCAAAGGACGGGCAGCGAAGCCCTATTAATAGGGATTGACCAGGATCCGGCAGCTATTCAAAGAGTACAAGAACAGCTGGGCGAAGAGCTGCGGGCCAGATTTATCAAGGGTAATTTCCGTGATTTGGAGTCAATCCTGATCAGAAATGAGATTGCAGGGGTTAACGGGATTTTGATTGACCTGGGAGTTTCATCCTTCCATCTGGATGAAGAAGAAAGAGGGTTTTCTTATCACAAAGAAGCGCTGTTAGATATGAGAATGGATCCGGAGAATGGTAACAGCGCCTGGGAGATTGTTAATAAATGGTCGGTCAAAGACCTGCAAAGAATAATTCATACTTACGGAGAGGAGCGTTTTGCCGGGAAGATAGCCCGGGGTATTGCCAAAGCCAGAAGTGACGCTCCTATTCAGACCACTCTTGACCTGGTTGAAATAATACGTCAAAGTGTGCCGGCTGCATACCGGAGAGAGACTCACCCAGCGCGCCGGACTTTTCAAGCATTGCGCATCGAAGTAAATCAGGAATTAGAAGCTCTTAAGGAAGTTCTTCCCCAGGCTGTACGTTTGTTAAAACCGGGAGGGCGATTATGTGTAATCAGCTTCCATTCCCTGGAAGACAGAATAGTCAAGGAGTTTTTTATCCACGAAGCAAAAGAGTGTCTGTGCCCTGCCAAACAGCCGATTTGTACCTGTGATCATGTGGCCGGGCTGAAGATACTGACTAAAAAACCGGTGGTCCCTTCTCCTGAAGAGGTGGCTGATAATAGCAGGGCCCGCAGTGCAAAATTGAGAGTTGCGGAAAAAAAGATGTGCTAAAGGAAATGGAGGTTGAATAGTTTTGGTATTGGCAGAGCTTAAAGAACAACCTGGTTTTCTGGACCCGGATGCCAAAACAACCCGTTTTCCCCAAAAAATTAAGAAAAAGAAACCTGATCATTCCGGGCTGATGGCCAATCTGCTGATTTTCATTTTTGCCTTTTGCATTGTCGGAGTATCTTTGTATATTCACAGCGCTTTACTGGGATATGAAATGGTGGCTTTACAGAATGAAATTACTAGTATTGAAAACGACAACACCAGGCTTGAGTATGCTATAGCACAAGCTGCTTCTCTGAGCAGAGTGGAGATTGAAGCCCAGGAGAAATTAGGTATGATTAAACCCCAAACCGAGAATATGGTTGCTATGGTAGGGGTGCCAATGGTGAATGTTGAAGCTGTAATTCCGGATAATACCACAATTTCAGATAGTCAGGCGCTTTCAGAAGAAAAGGATAATCGATTTATCGCGAGTGTTTTGGGGCGACTTGCCGAAGGCTTCCGGGATTAATTGTATGTAAGAAGAGGTGGGGCGGTTGAAGACCACCAATATTGAAAGCAGAAAGCGCATTGCGTCGCTTTTTTTAATATTTGTAGCCTTAATTGGAGCTTTGTTCGTCAGGTTTTTCTGGATTCAGGTGGTAAGAGGTGACGAACTGGCCAAGCAGGCTCTTGATAACCGCATGAGAGAAATTCCGGTTAAAGCCAAGCGGGGAATACTGTATGACCGTAATGGACGGGAATTGGCGATTTCAGTAAGTACTGATTCGATTTACGTTAATCCGGCCGAAATTAAAAAGGCGGGGGAGGAAGAAAAGACTGCCCGGGAACTGGCTGCGGTGCTTGAAATGGATGAGGAAAAGGTGCTGTCTTTGATTACCAGTAACAGCAGCTTTGTCTGGTTAAAAAGACAGGTGGATTTCAATGTATCCCAACAGCTGAAAGAGTTGAAAATTGATGGAATTGGTTTTCATGAAGAGAGCAGGCGCTATTATCCCAAAGGGACATTGGCCTGTCATATATTAGGCATTTCCGGAACTGATCACACTGGACTTGATGGGATCGATTTATATTACGAAAAACTAATTGGCGGTCAGGATGGGAAGATTGTCATTGAACATGATGCTGCCGGACGTCAGATCCCTGAGGCTGTTCATCGCTATGTATCTCCAACCGAAGGCTCTGATGTAGTATTGACTCTCGATGAGACTATTCAGTATATAGTGGAAAGGGAATTGGATAAAATCGTGGAGGCTCGCCAGCCCAAGGCTGCCTGTGCAATTGTAATGGATCCTAAGACTGGGGAAATACTGGGTATGGCTTCCCGGCCCAATTTTGATCCTAATAATTACAACGATTTTCCTGCCAAGAATCGCCGCAATTTTGCAGTTAATAATGCTTATGAGCCAGGCTCAACTATGAAAATTGTTACCGCATCTGCAGCCATGGAGGAGCAGCTGGTATCTTCGCAGGACCGTTTCAACTGTCCCGGTTACATTAAGGTTGGCGGTCATCGGATTTCTTGTTCAGACACTGTTCACGGCCACCAGACTTTTAGTGAGGTGGTTGAACATTCCTGCAATGTCGGATTCATAAATTTGGGATTAAAAATGGGTATTGACACATACTACCGTTATCTGACCGCTTTTGGCTTTGGTGCCAAAACGGGAATAGATCTTCCCGGTGAAGCAACAGGAATTGTTATGAAGGAATCTCAGGTAAAGCAGATTAATCTAGCCACTATGTCCATGGGTCAGACCAATGCTGTAACTCCCATTCAGCTGGTAACGGCTGCTTCCGCTATAGCCAATGGAGGAGCTCTCATGAAGCCTCACTTGCTGAAGAAGGTGCTGGACGGAGACGGGAATGTGCAGAAGGTGGTGGAACCCGTCAAAGCTCAACAAGTGATTTCGAAGGAGACGGCTGATGAGCTTTGTTTGATACTGGAGGGGGTAGTGCTTAATGGCAGCGGCCGTAATGCTGCAGTGGAAGGCTATCGGGTGGCGGGCAAGACGGGAACTGCACAAAAGGTCGGAGAAGACGGAAGGTATCTGAAGAGTGAATATGTGGCATCGTTCTTAGGGTTTGCCCCGGCTGACGATCCCCAATTGGTTTGCTTGGTGGTGGTGGATGCACCCAAGGGTTATCCGTATTATGGAGGTTGGGTGGCAGCGCCGGTGTTCAAAGAAATTATATCTGACAGCCTGCGTTATCTTGGAGTGCCCCGAACCGTAATGGAAGAAAAGGAAGAGAAAACTCCATCTGTTGCCGTTCCTGATGTAATTAATCTTCCCATTGATGAAGGGATTAAGAGTTTGCAGAATGCGGGCTTGAATGCCCAGGTTCAAGGGGAAGGGGATGTGATTTGGGGTCAAGTACCCAAAGCTCATGCCAGTGTTAAACGAGGCTCCAGGGTAGTTGTATATTTGTCGGCCGTTTCCGAACAGAGTGGGCAAGGGAAAGTTACGGTGCCTGATTTGGAAGGAAAATCAATCAAAGAGGTAGCCCGGATCCTCTCCCAGTTGGGATTACATCTGGCACCGGACGGGTATGGTCTGGCTTTTGAACAGGATCTGGCCGCGGGCCAACAGGTGTCGGTGGGATCAACCATCTCTGTCAAATTCCAGCCATTAGAGTAGATACAGTTGTAAGGAGGGGATTATATTGCTAACGCTCCAACGATTACTTAATGGGGTTCAATATGAAATGCTTCAGGGAGATTCTGCAGCGATGGTGTCCGGTGTGGAGTATGATTCCCGAAGGATTGAGGCAGGGAATGCTTTTGTATGCATATCAGGATTCAATCAAGATGGGCATGATTTCGCTTCTCAAGCTGTTGCCAATGGGGCCAACTCTCTGATAGTAGAAAGAAGCCTTATTGCTCCCGAAAACTGTAATGTGGTGCTGGTTCAGGACACCCGTGCGGTGTTGCCTGTTTTGGCGGCAAATTTTTATGGACGACCATCGGAAAAGCTGAGGGTAGTAGGTGTAACCGGCACCAATGGCAAGACAACCACTACTCATCTTATTCGGTCGATTTTAGAGGAAAGTGGTTATAAGGTTGGTTTGCTCGGGACTCTTTATGCGAGCTTTGGCGATTACGAGGAGCATCTTGCTAATACAACCCCTGAATCATTGGATATTGAACGATTTATGCACCGGGTGGCACAGGGCGGAGGCAGTCACGTGATAATGGAGGTATCCTCTCATGCTTTAGATCTGGGGAGAGTTGATGAAATTGATTTTGATGTAGCGGTGTTCACTAACTTTACCCAAGATCATCTGGATTATCATAAATCCATGGAGAGCTATTGCCGGGCTAAACTCAAACTGTTTGCAGGATTATCATCGGCTGATGATCAGTATGGTATTATCAATAACGATGATGATTATGCCGAAGCTTTTTTACAGACCGGCAAGGCCAAAAAAATTTCCTATGGGATTAAAAACCATGCTGATGTCCGGGCCGGTAATATACATATAGGTCCGAGGGGCTCGTCAATGGATATTGATTTCCCGGGAGGGAAAATGCGGTGTAATACAAAATTGGCGGGAATATTTAATGTTTATAATTCGCTGGCTGCCATTTCGGTAGGGATTGCCGAAAATGTGGCGCCTGATGTAATCAGAAAGGGCATTGAGAAGGTGGCGGGGGTGCCGGGGAGGTTCGAGTTAATAGATGAAGGCCAGAATTATTCGGTTATCGTTGATTATGCCCATACCCCGGATGGTCTTGAAAACATTTTGAAAACAGCCCGGGAGATTGCTGAAGCCCGGATAATTACGGTTTTTGGAGCGGGTGGAGACCGGGACCGGACCAAAAGGCCTTTAATGGGAAGAATAGCTGCACAGTATAGTGATTTTAGCATTATTACCTCCGATAATCCCCGCAGCGAGGATCCTCTGGCTATTATCGATGAAATTATGGTTGGGGTTAAGGAGAATGACCGGGCTCATTACGCAATAGTGCCGGACCGCCGCGAGGCTATTCGCCACAGTGTCTATTTGGCCAATAAAGATGATTTGGTGATAATAGCCGGTAAGGGACACGAGGATTATCAAATTATCAAAGGTGAGATTTTGCCCTTCGATGACCGTAGGATAGCGCGTGAATATATTAAAGAAAAGGAGCGGCATGAATAACTCTTTAGAGGTCATTGCTGAAGTTATTGGGGCTGAAATGCCGTCTGAGTATGCCGGTATCAGGGTGAATGCTGTGGTCACTGATTCAAGGAAGGTGACGCCGGGCGCCCTCTTTTTTGCCTTGTCGGGGGAAAAATTTGACGGACATGATTTTGTGGAGCAATCAATTTCTTTGGGGGCGGCTGGAGCTGTAATATCACGGCCCAGGGAAGAGGGACCTTATCTCTTAGTTGAAGATACCGAAGCTGCTCTGCAAAAATTGGCGGCTTATCATCGGAGTCAGTTTAATATTCCTGTGATTGCAGTAACTGGAAGCGTGGGCAAGACTACTACCAAAGACATTCTCGCCCATCTTTTGCAGGGAGAGTTCGACACTCTGAAAACTGAAAAAAATTATAATAACCAAATTGGATTGCCATTAACGCTGTTCAATTTGAATAATGCTCATCAAGCCTGCGTGGTGGAGATGGCAATGCGAGCACCCGGCGAGATTTCTTTGCTTTCACAAATTGCGCGGCCCAATGGGTGTATTATTGTAAATGTGGCTCCGGTACATATGGAGACAATGGGCACGATTGAAAACATTGTCCGGGCCAAGCTGGAGGTTCTGGACTATACCAGTGACTTTGCCGTGTTGAATAGGGATGACAAAGAGCTGCGCCATTTTGCCAGGGATTTTTCAGGGGCGATTTACTGGTTCGGGTATGAGGCGGATTGTGATTGGAGAATAATTGATGCCAGGAGCAGAGCCGCCCAAACGGTAGTTGAAATGGATATAAAGGGTCAGTATTTGCAGGTTTTATTGCCTTTTCCCGCCGTTCATCTGGCCGAAAATGTGGTGGCGGCAGTAGGAACGGCGATATTGCTGGGGGTTAGTCCTGAAAGCATAAAAGACAGGATTAGTGGTTTCCAAATTTCTGCCGGTCGTTTGACTATACTAAACGGTATTAATGGATGTACTATTATTGATGATACATATAATGCTAATCCCCGGTCAATGAAGGCTGCTCTGCAGGTGCTGACTGATTTGGCTGATGGAAGATACAAGATAGCAGTTCTGGGAGATATGTTCGAGTTAGGAGAATATGAAACTGAAGGACATTATGAGGTAGGGCAGCGAGCTGCTTCTTTAGGAATCGAATCATTGATAACGGTGGGGAGGTTGGCCGGTAACATATCAGCCGGCGCCAAAGCCGCCGGTTTTCAAGGAGAAATGAGACATTTCGAGACAAAGCCGGAAATTGTTGCTTTTCTCGCTAAGAAGATCAAGGCAGATGATGTGGTGCTAATAAAGGCTTCCCGGGGACTATTTATGGAAGAAATTGTGCAGGCTCTGAGCAAAGGGGATGCGGGCTGAATATTCGGTTCTTTGCCGGGGTGCCGATAACAAAATGATTCCAAAGCAAAATCATGCTTGAGGAGGTTGGGGTTGGACAGTATTATTATGGATTGTTTGATGGCTATGGGTCTGGCGTTTTTGACAACAGCAGTATTGGGACCTTTTCTTATTCCGATTCTGGCCAAACTCAAAGCCGGGCAGGTCATTCGCACTGATGGACCTTCCAGGCATCTGGGGAAATCCGGGACTCCGACTATGGGGGGCATCTTGATAATCTCATCGATTATTTTAGCTTCTCTGACGGTTGTCGGGAATAGCAGAGAGGTTGTATTATGCCTGGCAGCAATGGCGGCATTTGGTATCATTGGCTTCTGGGATGATTACATAAAAGTGGTTCTGAAAAGATCACTAGGGTTAAGGGCGCGTGAAAAGCTGATAATGCAGATTTTCTTTGGGCTGGTATTCTGTATTTTCCTGGTGTTTGGGTTGTCCAGGGGTACTGATGTAATAGTGCCTTTCACCGGAGAAGTTTGGGCTCTCTCCTATTGGTATTTTCCTTTTATTATTATGGTATTTATGGCTACTGCTAATTCAGTTAATCTCACTGATGGCCTGGATGGCCTGGCAGCGGGATCCACCTTTATTGTGGCACTGGGATTAGTTCTGGTTTGCTTTATGACCGGGCACCATGCATTGGCTGCTTTTTCCGCAAGTCTGGCGGGAGCGTGCCTGGGTTTTCTCATTTATAATCGTTATCCCGCCCGGCTTTTTATGGGAGATACGGGTTCAATGGCTTTGGGAGGAGCTATTGCTGCTGTCGCCGCCTTGACCGGATCTGAATTGGCTCTGATTGTTATCGGCGGAGTATATGTTATCGAAGCCATCAGTGTCATAATCCAAGTCATATCTTTCCAGACAACGGGCAGACGTGTTTTTCTGATGACCCCTCTCCATCACCATTTTGAATTGAAAGGCTGGCACGAAAAAAGAGTGGTGGCTTTTTTTTGGTTTCTGACTTTGATTTTCGTGATCGCAGGGATTTGGGGGATAAGTACCCTCAGGTTCTAATCGGCGGGCAGGAGTGTGTATGTTGAAATACCAAGGAAAAAGAGTTTTGGTGATGGGCATGGCTCGGAGCGGATTATCTTCAGTCCAATTGTTGATGGACGCCGGAGCAGATTTAACCGTATATGATCGCAAAAGCCCCCAAGAGCTGGCTGAGCATATGGGTTCTATACCGAATAGAACCCGGTTAATAACCGGTGAGGGGGTTGAGATTGCACGGGGAGATTTTGATTTAGTAGTGACGAGTCCGGGTATTCCCCTGGACAACCCGATGATGATGACCATACAGGAAGCGGGCATTCCCATAATCAGCGAAATCGAGCTGGCCTTTAAATTCAAACCCGCGGAGTTGAGTCTGTTGGCTATCACCGGAACTAACGGCAAAACAACCACAACCTCGTTGGTGGCAGAAATCATTAACAGCGCAGGCATACCCTCGGTAGCCGCAGGGAATATAGGCTTGCCTCTTTCCGCTGCAGTACAAGCAGAGAAAGAGGGCATTGTGAGTGTGGAGTGTTCCAGCTTCCAATTGGAGGCTATTCAGGAGTTTCACCCCCTGGTTAGTGCCATAATAAATATTACTCCCGATCATCTGGACCGGCATAAGACTATGGAAAACTACGCCCGGATTAAATCCAGGATATTTATGAACCAGACACTGGGGGAATATACCATCCTCAACGGGGATGACCCTTTGATCAGGCAAATGACTCCTCCATGCAAAGTCTGCTATTTTTCTTTCCGGACCACCCTTGAGCAGGGAGTATGGATAGAGAACGAAGATATAATGGTGCGGCTGGATGAGTCTCCTCCTCAACGGGTTTGCCGGGTATCTGAAGTCAGATTACGGGGGAGACACAATCTGGAGAATGTTCTTTGTGCGGTGGGCTTGACCAGAGCTGCAGGAATTGAGCCATTTCTGATAAGAGAAACCCTGATCAGATTTGAAGGTGTCAAGCATCGTTTGGAAGATATCAGGACTGTGAATGGGGTTTTGTATGTTAATGATTCTAAGGGAACTAACCCGGAGTCTACCATCAAGGCAATGGAATCTTTTTCTGATCCCATCATTTTGATTGCGGGTGGAAGTCATAAAAATAGCGATTTTTCGGAAATGGCTAAAGTTATTGCCCGGAGGGTTAAGGTTCTGGTATTACTGGGAGAAACCAGGAGTATAATTAGAGAGGCTGCTGAGAAGGTTGGCTTCCGGGATATTACCGAAGCCTCCTCTCTGGAAGAGGCTGTGGCTCTGGCTAAGGAACGAGCTGATGCGGGGGATGTAGTTCTCCTGTCACCTGCCTGTGCCAGTTATGATATGTTCCGGGATTATGAGGAGCGGGGAGAATATTTCCGTAAGATCGTGTGGTCACTGGGGGAGGATAGGATATGAAAATGAGGAAAGGCCCGCCCGATCTGGTGCTTTTCCTGGTGGTATTCTTGCTGGTGGCGATTGGTATAATTATGATCTTCAGCGCCAGTGCAGTTACTGCAAACATCAAGTATCAAGATCCATTTTTGTTCCTGCGTAAGCAGGCTATCTGGATCGTACTGGGTTTTATCCTGATGTTGGTGGCTATGAAGCTTAATTATCACAGGCTTCGCGAGCTTGGTGTTGCCGCCATTATAATTTCGGTTTTATCGCTCATTGCAGTACTGCTGCCGGGAATAGGCAGTACGGTTAAGGGTGCGGCTCGGCAGATAGACCTGGGCTTTACCAGCTTTACTCCATCAGAATTGGCTAAACTTTGTACCGTAATTTTTATGGCCTCAAGCCTCAGCCGTAATTTTGATAAGATCAAATCATTTACCAAAGGATTGCTCCCATATTTATTGTTTTTGGGGGTCATTTGCGGTCTGATAATACTGCAGCCTGATTTGGGCACCACATTCGCAATTGCTGTCACCGGCTTTCTCATGTTAGCCATGTCTGGGGCGCGCTATTCCCATCTGGGGATTTTGGCATTGGTGGGTATGGTGTTGGTGGGATTGGCAATCTATCTCGAACCTTATCGCATGATTCGGTTTATAGCTTTTCTTGATCCTTGGAAATATGCCAATGATGCCGGTTTTCAAACAATACAGTCACTTTATGCATTAGGGTCGGGTGGTCTGTTTGGCATGGGACTGGGACAAAGCAGACAGAAATTCTTTTACCTGCCTGAACAACATACCGATTTTATTTTTGCCATTCTTGGGGAAGAATTAGGCTATCTTGGTGTTATACTGGTTTTAGGTCTTTTTCTCATATTCGCTTGGCGGGGGTTCAGAATTGCATTAAAGGCCCCTGATAGTTTCGGAAGCTTATTGGCAGCGGGTCTGACAACCATGGTTATGGCACAGGCTCTGATCAATTTGGGGGTTGTGTCAGGATCATTACCGGTTACGGGAATCCCTTTGCCCTTTATTAGTTTTGGCGGTTCGTCGTTGATATTTACTTTGATAGCCGTGGGCCTTTTGTTAAATATTTCACGATATGTTTATGACCGATAAAAGGAAGGGAGAACGAGGTTTTGCGTGTTATTATGGCGGGAGGCGGTACGGGCGGACATATCTATCCTGCTCTGGCAATAGCTCGCGGGATACAGGTGAGGTGGCCTCAGGCTGAGATAGTATTTGCAGGCACCAAAGAGGGACTTGAGAACACCATCATACCGGAGACCGGGTTTAAGCTGATGACCATATCGGCTCAGGGTTTGGACAGATCCTCCTTGATTAAGGCGGCGGGTTCATTATTACAAGTGCCACTGGGTTTTTGGCAAGCCCGCAACATAATAAAGGAGTTTAAACCGAATATCGTTATCGGTACCGGCGGCTATGTTTCTTATCCGGTAGTTCTTGCAGCGAGTATTATGCAAGTTAAAACGGTTATTCATGAGCAGAATGCCTTCCCGGGCCTGGCGAATCGAGCTTTGGCCAAGCGGGTGGACAGAGTCTTGCTGACTTTTCCGGGTGCAGCGGCTCATTTTCCCAGTGAGGTGACACATCACACCGGATTGCCGGTAAGACCTGAGATATCTTCTGCCACTCGCAAGGAGGCCGCTGATTTTTTTCAGTTGAGAGAGGACAAGTTTACTTTGCTGGTTGTGGGTGGAAGCCGGGGGTCCTTGAGAATTAATCAAGCAACAACTGAGTTATTGAAGAAATATAAAGATAAAGACATACAGTTGGTTTGGGTAACCGGGCCACAGCACTTTGAGGTATTAAGCAAAGCGCTGGAGGAAGAGAAGCTGCCTGGTAATATGAGGGTATTTCCCTATCTGTTTAATATGGAAATGGGCTGGGCAATTGCAGATCTGGCCGTTTGCCGGGCCGGCGCTACTACCCTTTCCGAATTGACGGTGCGAGGATTACCGGCGATTCTGATTCCATATCCATATGCGGCTGAAGGTCATCAGGAAAAAAATGCTCGCTACCTGGAAGACAAAGGGGCAGCTTTGATCATAGTGGATGAGTTTTTGGATGAACAGACCTTGTTTGATAAAATTGAAAGTCTGAGACAGAACAAGTTTCGATTGTTGCGCATGGCTCAAATTATGAAAGAAGAAGGCAGACTACGGGCACTTGATGATATTCTGGATGTTATACAGGATGTCATGGGGTAACCATTTCTAATAATTTTGCATAAGATAACGGTGTAGAGTCTGGCGGTGGCGCCCGCAAAAAGGAGATGAAACAGTTGACCGTCAATTCGGAGAAAAGAATTCATATGGTTGGTATTGGAGGTTCCGGTATGAGCGGTATTGCCTGGATACTTAAGGAGATGGGCAAAGATATAACCGGTTCCGATTTGAATAGCAGTGAAGTCACCACCGACCTTAGGGAAGCAGGCATTACTGTCTATAGCGGGCATTCCCCGGCTAATCTTGATGGCAATACTGATTTAGTAGTATTTTCTTCCGCTATTCCGGCCTCAAATCCGGAAGTAAAAAAAGCATTTAATCTGGGAATACCGGTAATGAAGCGGGGAGAAATGTTAGCCTGTCTTTTTAACTCCTCTCAAGGTATAGCCGTGGCCGGTGCTCACGGTAAGACTACAACTACTTCAATGATCGCCCAGGTACTGGAGGAATGTGGCCTTGATCCAAGCTTCATCATCGGCGGACAGCTGCAGGCCACAAGTCAGGGCGCGAGACTCGGCAACGGGGAGTACTTTGTGGCTGAGGCCGATGAGAGTGATGCCTCTTTCTTGCAGCTAAACCCCTATGTAGCCATAGTCACTAATGTTGAGGATGACCACTTGGATTACTACCGTTCCAAAGAAAGACTAGACGATGCATTCCGGCAATTTATCGGCCAGGTAAAAAAAGGGGGATTCGCTATCCTCTGCCACGACGATCCTTTTTTACGGGGTATGAAGGATCAGTTTCGCCATTTGATTTATTATGGGTCATCTCCGGAGGCGGATTATTCCTTTAGCGGTTTAAAGACCAACGGATGGGGATCGTCCTTTGATGTTTTCCATCACGGTACTTATTTGGGAGCAGTTGAATTATCAATACCCGGGCAACACAATGTTGTCAATGCATTGGCGACCCTGACGGTAGGCCTCGAATTAGGCGCGGATTTTTCAACGATGAAAGCAACCCTCATGCATTTTAAGGGGGCAAAAAGACGGCTGGAATTACTGGGCAAGATTGGAGGCGTAAGCCTGATAGATGACTATGCTCATCATCCTACCGAGATTGCGGCTACGGTCAATGCGGTGAGACAATCTTATACCGGCAGATTGACAGTAGTATTTCAGCCTCATCGCTATTCAAGAACCAGGCTTTTGGCAGAGGACTTTGGGAGAGCCTTTAAGGGAGTGGACCTCCTGATTGTTACCAGCATATACAGTGCCGGAGAAGAGCCAATTCCCGGGATTGATGGACATAGGATCAGTGAATCAGCTAACAAACAAGGATGTAATGCGATATATATGCCTGACAACGACAGTATTGCGGCTATGCTAACGAAAGAAGCACAGTCCGGGGATTTGATTATTTTTATGGGGGCCGGTGACATTTGGAAGATCGGAATAAAGACTAAAGCACTTTTGGAAGGTTCACACCCGTCGACATAGTTTGGCGGAGGTGGAGAATTGGATAAACTGGTTATCGATGGAGGGACCCGAGTTCGTGGCCGGGTAAGGATCAGTGGTTCAAAAAATGCCACTCTTCCAATAATGGCTGCGTGTTTATTGACTGGCAAAGAATGTGTGCTTCATCAGGTTCCTGATTTAGATGATGTTAAGGTTATGGAAAATGTATTGGCAGGTTTGGGCGCCTCAGTGAAAAGGGAAGCTTCCACCCTGATCATAGATCCCGGCAGTGTTAATGCCTGGGAGATTCCCGAGCATACGAGCAGAAAAATGAGGGCATCTAATTTGGTAATGGGGGCATTATTGGGGAAATTTGGCCAGGCCAAGGTCTCGTATCCAGGCGGGTGTGCCATCGGGCAGCGCCCCATGGATATTCATCTTGGTGGTTTACGACAGTTGGGCTACAAAGTTGAAGAATGCTATGGTTATATTGAAGGATATTTTTCTGAAGCGGTTGACAGTGACATAACCTTGGATTTTCCCAGTGTAGGCGCTACTGAAAACTTAATGATGGCGGCGGTAATTTCAAGTCGGAATACCGTAATCCGTAACGCTGCCCGTGAACCGGAAATCGTTGATTTGCAGAATTTCCTCAATAAAATGGGGGCCAGAATTCGAGGTGCGGGTCTTGGGGTAATCAGAATCGAAGGTGTTCCTGAACTTAATGGGGTGGAGCATGAGGTGATACCAGACCGCATTGAAGCCGGAACATTTATGATTATGGCGGCTGCTTCCCGGGGAGATATTATTGTGGAAAATGTTGTGTTCGAACATCTGGGTGCTATTACTTCTAAAGTTCGAGAGACGGGGGCGGAAGTAATCGCCTATAATGGAGGAAGCTTGCGGATTTTAGGAAATCGCAAGCTGGGTTCGGCTGATATAAAGACTATGCCTTATCCTGGTTTTCCTACTGATGCTCAGCCGCAGATGATGGCTTTCCTTAGCGGAGTGGAAGGTACTAGTGTCATGGTGGAGACTATTTTCGAAAACCGCTACATGCATGTTAATGAGCTTCGCCGCATGGGGGCAGATATCAAGGTTGAGGGCCGTGTAGCAATCCTGAAAGGGAAAAGCAGATTAAGGGGTACTACTGTAGAAGCGACTGACTTGAGAGCGGGTGCGGCTTTGATTGTTGCGGGTGTGAGCGGGTCAGGAGAAACACAAATCGAGAACGCATTTCACATAGATCGTGGCTACGAGAAGATTGAAGAAAAGCTGCATTCTTTAGGAGTTAAGGCCTTCAGAATAAGAGACTAAGCAATTCACTTGAAATTTTTATACTGTTCTACTAATATAATATTTTTGATATAATGCTCTTGATGCATTAGAGGAGAGGAAATGAAGAAAAAGAGTAATAGAAACAGCAGAAAGATACTACTATTCCTCGTTCTCTGCTTATGTGGTGCAGTTGCTTGCTATTATGTCCTTCACAGTTCAATCTTTGATATTGCCAAAATAGCAGTTCTGGGAAATGAAAGAGTTTCCAACCAAGAGATAATTCAACTTTCGGGAGTTAATTTAGGAACGAACACCTTTGATATCAGTACCGAGGCCAGTGCAAAAGCAATTGAGATAATTCCCTGGGTTAAGCAGGCTGAGGTAAAGAGGAATTGGCCGGATAAAATCATAATAAATATCGTGGAAAGGCTTCCGTGGGCCATCGTAGTAAATCAAAAAGACTATTTGGTAGTTGATGATGAGGGAGTTTGTCTGCAGGCATTGGAAAAACTGAGTGATATCAATTTACCGGTAATAACCATGGTAGGACTATCCCCGAAAATTCCGGAGGGACAAAAGGTCAATACAACAGGTTTTGAACTGGTAAAGAGCCTTATTGACGCCCTCCCGGATGATTTGGCCGAGAGTGTTTCCGAATACCATTATACGGAGAGTCAACAAGTCTTGGTATACACTCTGGACGGGATAGAGATAAGGTTGGGTGATTCTGAGCGCTTGGAAGATAAAATCCAGATTTGGAGACAGGTGATTAAAATGCAGGACGAAGATAAAATTCAAGGCAGGTTGGAGTATATTGACCTTAGATATAAAGGGCAGCCGGTTATTCATTACAAGCAGTAATGAGGTGATCTTTTGAAGTTAAAAGGAGCCCAGATCTCAATGGCAATAGTGTGTCTGATTCTGGGCGTAATGCTTGCGATTCAATTTCGGGCCAATGAAAACAGCCCTGTGAATCCATCAGTGGATCGCTGGGCTGAGATTACTATTCAGTTGGACAACCTCCGAACGGAAAGGGATGCTTTGGCAGACGAGGTAATCTCCTTGCGTGCCAAGCTGGAAGAAACAGCTTCTCATCAGCAAAGTGATGCCATAAAAGCTCTTAATGAAGAGTTGATCAAAGCTAATATGGCGGCAGGATTGATACCGGTCCGGGGGGCGGGGGTAATTGTAACTCTGAACGATAGCCCCCAGGTGCTGCAACCGGGTGATAACCCCAATCTTGGCCTGGTTCATGATGAAGATCTTTTGAAGGTGGTAAATGAATTAAAAGCTGCGGGGGCAGAGGCGATAAGCATTAATGGAAATCGCTTGATAAGCACCTCCGAGATTCGTTGTGCAGGAACCACGATCCTGGTTAATGTAAACAGAATAGCGCCTCCTTTTGTTATAAATGCTATTGGTAATCCTGAGACGTTAAAAAGTTCTCTGCTAATAACAGGCGGCCACCTTAAATATATTGAGAATTTTGGAATCCAGTATCAGATCCAAAACGTTGATTCTGTTGAGGTTCCTGCTTACAAAGGAGCCGTTAAATACGAATATGCTCAACCGGTAAAAAAAGACGACAATAATTAGCTTGACGTCATTATGACAAAGAGAGGCGGTCCTTTTATGTGGCTGATAGTTTTATTTTGCTTGGCACTGGGGATATTTATTGGCTTTCAATTGCCTATATTTATCCCGGTTGTCTTTGCCAAGTATATGTCTATTGCTATTCTGGCCATGTTTGACTCGGTTTTTGGCGGAATCAGAGCTTATATGGAATCTGTTTTTGATACGGAGATTTTTTTAAGTGGATTCATAACCAATGCACTTTTGGCAGCAGGCTTGGCCTATCTAGGGGATCGTCTGGGAGTTGAGTTATATTTGGCTGCGGTAGTAGCCTTTGGGGTAAGATTGTTCCAGAACCTGGCTATCATCAGGCGTTATCTCTTTAGAAAACCGTACTAATGTTAGGTTAATAAAGGAAATATTAATCGTATGTAGTAATAATGGGTATAGATGAAAAATATCGGGGGTCGCTAGTGAGAAAGAACATAGTGGTTGCCCTTGATTTGGGTTCGTCGAAGCTGTCAGTAGCAGTAGGCCAATTGAATAAGGATGGTTCTATTACTGTTTTAGCCATAAATCAGGTTGAATCCGCCGGTATGCGCCGGGGGAATGTGGTTAATATTGAATCATTGGTTGGAGCTATTGATGAACTGCTTGACGGGGTCGAACGAATATCTGGAATTCAAATAGCTGAAGTCACACTTGGTTTTAGCGGAACAAGTCTGGATACGGTCATTAATCAGGCCACCATTGCCGTGGCCAATCCAAATCATGCCATTACCGGCGAAGATATCGAGAGAGCCATTCAAGCGGCTCGTATGATACCGATTTCCCCGGATCGATCCGTTATTCACGTCATACCTCGGCAATTCACGGTGGACGGTTTTGAGGGTGTGGTTGATCCTTTGGGGATGATGGGCTCCAGACTTGAAGTTGAAGTAATAATAGTATCGGCCATGACCTCTGCCCTCCAGAATTTAGTCAGAACTGTGACCCGCAGCGGAACCAGAGTAAAGGCAATTGCCATCAGTGGCATTATGGCGGCTGAGGCAGTTCTTTCGCCGGCCGAAAAGGAAATGGGAGTGGCTCTGATCGATATCGGAGGAGGTACAAGCGATGTTGCCATCTTTGAGCAGGGAAGCCTGATTTTTGCATCAGTTCTTCCGATAGGGGGCGACTATATTATTCGTGACCTTGCGGTAGGTTTGCGAACCACAATTGAAGAGGCGCGCAGGGTTATGGAAACGTATGGCGATGCGGCTGCGGATATGCTGCCGGAGGCTCGTATGGTTGAAATCGCTAATATATATGGTAAAGAAAGCCGCCAGATTTCCGAAAATAGCATTGCTGCCATTATTCAACCGCGCGTTGAGGAGATATTAGGTCTGCTGGATATGGAACTGCGCCGGGCAGGTTTCGGAGGTGTCCTTCCAGCCGGAGTTGTTTTTACAGGAGGGACCGCATTATTAAAAGGAATTGCCCAAGTCGGAGAAGAATGTATTAGAATGCCGATTAGAATAGGTTATCCGGAGAATATTGGTTTTGGAATTAATCAGATCTATGGTCCCGAGTATGCAGCTTTATTAGGGAATCTCATTTATTCGGGGCGTTCGCTCAAAAGCTTTGGAGGAGCTGGAAAAGAAAGGTTCACAGGAGGCTTGTTTGCTAAAATTGGCTATTGGTTTAAAGATTTGTTTAATTGAGGGGGTTAAAGTGTGCTGGAGTTTGATACTGACGGGCAGCAATTTGCAGACATAAAGGTTATAGGTGTAGGCGGTGGCGGCAATAACGCCATTAACCGCATGATCGAAGCCGACTTAAAAGGAGTAGGATTTTCAGTTGTTAATACTGATTGCCAGGCATTACAGCTTTCCAAAGCCGAAAAGAAGATTCAGATTGGAGAGAAATTAACCAAAGGTTTGGGAGCAGGAGCCAATCCTGAGATAGGTAAAAAGGCTGCGGAAGAAACCCGTGATGAAATTAGAAAAGCTCTTGAGGGAGCGGACATGGTTTTCATTACTGCCGGCATGGGAGGCGGAACCGGAACTGGAGCAGCACCGGTAATTGCTGAAGTTGCCAGGGAATTAGGCGCTTTGACGGTTGGAGTGGTGACCCGGCCGTTCATGTTTGAAGGAAAGAAACGGGGAGCTCAGGCTGAGCAGGGAGTAAATGAATTAAAGGCCAAGGTGGACAGTCTGATTACTATTCCTAATGACCGTTTGCTGCAGGTAGTTGACAAACATACATCAATTCAAGATGCTTTCAGGATTGCAGATGATGTTCTCCGGCAAGGGGTTCAGGGCATTTCGGATCTCATTGCTGTTCCGGCTTTGATAAACTGTGACTTTGCAGATGTCAGAACAATAATGCATGAAACAGGGACTGCTTTAATGGGTATAGGGGTTGGCAAAGGAGAAAACAGGGCACTGGAAGCAGCCCGCACAGCCATTTCAAGCCCCTTGCTTGAGACCTCGATTGATGGTGCCCGCGGGGTTCTTTTCAACATAACCGGAGATTCCAAGCTGACTCTGTTTGAGATTAATGAGGCTGCGGATATAATTTCCCAAGCCGCTGATCCTGAAGCTAACATCATCTTTGGAGTTATGGTCAATGATGATCTGGAAGATGAGGTGAGAGTAACCGTAATCGCCACCGGATTTGATGCCAAAAAGAAAGAAATCATTGCTCCCGAAATACCGGAGCTGAAAATGAAATCTTTCGGATCTCAAGATTTAGAGATTCCTACATTTTTAAGAAGAAACAAATAAAGTCTACCCTACATAACAAATCGAACTGGGGCCTCTGGATATTATCCGGAGGCTTTTTCCATATAATTACATAATTTGCGGTTTAAGTTTGCTATAATTTGGAAGAATGATTTGGGGGTATCGTTCATAAAGATTTAGTGTTGGATTTGGGGCTTCACACTCCCGCCGATTGGAGAGTGATTGTGTTTGAACGGAAATAGCCCCGTTTATGTTGATGTTATTCTTTTGGTCAACTTCATTATGGATTTCTTCATTTTCTGGGCAGCCGGAAAGCTGGCCGGTATACGGGTGATCTGTGGGAGGCTGGCGGCTGTATCGGTTCTTGGGGCTATTTATTCTGTAGGATGTATTTTCACCCATCTGTCATCTTGGTATAGTTTCCCGGTGAAAATAATTATTTCAGGAATTCTTGTGGTTCTGGCATATTGGCCAAGATCTGGTGCAGAGTTCTTTAAAGCATGGGCTTATTTCTATGGGGTAAGCTTTGCTATGGCTGGCGGAGTTATTGGAATCTCTTACTTTTTTCAAGGCTGGTCTGCCGGAGTAGTGCCGGATTTCTCCTATATGTGGCTGGGTGGGGGAGTAATCTGTGCAGTGGCTCTGGGGAGATACGGTGATCGATTTGTGAAAGAGCGAATTATACCGAATCTTCTCCAATGCCCGGTGCAAGTGCGGTTCGGTTCCAGTTGGTGTGAAGGCCAAGGCTTTATAGATACCGGGAATATTCTTACTGATCCCCTTACCAATCGTCCGGTAGCCATAGCTGAGTATCAGCTGTTAAGCGGATGTTTTCCCGGAGATGTACGTGCCGTTATGGAATCATGTCTGCCCGAGGATAACCTTTTTGAAGCATTGGCACAGACCAGCTGGGCCCATCGTCTGCGCTTGATCCCCTTTACCTCTATCGGGAGCAAGCATGGACTGCTGGTGGGGGTTCGAAGCGACGAGTTCACCATTCAGACTGGAAGTGAGTCGTTAAGCTATCCCCAGGTAGTAATAGGCTTATACCGAGAGCCTTTAAGTCCCGAAGGCAGTTTCCAGGTACTGGTTCCAGCCAGTCTGGTACAGAGGTGACAAGCTAAGCAAAATGGCAGTCATGGCGAGTATTCTGTGTTCGCTGACCATGTTTTAATGGAGGTAGATAATAATGACAGACAGCTTCAAAAGGGTATTTTCATATTTCAGGCTATGGCTGGTTAGACTACTGCTCCGGTTCAAAGCTTATCGCTACGTGTATTATGTAGGAAGCACCGAAGTATTACCGCCCCCATTGACTACGGATGAAGAGATTTACCTGATTAGAAAGCTGGAAAATGGCGATATGTCGGTAAAAAGCAGTTTGATTGAACACAATCTGCGATTAGTTGTTTACATTGCAAAAAAATTTGAAAACACCGGCATCAATATCGAAGACCTTGTCTCTATTGGAACCATAGGATTGATAAAAGCTGTCAATACATTTGATCCCCATAAGAACATTAAGCTGGCAACTTATGCCTCTCGTTGCATAGAAAATGAAATTCTTATGTATCTGCGCCGCAACCAGAAAACGAAAATTGAAGTTTCTCTCGATGAACCTTTAAACATTGATTGGGATGGCAACGAACTGCTGCTGTCGGATGTGCTGGGCACCGAAGTTGATATGATTTATAAGCAGGTTGAAGAGGAAGTAGAAAAGACTTTATTGGTTCAAGCTATGTTAAAGCTATCTCCACGGGAAAAGACTATAATTAAATTGAGATTTGGATTGGAGGATGGCACCGAAAAAACCCAGAAGGAAGTGGCTGATGTCTTGGGAATCTCTCAGTCCTACATATCTAGATTGGAAAAAAGAATATTGAAGCGTCTCAAAAGAGAGATTAAGAAGATAGAATAATTCTTAATAATCAAGTCGTTGCAGGGCCCCGGAGGGGGCCTCTTTTTTTGGCCAAAATTGGGTTAACTTCCATTGATATCAGAATAAATCAGCGGTTGAAAGTTAATACTGAAAATGAAAATTAGGTCAACGAGAGGACGGAAAGTAATTGATTAACAAGGTAGAGATTTGCGGTGTGAATACATCTAATCTCCCGGTTCTCAAGAATGAAGAAATGAGAAAGCTTTTCGTAAAAGTTCAGCAAGGTGACAAAGAAGCCCGTGAAGACCTGATTCAAGGAAACCTTCGCTTGGTTTTGAGTGTAATTCAAAGATTCAGTAATCGAGGAGAGTATGTTGATGATCTGTTTCAGGTGGGTTGTATAGGGTTAATAAAAGCGATAGATAATTTCGATCTTGGACAGAATGTGCGCTTTTCTACCTATGCGGTTCCTATGATTATCGGAGAAATCAGAAGATATCTGCGGGACAATAACCCGGTAAGAGTTTCCCGGTCATTGCGGGATACTGCTTATAAGGCTCTGCAAGTAAGAGAAAGGCTGTTGGCCGAAAAATCTCGTGATCCGACTATTCAGGAGATTGCTGAGCAGCTGCTTATTCCTCAGGAACAAGTAGTATTCGCCCTTGATGCCATTCAAGAACCGATTTCTCTATTCGAGCCAATTTACAATGATGGCGGTGATCCTATCCTGGTGATGGATCAGATCAGTGATGATAAGACCAGTGACGATATTTGGCTGGAGGAAATCTCAATTAAAGAAGCTCTGGTCAGATTGGGTGAACGGGAAAAATTAATTCTCTCCATGAGGTTTTTTGAAGGCAAGACTCAGATGGAAGTAGCTGAGGAAATCGGCATCAGTCAGGCGCAGGTTTCGCGTCTCGAAAAGGCTGCATTAAAGCATATGAAAAAACATGTTTGATAGGAGGCTGGAAGATGAAACGAATAATTCTTCTGGTAATTGCATTAGGAATAGGGTTTTCTTTATTTCAGCACCTGGCCGCTAGGCAGGAAGCGTTTACTCCCAATAACCTTATCAGAATTCATGTGGTGGCCAATAGTGATTCAGCATTTGATCAGGATGTTAAAATAAAAGTCAAGGATCGTCTGGTAAACTGGCTGTCTCCCCAGCTGGCACAATGCCGGTCTGCAGAAGAAAGTCGGCAAATACTGTCCGACAACATTGATCTGATACAGGAAGCGGCTTATCAGGAAGTTATAGCCAACCAGGGGAATTATGAAGCCAATATTATGTTGGGAGAGTATGATTTTCCCACTAAGACTTATGGTGATATAACCCTGCCACAGGGTAAGTACCAGGCCCTGCGGGTGGTTTTGGGTGATGGGACCGGGGAAAACTGGTGGTGTGTCTTATTTCCGCCTCTCTGCATAGGTAAGGATATGCCAGCTATCGAACGAGGGGATCCCCAATGGCTGCTGAGTACAATGTCCTCCAACGCTCGGAAAAAATTGGTCTCAAAAAGAGAACCTTAAGATAAAAGGCCCCAAGTTTGCTACAATTAAGCCCCCCGGGAGCAGGGGGCTTTTTTGTCGGCAAAATTAATCACATGGTATAACAAGCCTACATAATATTAAGAGAGGGGACCGGACAGCTATATAGTTAATAGGAAAAGTCTCACTTATTTTATGTTGAAATGGGGGGAAAACGATTATTAAGATATCGGACTTGAGAACCCGTGAGGTAGTCAACATTCAGGATGGCAAAAAAATGGGACCGATTAAGGATTTGGATTTGGATGTGGAAAAGGGCAGAATAAAGGCCCTTGTTTTGCCAGGGCCAAACCGGTTAATGAATTTTTTTACCCGTAAGGAGGACATTGTGGTTCCCTGGGAGCAAATAGTCAAAATAGGACGAGACGTAATTTTGATTGAAACGCTGCCCTATGGCGAAGTGGTGAGGAGTGAGGGGTTAGGGGTGAGGAGTTAGGCGAAAGGCGAGAGGCGAAAGGCGAGAGGCGAGAGGCGAGAGGGGAGAGGGGAAAGGGGAAAGGCGAAAGGCGAGAGGGGAAAGGGGAAAGGCGAAAGGCGAAAGGGGAAAGGCGAGAGGCGAGAGGCGAGAGGCGAGAGGCGAGAGGGGAAAGGCGAGAGGCGAGAGGGGAAAGGCGAGAGGCGAGAGGCGAGAGGCGAGAGGGGAAAGGCGAGAGGGGAAAGGCGAGAGGGGAAAGGGGAAAGGCGAGAGGAGAGAGGGGAAAGGCGAAAGGGGAAAGGCGAGAGGCGAGAGGCGAGAGGGGAAAGGCGAGAGGCGAGAGGGGAAAGGGGAAAGGCGAGAGGCGAAAGGCGAGAGGCGAGAGGGGAAAGGCGAGTTTAAGTTAAAATTTGCTTGACCTATAATATATTATTTGATGTAATAGAGGCATATATAGTAGGTGCGAATGAAATGGTGCACTATATATTGAGGAGGCAGCCGTGAAGTGTCCTTTCTGCAGCGAGTTTGAAAGTCGGGTCATAGACTCCCGCAACACTGATGAAGGAACGGTGATCAGGCGTCGTCGGGAATGTGCTCAATGCAAGCGGAGGTTTACTACGTATGAAAGACTAGAAGAACGCCCCCTGATGGTTATCAAGAAGGAAGGGAATCGAGAAGTATTTAAACGGGATAAGCTGATGCAAGGCATTTTAAAGGCTTTGGAAAAACGGCCGGTAGGCATCGAAACAGTTGAAAAAATGGTGAGTGATATCGAAATAGAGCTCAGAGATTCTTATGAAAAAGAGGTAAACAGTAAAGTTGTAGGTCAGAAGGTAATGGACAAGCTGCGGGTGATTGACGAAGTCGCTTATGTGAGATTTGCCTCAGTTTATCGCCATTTTACCGATGTAAAAGGCTTCGTTGAAACGGTCGAGCAATTAAAAAATGATCCGGATTTTGAGGAGGGTAAGATTTAATGTTTGAGGTAATAAGGAAGAGAGATGGCCGTGAAGCTTCATTTGATCCTTCCAAAATAACTGAGGCGATTTTCAAAGCGGCCAAAGCCGAAGGTGGTGAGGATCGCCAAAAGGCTCTGGAATTAACGCTGGAGGTTATGAAGGTTCTGGGTGAAGAGTTTGGCGGAAAAGGCTTTTCGGTGGAAGATGTCCAGGACATAGTGGAAAAAGTCCTGATTGAGAAGGGACATGCACGTACCGCTAAGGCCTATATACTATATAGAGCAGAGAGAACCAGATACCGCGAAGGCAAATCTGATCTGATGGATGTAGTGGAGGAGATTCTCAAAGAAACCAATCGAGAAAACGCCAATGTGGGCAATTCCCCTTCCGCCAAGATGCTGCAGATTGCCAGTGCCGCATCCAAACAATACTATTTGGATCGCTTGATAGCACCGGAGTTTGCCGAGGCCCACCGCAGTGGAGACATCCACATTCATGATCTGGATTTTTATGGCAAGACTCTGAACTGTGTTCAGATTCCTCTGGGACAGCTTTTGCAACAAGGTTTTAGTAATGGACACGGTTATATCAGACCTCCGAAAAGGCCGGCTTCAGCGGCAGCTTTAGCGGCTATTATTCTGCAGAGTTCACAGAATGATATGTTTGGCGGCCAGTCTTTCCCATTCTTTGACCGGGATATGGCGCCATTTGTGGAAAATGCCAGTGATGGCGAGACTTATCAGGCCATGGAAGCATTGATCTACAACCTTAATTCCATGCATTCCCGGGCCGGCGCCCAAGTGCCTTTTTCTTCCCTGAACATTGGAGCAGACACCTCGGATGGCGGCCGGAGTGTGGCGAAAAATATTCTTCTTGCCTATGATGCCGGTTTGGGAAATGGAGAAAACCCGATTTTCCCCAATATTATTTTTCGGGTCAAGGAAGGAATCAACCTTAATCCTGAAGATCCCAATTATGATCTTTTTCAGTTGGCCATGAGGGTGGCGGCCAAGCGCATGAACCCTACCTTTAGCTTTATGGATTCTTCATTTAATCAGCAGTTTGGCTCAGATGTGGCTTATATGGGCTGCCGTACACGGGTAATAGGCAATCGTCACGGAGAGGCTGTAACTGAACGTCGAGGGAACCTGTCTTTTACTACTGTAAATCTTCCGCGTTTGGCCCTGAAATCCAAGGGTAGCCTGGGTGAGTTTTATCGTCTCCTGGAATCTACGGTAGCACTGGCATGTGAGCAGCTGTATCAGCGATATCGTGTTCAAGCTGATCTTAAGGTCAAGGACATGCCTTTTGTTATGGGACAGCGCTTGTATTTAGGATCAGATAATCTGAAGAGCTGTGATCCTATTAAAGAGGCCATAAAACATGGAACCTTATCGGTTGGCTTTATTGGATTGGCGGAGACTCTGGTTTCCTTGACCGGCAAGCACCACGGTGAATCAGATGATTCTCAAGCCATTGGTATTTCTATCGTTCAGTTCATGAGCAGGCTGGTGGAAAAAGCGGCCGAAGATTATGATTTAAATTATACGTTTATCGCTACTCCGGCAGAAGGTCTGTCCGGCCGCTTTATTAAGCTGGATCGGGAACAATATGGGTTGATACCGGGAGTGACTGATGGAGAATATTATACCAACAGTTTCCACATTCCCGTCAGCTATGATATCTCTTATATGGACAAGATATCCAAGGAGGGACCCTACCATAAGTATACAAATGCCGGTCACATAAGCTATGTAGAGTTTCCGGCACCTCCAATTAATAACGGTGAAGCGGTTCAGGCCGTAGTAAAACATATGAAAAACAGTGACATGGGATATGCGGGGATAAATTTCCCCATCGACTTTTGCGAAAGCTGCAGATATCTTGGGGTTATTGATGAGGATCAATGTCCTCAATGCGGTTCCCGTGAAATCAGAAGGGTCAGGAGGATAACCGGTTACTTGTCTACTGTTGATCGTTTTAATGATGCCAAGGTGGTAGAGCTGAGAAATCGAAAAGCTCACTGTTTTTAGGGGTGTATTGTGAGTAAGATTAGGGTAAGTGGTTTTACCAAAGAGAGTGTAACTGATGGCCCTGGTATCAGGGCGGTGCTGTTCACCCAGGGATGTCCTCATTGCTGTCCGGGGTGCCATAACCCTTCTACCTGGAATTACGAAGGCGGATACGAGATAGAGGTTGAGGATATCATTAATCTGATTCAACCTAATCGGCTGCTTCAAGGGTTAACCATATCAGGGGGAGAGCCTTTCGCCCAGGCAAATGAAGCAGCAGATTTGGCAGCGAGAATACAAGGACTCGGCCTGGATGTGGTAACATATTCAGGCTATACTTTTGAACAGCTGGTCGAAATGGGTGAGAATGATCCGGCGGTGAGAAGACTCCTGGAAGTTACCGACATTCTAATTGATGGAGGGTTCAGGCTGGAAGAGCGGGATTTGTCTCTGGCCTTTCGAGGTTCGAGAAATCAGCGCATAATCAATCTGAAAGAAACCCTTAAGACGGGGGAACTGGCCTTACTGGAATATTAACTCTAATGAGTATCGGAAGAAAAAGATTCCGAATCAATTAATAGTTTGGCTTCCTGGAGGGTTTCTTCAGGAACCATAATCATTACTTCTGCCAAGGGACCGAAGGATAGGCCTTGCACTCTCCCAATGCTTTCACGTTGCCGTATGATTACGGGGATGCCGCAGCTTTCAAGGAAACCTTTGATAAGGGTGTCTTCCGGAGGATATACTGTTTTTAGCAGCTTCCAAGAAACCGGAACAGGGTGTCGGCAATCCGGGCATTCTTTTATGCCATCGGCGAATTGACAGTGACAACTTCTGCAAAGCATTTGGGGACCTCCTTTTATTCTGATGATACCAGATATGTGGAGCGTAACCAAGAGGTCAGCCGACAGAGGTAATCTTACCTCAGCCTATAGAAGATAATATGGATAAGCTGCAGAAATATTATTCTTTGGAGGAGTAATATGACGTGGGGCTGGAGACTTGATGATGATATGTGTCACCTGGTATTGACCGATTGGAACAAAAAAGGCGCTCAAGCTGGCTTTACCACCCGCAAGGGGGGATTCAGCAGCGGAGACTACGAATCTTTGAATATGGCTCTTCATGTTGGCGATACTTCCCGAACGGTTCTGGACAATAGGGAGAAGGTCGCTGTTTCTTTTGGATTTGATCCGGGTCAGATGGTCTGTGCTCAGCAGATACATGGCAAACAGGTAGCAGTAGTCGGCGGAGGAGATGCGGGGCGGGGTTTTTATGATCATGCAGACTCGCTGGCCGGTTGTGACGGCATAGTCACTAATCAGCCCGGGATAATGTTGACTCTTTTTTTCGCCGACTGTATTCCTATCTATTTGTTTGATCCGGTCCGGAAAGCAGTGGGGCTGATTCACAGCGGCTGGAAGGGAACGGCCTTGCGCATTGTGGAAGTTGGCATCACTGCCCTGGAAAAAAACTTTCGGTGTCATCCTCGGGATTTGCAGGTATTTATTGGACCGGGAATCGGCCCGGAATGCTTTGCCGTTAATGAAGAACGTTTGCGGCAAGTACGGCAAGCATTTGCCTGGAGTGAGAAGGTAATATATTCTGATGCAGAGAACCACTATTACTGGGACTTGCCTTTGACAAATGAACTGATTATTCGTGACGCCGGAGTTCCAGAAGAGAATATTACCTCTTGCCGAATTTGCACCGCATGTAATCAGGAACTGTTTTTCTCTTACCGGGGCGCGGGGGGGCGTACCGGAAGAATGGGAGCGGTCTTAGGTTTATTAGACTGAGGGTGAAAAAAGATGCCGACTAAAATTTTAGTAGTTGATGACGAAGCAAATATTGTTGAGCTGGTTAAATTCAGTCTTGAAAAAAACGGTTTTACAGTTATAGTCGCCTATGATGGACTAGAGGCTATTAATATGGTAGAGCGGGCAGAGCCTGATCTGCTGATCCTTGATATTATGCTGCCTGTTATGGACGGATTGGAAGTCTGCCGACACCTGAGGCAATCTGCCCGGCATCGTAATCTGCCTATTATTATGCTTACCGCCAAGGGAGAAGAGATTGATACTGTATTGGGTCTGGAAATGGGGGCTGATGATTATATTAAAAAACCTTTTAGCCCCAGAGAAATGGTGGCCCGAGTGAAAGCGCGGCTGCGAGCTAAACGCATTATCGATGCTGAAGAGGCTGATGGAAAAAAAGCATTGGTACGGAAAGACCTGGTTATTATTCCGGACAAGTATGAAGCGTTTATTGGGGAGAAGAAATTGGATCTTACTCCCAAAGAGTTTGAATTGTTGCGAATTTTGGCATCCAGTCCAGGTAAAGTCATGACCAGAGATATGCTCCTGGAGCGAATATGGGGATACGAATTTATTGGTGATACACGGACGGTTGATGTTCATATCCGACATCTGCGCATGAAGCTGGGGGATGATAGCAGTGCACCCCAATATATTGAAACGGTTCGCGGAGTCGGCTATAAATTGTGTGAAAACGAATATCGATAAGAAATCCGGGCAGATCACTGCGTAGAGCCAGCTCTTATTATTTGCCGTGTTCCAGGGGGGAGTGCTTTGTGGAGGGATTTCACCGGCGAAAACAGCAGAGGAAGGGGACCGCCTGCTGATTGCCGAAGAGTTTAACCAGAATAAGGGGAGTACCGTATGAGTCGTCGGCAGCAAAGAATTCGTGCAGAGGAGCAGACCAGGAAGGGTCTGCAGACAATGGCAAAAGCTTTTCTTGGACTGGCAATAATATTGGGAATTGGAAGTATGCTGTTATTGGCAGTCCAAAAAGGGAGTAATATGCTGATTAAGACAGAGGCCGTCAGCAGCGGAGAGATTGAACAAACTTTTCGTGTTCCCGCCATTATTATTAAAAATGAACAAGTAGTATTAGCTCCGGGCAGAGGGCGGCTGGAGAATCTGGTCAGGGAAGGTGAACGTGCCAGAAATGGCAGCAAGATAGGGCAGTTTTTTCGGGAAGGGACAATAAAAGCTACTGCAATCACTGCCCCGAGTGGTGGAATAATAAGTTTCCGACCGGATGGCTGGGAAGAGATCTTGCAGGATTTCAGCCTTGAATATGGGGACGGCAGGATATTTGAATTCGAACCCCGAGTGTTGAATGACGGGAGCTTTCAATATGAATCCGGGGATCCGATTTTTAAGGTGGTGGACAATCTGTCTGCCATGAAAATGCTTATTCTTTTTCAACCGGTACAGGAAACAGTGTCTCTTGAAGTTGATGATCAGATAATGATCAGATATGGAGAGGACTATTTGGAAAAGACCATATGTGTCGGGTGCTGGACCGGAGATAACCGACATGTTGCCATGTTGTCGCTGCCAGGTTATTATGAGCCTTTTCTTAAAGAGAGAAAAATTGAAGTGGAGTGTATAACCCACCAATATACCGGCATCTTTGTGCCAGAGAAGGCATTGATTGAGAATGACGGGGAGTACGGAATTTATGTCATTCAGAAAGATAAGATCAAGTATCAGGCCATCGATGTCGCAGTGATAATTGACGGGAAAGCTGTCGTCAGTGGGATCGAAGAAGGGGATCTCGTAGTTACAACTCCTCGCTTGGTCGAGGAAGGTCAAAAATACAGATAGAGGAGATCTTGTCGGAATGACGAAAATAGATGAAAACATAACCTGGGTCAGGGACCGGATCAGTCAGGCTGCCCTTCGGGTCAGGCGTGATCCTGAAGCTATTGGTTTGATTGCAGTTAGTAAAACGGCGGGGCTGGATGCGGTTGCCGCAGCTGTAAGATGTGGAATTAGTGATTTTGGAGAAAACCGGGTGCAGGATCTCATATCTAAGTCAGGAGTCTATCCGGAGGTAAACTGGCATATGATTGGTCGCTTACAGACGAATAAAGTCAAGGAGGTTATCGGCCGGACTGCCCTGATTCATTCGCTGGACAGATGGGCACTGGCAGAGTATATTGAGAAGAGGGCGGTTTTGGCGGGGATAACCGTTCCGGTTCTGGTCCAGGTCAACGTTTCCGGAGAAGAATCAAAAGCAGGGATATCTGGTTCCCAGGTAGAAGAATTTCTGGATGATCTGAGTCAGTTCAATCAAGTTCAGGTAAAAGGATTGATGACAATAGCCCCCGAGGTAGACAACCCTGAAGAGACTCGTCCTGTATTCCGGGAATTAAACAGATTGTTTAAGCAAATAGGTAAGAAAGACTACCCGAGGGTAAAAATGAATATTTTGTCCATGGGGATGACTCAGGATTTTGAGATAGCAATTGAAGAGGGTGCTAATTTAGTCAGGATTGGTTCGGCAATTTTTGCTTCGGGAAGATAAGGAGGGGTATTAATGGGTTTCATGGATAAGGTCTGGGCATGGTTGGGCATTGGGGGGACGGAGGAAGAAGAGATTACCCGCTTGCCCTTTGCAGAAGAAAAAGATGTCGGCCGGAAGCCCAATCTGGTAAGTCTTCAGGGTGCCAAATCCATCAAGGTAGTAGTATGTGAACCAACAAACTTTGAGGATGCCCAGGAATTGGCGGACAGCCTCAAAAACCGTCGTCAGGTAGTTGTTAACCTTAATAATACTGATACAGAAGTGGCCCGAAGATTAATCGACTTTTTGAGTGGGACCGCATATGCTCTGGATGGCTCAACTCAGAAATTGGGGGAAGATATATTTTTGTTTGCTCCCAGCAATGTGGAGATATCCAGAGAACCTAAGATGCAGATGAGAAGCACCTATGCTTATTCCCGAAATACTTCATTCGGGAGAGAAGAATAAATGACAGAGAAACCTGGACTTGGAATAATCGGCTGCGGACAAATGGGGAAAGCATTATTCCAGGGTCTGATCAAACAAGAAATGGAATTGGGTAAAATAGCGGTCTTTGATATTGATCACACCAGATCTGCCGAGTTAGCCCGTCAGACAAAGACGGCCAGGGCAGCAGATTCGGCAGTATCTCTGGCAGAAGCAGTTGATGTAATTATTGTGGCGGTTAAGCCTCACCAAGTGGCTTTGATTTTGCAGGAAATACGCCCCGCTCTTCGAAGAAATCAAATCTTGATTTCCGTCGCTGCCGGAATCCCTTTAGAAGTTTTGCAGGCAGAAGCAGGTCCGGACATTCCTGTAGTGCGAGTTATGCCGAATGTGCCTTCCCTGGTGGGACAGGGGGCATTGGGAATATCTTTTAGCCTTAGTGTTAATGAAACTCAGAAAGCTTTAATAATTGAACTATTTGAAGCCCTAGGTCTGGTGGAGGAAGTGCCGGAGGCTTTAATGGATGCAGTAACTGCTTTATCAGGCAGTGGACCGGCTTTTATTTTTCTGGTAGCTGAGGCTTTGTGTGATGGGGCTGTAAGTGTTGGAATGCCCCGGGATATGGCCCGGCGTTTAACTGACCAGACTATCCTGGGATCAGCAGCAATGCTGCAGCAAACCGGTGAGCATCCGGCGGTGCTCAGAGAACGAATTACCTCACCGGGAGGAACTACTATTGCCGGTTTGGGGGCTTTGGAGCGGGGAGGTACCAGAGGGATTTTTTATGATGCCGTCAAGGAGGCTTTCATGAGATCTCAGCAAATAAAAAGTCAGCAATGATGGGGTGGAATTAATTTGTTGATTTATGATATTGTCGATATTATTTTTGATGTGATGATGTTCCTGATATTGGTGAGGGTTGTCCTTTCTTTTATCAGGCATGATCCTTACCAACCGCTGTTCCGTTATGTTTATGAAATAACAGAACCGATACTGGCGCCATTCCGAAGACTTCTGCCCTTCGCAGGAGGTCTGGATTTCTCTCCGCTTATTGCATGGATGGCATTGATGTTAGTTCGCAATATAATCTTAGGGATTATAAGTGCTTTGATTTAACAAGGGTTGCAGTACGCGGCACTAAGGTTTCTAAACTTCCGAAAACCCGGTAGCTGAGATGATTGGTTTGGATATTGAGACCGTTTTGCCGGTAGGGTTTGGAGGTTTCAATATTGGGGATGGAAAACAAAGTTGAATTGCTTGCTCCGGTCGGCCGAAAATCGGTATTGCAGGAAGTCATCAATGCTGGGGCGGATGCTGTATATTTAGGTGGTAAAAGGTTTAACATGCGCCTTTTACGTCCAGAATTTAATTTTTCGGATCAAGAACTGCGAGATGCCTTGGCTTTGTGTCATGATCAAGGGGTGAAGCTTTACGTAACCCTCAATAATATTTTTCATGATGATGAATTGCCTGCCTTGGAGGAGCATCTGAATTTTTTGGTTCAGATCGGTGTAGATGCGGTTATTATTCAGGATTTGGCTTTAGCAGTAATTGCCCGGTCAAAAGGGATCCACTTGCATGCCAGTGTACAGATGGGGGTAAACAATGTTGATACTGTAGCCAGGCTGGAGCAAGACGGATTCCGGCGAGTGATATTGTCTAAAAATGTAACTCTTGAGGATATTAAAGTAATTAAGAGCAGAACCGGTATGGCGCTGGAATACTTTGTCCATGGTGATTTGTGTATTGGCCATACCGGTCAATGCCTTTTGTCCGGGCTAATGTTTGGTGACAGCGGCAATCGAGGGCTCTGTCATAAGCCGTGTCGTTGGACTTATGATCTGTCGGGACATGCTTCTCACCTGATCTTTGCGGGAAAACACTGCCTTTCACATAAGGATTTGTGTCTGTATGGACATGTCCCTGAGCTTATTGAGGCTGGAATAACATCGTTTAAGATAGAAGGCCGTATGCGAAACGTGGATTATTTGAGTATTTTAGTGACCGCATATCGGCAGGTGATTGACAGATACTATCAGGGAGTCTCCTTGCCTTTAAACAAAGATCCGGATTGGGAGAAAATAAATGCTCAGCGGGTGAGAGATTTTTCTTCAGGAAGTCTCAGAGGATCGACGAGTCTTAAAGATGTTGATTTTACCGGCTTCAGAGAACCGGCGCTATCTACCGGTCCCCGAAGAGGGAAGGTGCTGGCAGCTGAAGATTACCATTCCATTGAGAAGCTTAAATCTCATAGCATGGCCTTGTCGGTTAAAACAAACAGCACGGACGGTTTGAAGGCTGCAATTGCGAAAGAGGTTAAAACCATTATCCTGCCCGGTTATCTTACTAATTACCCTGGTTCTTTCCAATCGTTGCAGGAGATTAGTGACGCCATTGCAGAAATCATTAGTAGTGGGGCGGAGGTTGTCATTGATCTTCCCCGCATTGTTATGGCCGATGATAAGAAATGGCTTGATGCTATTCTGGAATTGGCCCATTCGCACCAAGTTAATGCAGTTGCGGCCCATGATCCGGGGACACTTTCGCGGGTTACTTCATTGGGAATCAAAGGATGGGCCGGTTCCGGCTTTAATATTAGCAATATAATAGCTTTAAAACAGGTGGAGTCTTGGGGAGCGGTCAAAGCTTGTCCGTCTCTGGAAATGAAGGGACATGATTTTATCTCTATGGCGGAGATGGGGCATCTGCCGCTGGAAGTGCTGATTCATGGTCCTATGGATGGAATTATAACTGATTTCTGTCTTTTGTCAGCAAATGAAGGAGATGACAAGAGCGGTTGTACTGCCCGGTGTCAGAAGGATCAGTTTTCATTAACAGATGAAATAGGACAGAAATATCCGCTGGTATTTGATAATCGATGCAGATGTCATATTATATATCCGCTGGAACGTTCATTTTTTCTACAGTTACCTTGGTTTGGCCGTAGAATTGACTCGGTCAGAATCGATGGAGAAGGTTATTCTCAGGAATTGCTGAGCAGGGTTATCCACATATACCAGAAGGCCCTTAATGATCTGGAAATTGGGCAGTGGAACCGGCAGGACAATTACATCGGTCTGATTAAGTTGTTTCCCACGGGACTGACTCAGGAACCATTGGGAAGTCTGGAAGAATTAAATTAGCGTATTGTATTCCCAGAATTTGCACTGGAATTGTCGAAGTACAAGGGGTGCCGACGAAACCATTTATTTTGAAGTGCTGATAAAGGAGGCGAGGCTGTGATTTCACCAATAGAAGTTAGGAGACAGGAATTTAGTCAAACTGTAAGAGGATATCGAAAAGATGAAGTTGATTCCTTTTTAAAAAATGTATCCGACGAATTTGAACGGCTTTATCGAGAAAACGCCGAACTCAAGGAAGCTTTGCAAAGAGCAGAGGCTGATATGTTAAAATATCGCAAGCTGGAGGATACTTTGAACCAGACATTGCTCCTTGCTCAGCAAACTGCGGAGGAGATCAGAGCCAATGCACACAAAGAGGCCCAGACTATGTTAGAGGGTGCCCGACACAAGATAAATGAGACTTTTGCCGCCTATGAAGAAATCCTTAAAATGTTAAATATCTATCGAGCTGAAATCAAGTCTTATCTCAATTCGCAGGTTGAGTTTATGGAGCGACACGATAAACGGATTGATGAATTGACCTCTGTTTTCTACGCTAAAGATTCCAAGAATTTATTAGAGGCCTTCAGCAAGAATGAGCTGAAGATTGAAGAATAGAGTTGGCTGTTTCTGTCTGGCAGGATGGAATCTGTCTCGAAATAAAAGTACAGCCCCGTTCATCCCGAAACAAATTGGTGGGTAATCAGCAAGGGATATGGAAGGTAAAGCTCACCGCTCCACCGGTGGACGGGGAAGCTAACCAAGCTCTGGTTAGCTTTCTGGCAGATATTTTCGGGGTTAGCAAACAGAGTGTGAAGATTTTGAGAGGCGATACGTCCAAACTAAAATTAGTCGGAATCCACGGTGTTTCTCCGGGGCAGGCTGCAGAGGTACTGGAGAATTTATCCGGCAAGAAATAACAGAATCGGTTTGTATCCGGACCGTTCGAGTATTAATGGGATCAAGGGGATCTGATATTGGCAGGAACAAAGCGGCAGATGAGCGCGATCTTAAAAGATCTGAAACGAGAATTCCCCGAGGCAGAAACTCGTTTGCAATTCAGGAATGTATTTGAGCTGCTGATAGCCACCATATTGTCTGCCCAAACTACCGATGAGCAGGTTAATACCATTACCAGGGCTCTTTTCAAACAATATAATACACCTCAAGAATTTGCCGGTCTTTCACCCCTTGAACTGGAGCCGTTAATAAATGGATGCGGACTCTTCCGCAATAAAGCTCGCAGCATAATCGGAGCTTCACAAATGATACTGGAGCGCTTTGGCGGACAGGTTCCCGATTCGATGGAAGAACTGATGGAGCTTCCAGGTGTGGGACGCAAAACGGCTAATGTGATGCTTAATGTAGGGTTTGGCAAACCCGGATTAGCAGTTGATACCCATGTCCAAAGGGTTTCACGAAGGTTGGGGTTTGCTGAGAATGATAATCCGGAACACACTGAGCTCATACTTAAAAGCCTGATTCCTGTCCGGCAATGGGGACGAGCACATCATCTTTTTATATGGCATGGCCGCGCCTACTGCCAGGCTAAAAAGCCTAAATGCCATGAATGTCCCATTGCTAAGCGGTGCCCCGGCAGACAGACTTGACTTGATATGAGTTCAAGATACATAATTTAACGTCAATGATCAGGAAAATGTCATATAGAGAATGGTGGGAGGCACACATATTTTAGCAGAAATTTGACCTCCGGCTTCGACCCGGATTTAATTCCACTTGCTCCCGGAATGAGAACCGGCAAATGCAACTGCTCAAGTTCGGCCTCCGAGCAGCACACCGCCAATTCGCCCTCCATGGCTCAGGAGGCGGACTCGGGACCTCCTGTCCCTCG
>Ga0123334_1000565_pt1 | contig 50770 bp, 35 predicted proteins | sample BiotimSIPDNA_FD_89706 | JGI IMG/M metagenome (GOLD analysis project Ga0123334, IMG submission 89706) | Anaerobic biogas reactor microbial communites from Washington, USA - Biogas_R1 time_0 SIP DNA | ecosystem: Engineered > Bioreactor > Anaerobic > Unclassified | place: Washington, USA...
GGCATAAAACGCTGTTTTACAAAGCAAATTTTTGAGTATTAGCGGGCTAAATCGAGGAAATTTAATGCAGGCAAACAGTGTTTTATGCAAAGCTCATTGTCCGCCACTTGTAAACAGCAATCTACTGCATTTATGCCGTGGCAATTCATACCACCATTAAGCCGATAATTCCGTAAATATATAAACGTTTATTTTTCGTGAATTTTTTCCCAACAATCAAAAATTATGTTGGGGGGTGGAGCCGTTGGGCAAACCATTTGCGTACCGATTGCATTGTTGCGCGCTGGTTGGCCGGAGCACGGCGCTTGCAAGTTTTAATTTCTTCGCTGTTTTCGAGCGCTCCCCAGCGTATTTCAACGCCGTCATTTGGATTATAAGCCATTTCCAACGCTTCTCTCCGGTCAATAATTTGTTTTAGTGTGAGTTGCTGCTCACTGCCGTTGCTGCGGATGTATGTAACCGAACGTTTCTCGATCTCTTTTTCGAGCAACGTTTGTAGTTTCGTTTTAATTTCTTCCGACGAAGGGTTTCCTCGCAAGTCAAAATCTTCAGGGTATTTAGCCACTCTTTCCGGAAAACCAATCACCGCATCGATGGCAATGAGCAGGCGCAGATCCCGGTTGGGGGTTGAATAATCTTCCCATAGGCCGCCGGTTTGGAAAACACCTTTAGCTCCTCCAGGCATTGGTATTATTGTCGAGGGGTGCGATTTCATGTACTCTTCCCCATTTTGAACCGATTTTATTCGTACGAGTACCTGCTCGTGCAGTGCGTTGATGAGATCGCCAAGGGCTTCTTCCGGATTCAGCGGGTTAGGATTGATAATCCTGTCCATGGTGTGGTAGAAAATTTCGCGGTCCAGATTTTTTTGTTGCATCGAAAATGGAACAAATCCAGAGTTTTCATCAATGTGTTGGTTTTTCATCAACATAAATTTCCCATTTTCAACAATAATTGGTCTGAACACTTTAAAACCGGGTTCTCCAATTACCTCACTGGTGTTGAAGAGGAAATTTCCTTTCCAGAATCGTTTTATGGCGATGGTTTTATCGGGTTGTGCATCGGCGGCAAGCAGCACTCCGGGTGAATTTTTCGTTTGTGCTTTACGGCTTACCAAAACGAATGTATGACCATAGGGATCGGCGAAAATAGTTCCTGGCCTAAGCGACTCTTTGTTGAGTGCAATAGGATAATAGTCAGTGTTTTCATTGTCGAGGGCGGCACGAGCGGTTCCCGAGTGCACACCGTTCATTATGGTCCGGATAAATGAGTTAAAGGCCAATACCGGATGTTTTTTCGACGAGGGACTTTCGTTGGTAATCCACTGACCGGTACTTGGAGCTTTTCCCATCCAGCCGCGATCGGCTATATGGAAACCAAAGGGTAATCCCAATTTCCAGGCAAAATAGGCTCTTAGGAAGTAGGGGTTGTCGGCACAGTCGGGTTCCATAAGTACCCTTGTTTTTCCCGTTGCATTGTCTTCGTCGAGCGACAAAGCGTTGTAAAGAAAGTTTTGCTCTTTGTTTTGTGTAACTTCATGAAGCGCTGGCCATGAGCTTTGTTCGTTGCCGCTGCTGAACAGCGCATTTACCCAAGCTGAATAAAGGGTTTCCATTTCAGGGGTCCAGCTTTGTCTGGTTTTCCAGATATTTCCCTGGGAGGTTTCGTTTTTGTTTGCTGAGACGGTGAAACTTATTTCTACAATTTTTTCTCCGTTGCTACTTATGGTTGCGGTGTACGAGCCTTCGCTAGTGCCGTCAAATTCATCGATTCTCCAATATGGAAGTTCTTTGCCTGTGGTTTGTTTTACTGCTTTTAATTCCGACATTGCGCCCGAAACAGTCAGGTTGGCTTTGAGAATGCTGCGCCCTCCCGCACTCACTATATGAAACTTTTCACCGGGAGAGGGGTGGAGTGGCACAACAAGCATCGCACTTGCCGGGGTGTAATCATCGGAAATTTCTGTTTCGAAAACCGATTCAATTTTTTGCATCAGGCCACTTTTACCGGAGTTCTGCTTGTTTCCGCAGGCCGAAAGGCTTGTTAGCAGTATAGCGATTATTGTATTTACTAACAGTGTGTTGTGTGGTTTTCTCATTGATGTGCTGTTCATATTTCGTAATAGCATTGAACCTATATTGATGGTAATTTTCCGATGGCAAAGAAAGAGGACCTTTATTCTTTCAGATTAAAACAGTTTTTCTTTTACGTCGATCCCGATTCCAGACTCGTTCGTCAGACAAATTTTCCCTTGTTTGATTTCCATGCCGGTATATGGGTCGTTGCTAATAAGCAGGTTACCGTCGAGGTCGGCCCAGTCGGCATTGGGTGAGAGTTGTGCAGCGGCTGATATGGCACACGATGTTTCGGTCATGCATCCAATCATAACCTTCATTCCCAGTGCTTTGGCGGCGGTGAGCATTTGGTGGGCCTCACGCATACCGGCACATTTCATTAGTTTTATGTTGATACCCGAATACACGCCCCAAGCTTTTTTTACATCGGCTAAGCGTTGCACTGCTTCGTCGCCAATTATGGGTAACGGACTGTTTTGCGTGAGCCATGCGTTGTCGTCGATGGCTGTTTTGGGTAAGGGTTGCTCAACAAAAACAACTCCTTTTTCTTTCAACCAATAAATCATTTCTAATGCACGGGAGCGATCTGGCCATCCCTGATTTACATCTACACAGATTGGTTTATCGCTTACCGAGCGTATGGTTTCGATCATCATTTTGTCGGTCTCTCTTCCCAATTTCACCTTCAGAATCTTGTAGGGTTCGGCTTCGGCTACTTTTTGCCTCACTACTTCGGGGGTATCTATGCCAATGGTAAACGAGGTGTTGGGAGTCTTTTCTTTATCGAATCCCCAGATGTTGTGCCACGGTTGTTTCATTATTTTTCCGGTGAGATCGTGCAGTGCGATATCTACTGCCGCTTTTGCCGCGCAATTTCCTTCGTCGACTGAGTCTACATAGTGCATAATTTTCTCAATCTGAAATGGGTCGGTAAACTGGTTGAGGTCCAGTTTCGATAGGAAACGTATAACACTTTCGATACTTTCGCCCAGATAGGGTGGCATTGATGCTTCCCCATAGCCAGTATATCCTTGAAAATCAATTTTAGTGAGCACGTCGGGAGTGGTTTTTCTCGAACTGTTTGCCAGGGTGAAAACATGTTTCAATTGCAGTTCATGCGGAACAAAACTCAGCGATAATCCATTTTTTTTATTCTTTGAAGGAAATGCAGCGCTTGTGGCAAATACCGATTCTATACTTGCCGTGCTGGCAATGGCCAATAATCCGGTGGTACGGATAAAATTTCTTCGGTTCGTTTTCATACCCGCAATTTTATGGCTCAAATGAATACCATGGGTGGTTTCTGACCTCAATAATTCCTTCGGTATTCAGTGAGTTGATGATCCTTCGCACTGCAACAATATGTTTTTTCGTGGCAAAATTGAAGTTGGGATGGTTGGGGTCAATGTTATTGATATGTACATAACCCGAAGAATGAATGTAGTTCCCGTTTCCTATATAAATGCCTACATGACTGATTTTTTCGGGCGACATGCCAAAGAATATCAAGTCGCCGGGGGAAAGGTTTGCGGCCTCGGTGTAGTCTACAACTTCTCCGTTGCGTGCTTGTTGCGATGCATCGCGTTCAAGGATGATACCTTGTGCAAAAAAGGCAATTTTAACTAATCCGGAGCAATCAACAGCTTTCGACGATGTGCCTCCCCAAAGATAGGGGACGCCGTTCATTTTTTGTGTTGTGGATATAATTTCTTGAATGTTTGGTTTTTTTTGTGACCAAATAGCCCATTGTATGCATTCTTTTTCTTTCACAAAGCCAACTCTTCCGTCGGGAGTTGTTACTCTCAGAAAGCCTTTTTTCTTATCGCGGGCTACAAATATGTCGCCTAAAACCACGTCGAAAGCGACATTGGCTTTTAGTGAAGGACTTTCGTAGGCATACCCTGATATTGAGTTGTATACATATCGGTTCAGGCTTTTCCATAGTTCCATTTCATCATGCGTGGCAAGTTTAAGCCCGCAAGTGTCAATCCATCCGTTATAGCCTTCGGGGGTCTCTACACGGTACCATCCTTCAGTGCTTTCGATGAGTTTAACCGGCGTTCCCATGGTTATTTGCGAAACCAGTTCAGAGGCATGACGGGCTTCTCCCCGCAGGTTTACTACCGAAAAGGTTGCCAGTCCCCATACTTTTTCCCCTAACAGCGAATCGGTTGAAAAAAGGTCGAGATCTTCCTGAAGTTGCCGGTAGAATTCCTTGTCTGAAATTTTTTGACCCATCGTGTTGACAGACAACAGTGTGAGTATGGTTAACAGAAATATTGCTGAGTTAATATAACGCATGGTCCGATGTTTTGTATTCAATGTATTACACCTAAATGCAAAGCTATTAAAGATATTTGTTTTGTGGCAATAGCTGGTGCCGATAATTGACGGTAATTTATTTAAATTATAATACGAATGAAAGGCATCGTTTCCGATGCCTTTCATTTATTTCTTAGCTTTTGAAAGTCTATTTTAATTTGTTTTCAATCCAGTTTTTCGCATTCACGAAGGCTTCAATCCAAGGCGAAACCTCGTCGGTTTTCCTGTCTTCGGGGTAGTAGCCCCATTGCCACGGGAATATTGCCCTTTCGAGGTGTGGCATCATGGCCAGGTGGCGTCCATCGGGTGAACAAATTCCTGCCGTGTTGAAGTCGGAGCCGTTTGGATTGCCCGGATATCCAGTATTTGAATACTTGAGAGCAATGTTGTATTTGTTTTCACCCGAAGGCAACGAAAACTTACCTTCGCCGTGTGCTACCCAAATGCCAAGGGTTTTTCCAGTCATGTTGCCAAGCATAACCGATTTGTTAGGTAATATGTTGACATTGAGGAAAATTGATTCAAATTTATGGCTTTCGTTATGCAACATTTTGGGTGCGACTGCGTCAGGTGTTTCTATCAGTCCAAGTTCAACCATGAGCTGGCAACCGTTACATACCCCTAAACTGAGCGTGTCGTCACGCTTGTAGAAATTTTCGAGGGCTACACGGGCTTTTTCGTTGTATTTGAATGCCCCTGCCCAGCCTTTGGCTGATCCTAGTACGTCGGAATTTGAGAAACCACCCACGAAGACAATCATGTTTAATTCTGATAAATCTTCGCGTCCGCTTATGAGGTCGGTCATGTGAACATCTTTCACTTCCATACCGGCGAGGTACATGCTATAGGCCATCTCGCGGTCGCCATTCACTCCTTTTTCCCTGATAATAGCAGCCTTAACTTTTTCTTTTGTGCGGTGCTTCGGGTCGATACTCAATGAGGCAAACTTTCCATTGAAGTTGCCAAATTGATAGTTAAGTTCGTTTTTCTTGTAGTTTTTATACCGTTCGAGTGCCAATTTTTCACCGCTTTGTTTGCGGTCGAGCAGGTAAGAGGTTTTAAACCAGAGGTCGCGCAATGAAGGAATGTCGAACTCGTGTATTTCTTGTCCATTCCTTACGCTTACTTTCCCGGGCCGGGCAGGCTTTCCAATTTTTAAAAAGAAAATATTGTTGTCGTTCAGCAGTTTTTCTGCTTTTTCATCGGCCTGGAAAATAATGCCCGGATTTTCGGCAAACAATGTTTTAATGGTGTCGGTTTCATTGAGCGTGGTAAGGTCAACATCCAACCCACTTTCGTTGTTCGCGAAGCACATTTCGAGTAATGAGGTAATTAATCCCCCTCCTCCAATGTCGTGACCGCTGGCAATGAATTCATTTTCAATAAGTTCTTGCATTACATTGAAGGCTTTTACAAAATAAGCAGCGTCAGATACTGTTGGGGTTGCAGTTCCCAGTTTGTTGACAATTTGGGCAAAAGCACTACCTCCCAATTCTTTGGGGGCTTTCGAAAAATCGATATAATAAAGGGCTTTGTCTTTTACTAGAACTGGTTCTACGATTTTTTTAACGTCGCTTACTTCGCCCGATGCCGAAATAATTACAGTTCCCGGAGAGTAAACTACGTCGTCTTTATATTTTTGAGTCATCGAGCAACTGTCTTTTCCTGTTGGAATGTTGATTCCCAAGGCACAGGCAAAGTTACTAGCGGCTTCCACCCCTTCATAGATGCGGGCATCTTCGCCTGCGTTTTTGCAAGGCCACATCCAGTTGGCGCTAAGGCTTACGCTACGCATTTTGTTTGGCATGGGTGCCCAGATGATATTGGTAAGGGCTTCGGCAATCGAAAGGATTGAGCCATTCGCTGCGTTGATAAGCCCGGCTGCAGGTGCGTGTCCCAGGGCGGTAGCGAGGCCGCTTTTCCCCCGGTAATCAAGGGCAATGGCGCCCAGGTTGTTTAATGGGAGCTGAAGTTTTCCGGCGCATTGTTGCTTGGCAATCCGCCCGGTTACCGAACGGTCTACCTTGTTGGTGAGCCAGTCTTTACAGGCCACATTTTCAAGCTGAAGAACATTTTCTACATACTCCTGAATCTTATCGATCGAGTAGGAGAGACCGGCATAATTGGGCGTAATCTTAGAATCCATCATAATGGTTTTCGGAGGGTTCCCAAACATGTGCTCAAGTTTCCAGTTGATGGGCTTTTCACCAGTTTCGGCTTTCTCGAAAACGAACATTTTGTCGTTGGTTGTTTCGCCAATAACATACATAGGTGCCCGTTCACGTTCGGCTATCGCTTTTAATTCTTCAATATTTTCTTTCTTGATAACCAAGCCCATGCGTTCCTGTGATTCGTTGCCGATTATTTCTTTCAGCGAAAGGGTTGGGTCGCCAACGGGCAGGTTGTCGATGATAATTTTTCCTCCGGTTTCTTCAACAAGTTCCGACAGACAGTTAAGGTGTCCGCCGGCTCCATGGTCGTGGATAGATACAATGGGGTTGCCGGTACTCTCGGCTAAGGCGCGTATGGCATTGTATACGCGTTTCTGCATTTCAGGGTTGGCCCGTTGTACGGCATTGAGTTCAATTTTGTTGGCAAATTCGCCGGTTGCTACCGATGAAACAGCGCCCCCGCCCATACCAATGCGGTAATTATCGCCACCCAGCAAAACCACTTTTTGCCCAGGTACAGGGGTGTCTTTCAGGCTGTCGTCTTTTTTACCGAAGCCAATTCCTCCAGCAAGCATAATTACCTTGTCGAAGGCATACTTTTTATTGTTTTCGAAGTGTTCAAAAGTGAGTACGCTTCCGTTGATAAGCGGTTGTCCGAATTTGTTTCCAAAATCGCTTGCTCCGTTCGATGCTTTTATTAGTATTTCTTCTGGGGTTTGATAAAGCCATTGACGTTCTTCGGTGGCTTGTTCCCATGAGCGGCTTTCTTCCGAACGGGGGTATGAAGTCATATACACTGCGGTTCCTGCAATGGGAAGTGCGCCCTTTCCCCCGGCAATACGGTCGCGAATTTCGCCGCCAGTGCCTGTGGCTGCGCCGTTAAACGGCTCAACAGTGGTGGGAAAATTGTGGGTTTCGGCCTTCAGCGATAAAACTGTTTTTATCTCGTTGGTTTCGAAGAAGTCGGCTTTATCTTGTGTTTTTGGTGCAAATTGTTCAACTACAGGTCCTTCGGCAAAAGAGCAGTTGTCTTTGTATGCCGAAACGATACTGTTTTGGTTGGTTGCAGTGGTTTTTTTTATGAGTTTGAAAAGAGAGAGTTCCTTTTCTTCGCCATCGATAATGAAGGTTCCGTTGAAGATTTTGTGCCGGCAATGTTCACTGTTTACTTGTGAAAAACCAAATACTTCACTGTCGGTGAGCGGCCTGCCAAGTAATTCCGATACCGAGTTGAGATATTCAATTTCTTCGCTGCTGAGGGCGAGTCCTTCTTTTTCGTTGTAAGCGGCAATATTATCGATGTTGATAATGGGTTCAGGTTTTCTGTCTATAGTAAAAATCGATTGGTCGAGGTTGTGGTAAAGGTGCTGGAGCATGGGGTCGAAACGGGCGTGCTCGTTATCTACTTTAATGTACTCCTCGATGCGGTCGATACCCACGATACCCATGTTTTGGGTAATTTCAACGGCGTTGGTGCTCCATGGAGTAAGCATTTCCTTGCGCGGGCCAACAAACCAGCCATCGATTACGTTGTTTTCTACTTTCTCGGCTTCGCCAAATAACCACACTAATTTGTTGATATTTTCCCCTGAAAGGGTTTCTTTTGCACTGACGGCGATGTAATTGTTGCCTTGCGCGTGAAAGAATATGATCATAATTCTGAAGGTTTTCGTTACGGAAAATTAACGCTGCAAATATAAGAAAAAGGGCTGGTATATGGGAATATGAGCTATATTTACCACAAGCTTGAAAAACTGTTAACAATGCCTTAAGGGCTGAATTGCCGGCTTTTCCCAATTAAAGATGTTGATAAGTTATGGATAAAAGAGTTACTATATTGTTGTTGGGCTTGCTCTTTCTGGCCGGATGCAGCACCTCGGCACGGCTTTCGAAAAAATACACCGGAAAGGGCATTGAAGTGTTATACCGCGAGATGGGAAACCCGGTTAATACGGTTGTTCTTGAGAATGGCAACCGGATTTTTGAGTACGAAAAAGAGACTTTTGTACGCCAAACCGAGATCAGTACAGGCCGTGGAACCCTCGATCCGAGGATAAGCCCATCGTACTCGAAAGTTGAGATATATTTATTTGAGATTGATAAAGAGGGGGTTATTGTGCGAACAGCCTATAAAAAGCAAATAGAAAAATAATTTTTTCAAAGTCATTAAAATTTATTTTGCTTGGAAAGTGGAATTTTTTACTTTTGCATCCGTTCTGACAAGGACGGCGTTCAAATTTTTCTGCCCAGATGGTGAAATTGGTAGACACGCCAGCTTGAGGGGCTGGTGCTCGCAAGGGTGTGCAAGTTCGAGTCTTGTTCTGGGCACTTTTTAAGGAGGTTGATAGCCTCCTTTTTTATTTTGCGATATGAAGTGTCATGAGCATTCTTTAATGTATTACATCCAGAATTTCCACCACCAGTTAAACTGTTTTTTAAGCAAGCGCTTCGTTAAGTATTCAACAGATTTCATGCGGCCTGTTCCATTGCCTGCATTGGTCATTATTATTAATGCAAAATCGGCTTCTGGAAAAATGAGCGATCTGCAGAAAAAAGTTCCTGTCGAGCCATCAGTTCCGCTAATTGTCAATCCACCAAGGGTTCCATTCCCGGTTCCCAACGAGAAAGGACGGTGTGCAAAATGGATATACTGAATAGTTTTTGCCGACAAAAAGCCGTCAATCCCTTCTAATCCTCTTAAATTAAGCTGTGTAAAACGGGCAAATCCATCGGGTTGCATGCTTAAGTCACCAGCAGGTTTTATCAATGATGGCAGTATATACTCATGATCGGGTGCAAATGGCTCAATTTGATCATTTTGAATTATATGTCCCCACGGCTGCTCTGGGTCGTGCTTGTTGGGGAAACCTGTAAACGTGTTTATTTGTAGGTCGTGGTCTATAAATTTATTGATCAGTTCATTATAACTCATTTTGCTAACTTTTTCGAGCATCATGTTTGCCAGTGTGTAACTTGCGTTGGAGTAGAGAAATCCGAATTTGCCTTTTTTGTATGGAGCTAACGACTTTTTATTCAGTAAATAAAGCGCAAATTCTTTTTTTTCAAAGCCGTTTTCAGTGTATGTGGGAAATTCTTCTTGTGACAGATTCGTAAATGGTTGAATTCCTGCAGTACATGTAAGCAAGTTTTCAAGGGTTATGTGTTTATATTCAGGGAGTGATGAGTTTTCCAGTTCGGGAAATAGGCTAAAGAAACGCGTGTCCCACTCAATTTGCTTCATTTCAGTAAGTTTTCCGGCAATAACTGCCAGCACAAGTTTTGAACAGGAACCAATATGAAAAAAATCTTCGCGAGCTATTGGATTATCGTTTGTTATGCTTCTAGTACCTTGAAATTCATGTGCTAATATTTCATCTTTATTTATCGTAATCACGGTTAGTCCGGGCAAATGATATTTTTCCCGGGTTTCAGTTACCACAGTTTTTACGAATTCGGGAGTAAGTTGTGCAGTACAAGGCTGGAAAAGATTTGCTAAGGCAATCATAATTAAAGCGATATAAGTTTTATTCATAAAAGTAATGTTTTCTGCAAAATTGGGACAGCAAAAATCAATAATGCTTACCATAGGGTAAATAATATGAGTAATTTTTAGGAGTGTTTTTTTGGTTTGGAAGTAAATGTATTTGATAATTAGTGGCTATATCTTCAATATAAATCGGTATTGATACGTTTTTTTCGTTTAATGTTTAAACTGCATGGTTTTTGAGTTGTTTTTTTACATATTAGTTTAGTTATTTGATTTGAGGTATGGGAAGAGAAGAGAAAGATAGAAAAGACCGAAATTGTGTTGAGTATTTCTATGGAATTGCTGTTGGGAGCAGTGAGCGATTAGGATTCGAAGATCAGAAGAAGCTGTATAGCAGGTTGTTTATAAATATGGATATAATGGCAAAAACGGCAAGGCAAATAATTACTGATCCGTTTTATCAGCTTCATGTAGAGACTTATTGCCAGCACCTTGATCGTGAAATTCAAGAAACGGTGATATATTTTAACGATGCAACAAAACGCGACGAATTTCGCAGCGTTTTTGAAGATAAGCTTCAGTCGTGGATCACGGAATTTAATTTTCCCACACCTGCCGAAATAGATTATTTTAGTGAAATATACAGTGTTTCATTTGAAGCGTTACTAGAGGTTACGGTTACCTGTGTGTCGCAACAAACAGCTACAACAGCAGTTTTCGACGATTATCTGAGCCAGTACTCATTGTTGTTGGATGAAGTCATGCTTAATCGGGTGCTCGATAATATGAACCGGGTGAAACGTATCTCTGAGAAGTCGCTGTCGCCGTTTAGTAGTTTTTTCCCGTCTAAACAAATACAAAAGTTTTAAATTAAGCTTCTTACGGAAGCTGCGTTTTATTATTTATAGTATATTCGAAATGGGAAGCTGATCATATATCGCTCGAAAAGCAATTAGCATTTTGAAATTATACTTATTAAAAGAATGAAAAGAACGATACTGTCTGTTTTTTTGCTTGTTATTTCAATTATGAGTGTGTCAAACTCCGAAGTATTAGGCGATAGCACAGCCATATCTTTAATTGATTCGGCAACTAAATATACGTTGGTGAACAATGAGTTAGCTATTCAATATGGAATAAATGCCACTCAAATTGCTTCTGATGAATTCTTAAAAGCCAATGCTCTGAAACAATTAGGATTAGCATACAAAAACAATCAGCAGATCGACTCTTCTCTGATGAGTTTTTATAAGGCAATTGAGATTTATGAATCAATTATTTCAAAAAAAAGTGAAATATATAAACAAGTACCGGAGCAGCTTTCGACTGCCTACAATGAATTGGCAGAAATAAACGCTGATAATGCAAATCTTAACAAAGCCCTTGAATTTAACGATAAAGCCTTGGCGATTAGCCAAAAATACAATTTGCCAACTCGTTTGGTATATGCATACTTATCACGCAGTAAGATTTTTTGGAGCATGGGATCAATCGACTCATCGAGAGCTGCATGCTTGGATGGACTCAGTATTGCTTTTGATTTGGGAAATAACGACTTAATAGGACGATTATACAATAATCTGGGAAGCTATTTTTACCAAAAACAAACATGGGATTCGTGTTTGTTTTATTATGAAAAGGCTTATGAACTAAAAAAAGGCAGCAGCCACGAAAAAGAAATCATTCCAACACTTAACAATCTTGGCATTATCAATTACATAAACAAAAACTATGAACAAGCCATCGATTATTTGAAGCAAGCCGAAGTTTTATCTCAAAAACATAGTATTAGCATATCGAAAGCTATCTCGCTTTATTATCAGGTAAATACTTTCCTCGACATGCGTAATATTGCTAAAGCAAAAGAAGCTTTTGAGGCATACGAATTGGCATCATCGGAATATTACGATTTGGAAAAGAAAAAACAGATTGAAGAATTGGACACAAAGTACCAAACAGCGCAAAAGGAAAATGAAATTAAGAACCTACAAAAAGACAACGAAATTAAAGATCAACGAGTAAAAGCAAAAAACAGGTTGCTTATATTGCTTTTGGTATTGATTCTGCTTTCTGCTTTGCTTGTTTTTTTGTTTACGAAACTAACCCAACTAAAAAACAGATCGACACAAGATGATTTAAAAATCAAGAACTTGCAAATTGAACAAAAAATGCTGCGTTCACAAATGAACCCACATTTCATCTACAACTCATTAAACTCAATTCAATCGTTCATTTCAGCAAACGAAAGCTATTTGGCTGAAAAATATCTGGCCAATTTTGCCAAACTAATGCGTGGCATACTGGAACATTCACGCAAAGAATTTGTTGTGCTCGACGATGAACTTGAGCTATTGGAAATATATATGCAATTGGAGAAATTGAGATTCAACAATAAATTTGATTATAGCATTAAAGTAGACCAAGAAATTGAAAGCGACTTTATTGCAATTCCGCCAATGATTATTCAGCCTTTCATCGAGAACTCAATAAAGCATGGGTTCAAAAATATCGACAATGGATTCATTATAATTGATTTTACAATTAGTGAGGAAACAATTAGGTGTACAATTGATGACAATGGTATAGGAAGAAAAGCATCGATGATCAACAATATTCAAAAACAGCACAACTCTTTGGGAATGAGTATAACCAATGAAAGATTGGAGAATATTTCATTATACAACAAAGCGCTTGCAACTATTAAAATAATTGACAAATACGATGGGGATACTTCGTTGGGCACAACTGTAATCATTGATTTGCCTTTTGAAGAAGCGTAGTCGTGCATCCTTTTTGTAAGCAATAAATATTTAATGTATGAGAACTGTAATAATCGACGATGAAGAAAAAAGCCGGAAAACAATTAAAAATTTTATTGCAAAATATGCTCCTGAGTTAATGGTTTTAGGCGAAGCAGATGGTGTTGAGACTGGCATTGAGCTTATTGAGTCTATTCAACCCGAATTGGTGTTTCTCGACGTGCAAATGGGTGATGGTACTGGGTTTGACCTATTAGGCCGGTTGCAGTTCGATGACTTTAAGCTCATTTTTTGCACTTCGTATGAGCATTATGCTGTAAAAGCATTTCGTTTTAGTGCACTCGATTTTATACTTAAACCAATTGATCCTGATATTTTTAAATCGGCAATAGAACGGGTAAAAAAATCAAACGACAACAAATCATGCCGAAACGTGTTAGCCCAAAATGAGAAGAACCTCACACAATTAGCGTTAAGGTCGGCCGAGAAAATAACAATTATAAACCTGAATGATATAGTACGTTGCGAATCATCTATTAATTACACTCAATTCATTATGAATGACGGCTCCAAGATGATGGTAACCAAAACATTAAAAGAATACGATGAATTGCTCGCCCCACATGGTTTTATAAGAATTCACAAGTCGCATCTGGTTAACATGAATGCAATAGTACGTTACATTAAAGGCGACGGCGGATGGATTGAACTTACCGACGGAGTGAAGATTGAAGTGTCGCGAAGGAAAAAAGACATATTGCTTGAGGCCATTGAAAAGAGGGTGCTTTAAATAGATAAAGATTTCCTTAAAATAGAATAGTTGGGCCGATAAAAATATCATGGGAGCCGTAAAATAAAAGCTGCTTTTGCTTGACAAACCATAGTGGTAAGTTTGTTTGCAGATAATTTTTTACCCGTAAGCAAACAACTTTATCACCACTACCATGAACATAATAAGGAGAACTATACGTATAGCACTTTTCTTCTCTTTCGCAGGTATCTTAAATTTAGGTGCAGCACCCCTTGCTCCCTACACCCTGACCAGCGCAGACTTAACAATTAACGCCGATGGATTAATTACCCAATGCAGCTATAATTTTTCAAATACCAATATAATCATCCCTTCATCGGTAAAGGGAAGGATTATTACAGGTGTTGCTGATGACCTTTGGGTTGGAGTGTTCGAAAATAAAGGAATTACAAACTTGAGCCTGCCCGAAACTTTCACAAAAATTGGGATACGCGCGTTTAAGGAAAACAAGATAAAAAATATAAATATTAGTAATTTAACATCACTAACACAAATTGGGAGCAGTGCCTTTAGTGGAAATTCAATGACTTATCTGGAATTACCGATTAACTCCAATGCCAATTTTACTGGATGGCGCGATAGCGAAGGAAACCAACTAATATCAAATGCTAAAATCTATACTTTGGCTCGCTCGTACCAAGCCATAATAGCATACCGACTTACCAATTCTGATGTGCAGGTGACTCCCACAGGAGAAATTACAACCTGTAATTACCTTTTCTCAAACACCGACATAATTATTCCCGATACCCTCGATGGTTTCGCTGTAAAATCAATCAAAAACTCAATGCTTGGCCCTTTCTGCTATAAAGCCATAACTTCGGTAAAACTGCCGCAAACAATAAAACGAATAGGCGATTATGCATTTACCGGAAACAACATTAATACTGTTTATTTTAATAATTTAACCCAATTGGAAGAGATTGGAAGAGATGCTTTTTCATTTTCGTCAATAAAAAAGGTGTATTTTGAAACATGTACTGCACTAAAACACATTGAACCATTTGCTTTTGAACACAACAGCATAACGGCTATCGACTTAAGCTCTTGTATAGCGCTGCAAATTATCGACAGTTTAGCTTTTCGCGAAAACAGCATCAGCACCATCAATTTATCGAACTGCAGCCAGCTTACCGAACTCCGATCCAATGCATTTAGCCATAATAGCATTTCAACTGTAAATTTATCAGATTGCAAAAACCTCCTCAGTATTGATAGACCATTTCAATACAATATAGTTACCCATTATACCTTGCCAGCTTCAATTAGGTTTGGTTTTGAGGGATGGGACGATGGAGTTGACGTTAAACAGCCGGGAGAACTGGCCTCTGTAGATTTTTGTTACAATGCCATTGCTCCATATACCCTTGCTAATGATGATGTTTTTGTGTCTAATGGTTATATAAGGTTTTGTACATACGATTTCTCAAATAAACGCATCCGCATACCTGAAATTCTTGATGGGGTAACAATTATAGGAATCAGCCACATGTGTGAAGATTTTCAAAACAAAGGCATCAAAAAAATATATTTTCCTTCCACCCTCTATGCAATTGATCAGTATACATTGAGCAATAATGAAATATCTTCTCTTGATTTTAGCAATTGCCGAAACCTTACATTTATTAATCCGAATGCATTTGAAAACAACAATATACAAACAATTAATTTTAGTGGTTGCAACTCTCTCAAACGCATTTATGCCGGAGCTTTCAAGAATAATAGTATCGACACACTTGATTTCGCCGGTTGTGATTCATTGAGCTTCATTGGCTCAAACGCCTTCAGTAATTGCAGTATTCAATCGGTTAATTTTGGTACATGCAAATCATTAGAACAGATTTCAGATCATGCTTTTTATAATAACCTTTTATCAGAAGTTGACCTTTCGGGATGTACAAGCTTAACCAAGATTGCAAATGATGTATTCATTGAAAATGAATTAAGTGGGTTTCGTTTGCCTACTCCATCAAAACCAAATTTTTACAAATGGGTTTCCTCAACAAGAGATACTATTGACAGTGAAACTTTTGTTACTAACTTAACTTTAACGTACGAAGCCATATACCTTCACTTTTTGAGCGATGACGAACTCGTGATAGATGAAGAAGGCACTATTGTTGACTGCAATTATAATTTCAACTGTAAGTATGTGTATTTGCCCGATTCTGTTAATGGCCAAACAGTACGAGGAATTGGGGCAAGCGTATTTGATTATAAAGGATTGTTGAAAATACGGTTACCTAAAACCATAGAGATTTTTGAACAACACAGCTTTTTTTATAATCAAAGCTTAAGTGGTATTGACTTGAGACAATTCACTCAACTTCGGAAGCTGGGGCATGCATCTTTTGCATCAACAAATAACCTGTTAATATTACCACGAAACACCAATACAAATTTTTACAAATGGGTTGAAGAAGGGAGTTATGGCAAATATTATGAACCCGGAGATACCATAAAGGATAAGTACAAAAGCTATAGTGCTCTTTTCACTCATACCCTTTCGGAAACCGATACCGAAATAGACAGCACAGGCAAAATAACAGCGTGTAATGCCGAAATAATAAAAAAAGTGGTTATTATACCCGATACTATAAATGGTAAAGCGGTTACATCAATCAATTATGCTTTATTTCCTCGCAACGAGGCGTATAAATTCATTTTCCCCTCCACTTTACAAGAAATCAACGCGTATGCTTTTTGGAACAGCTACAATCCATACTTTGATTTAAGCAATGCCAAATCTCTCCGTTTCATTGGAACAAGAGCATTTGCCAGCCAATATGGAACAACGCTTGTTTTGCCGGTGATTACCGATGATGACTTTATTGGTTGGCGAGATGGAAAGGGTAATTTTTTCGAACAACTTGATACCATTGAAAAAATGAACACTTATTATGTGGCAACACACAATGAATCAAGTGTTTTATCGGTAAAATACAACAATTGTGATACGCTAAGCATGGAGTATTTCAATTTAGATCAAAAATACTATTCTTCAGATAACGAGTTCAACGAGTTTATTTTTCAAAATATCCAACGTGGAGAGCATCAATATAATACATTAAAGAGGGGCTATCTTCCTTTAAGTGGAACAATAACTATTAACAGCCCCTATACATTTTTATCATTAGATCTCGAACGAGGTTATCTTGAAGGTTCAGCAACAATAAAACACGACGGTACACCGCAATTCGGAGATATACTATCAATAGATACAACACATATTATCAGTAACATACCGCATAGCGAAATACGACTACATTGGTATGCTATAGATGAGTTAGCAGGCACAACAACAGGAATTCCTTCTTTCCCCTCATTTACAATTAGGGAAGGAGATATTGGCAAGAGATTTTTTTATACAATAAGTAGCTTCAGTTGTTACAATGATACCATCATTTCGTCAGATACAACCCAAGTTATCGGCAAAGCAAGTGTAGCTCCACCAGCTCCACCTACTTTGGCGAGCAAAATTGCCTATAGTGTATTACTCGTCGAAGGCGAAGGGCTTGAATATTCAATAGTAGGAAGCTCCTGGCGCGATTCGCCTTTTTTTACTGGATTATTTCCTGAAACAGATTACTATTTTGTACAACGTTATGCCGAAACTGCAACCCACAACGCATCAGAGGCTAGCATTCCGCTTTTGGTTACAACCAATAGTGAAACCGGTTTGCCACTAACCATCAATATCGAAGACAGATCGTTCGAAGATTCATCAGTTGAATGCGTTGGAGCAGTACAAACCATTGTTGTGGCCGAAAATGGCAACGAGGTTCTATTCCAAAACGGTTCAAACACTAACCTTGTTGCAGGGCAATCCATCCGGTTTTTACCCGGTACGGTTATCGAGCCTGGAGCTTATGTCCATGCATATATTACCACCGACGGATCGTTTTGTGACAACTTGCCCGAATCAGTTGTGTCCACACCTAAAGCTTTAGAAAAAAGTGTTGAATCTGAAGATATTTCAACCATTGAGCTTTCTCAGAAGACGACCCTGAAAGTTTATCCCAACCCGTCGGATGGAAGGTTTACTGTTCAGATAACTGGCTTCGAAGGTCAAAGCGATGTAGTTATTTACAACAACACAGGTGCCGTGGTTTTTGAAACCCAACTATGCAGTGAGAAAACACTTGATTTATACAACTTGCGGAAAGGTATTTACATAGTGAAAGCAGTAAACAACAAAAATGTACTATCGCGACGAATGATCATCAGATAAGAACAACATCACTTTGTGATCACAATCAAAATAGTCACGGGAGCAAAATTATACCGATTGCCATGAGTTCAAAAATTAGGAAACTTCTTTCTACCTTAGTCTGGAGTTATAGAGATTGAAGAGAAAGATTTCACTTATTCGTAATCGCCCACGTCGGGCATGGCTTTAATGGTCACTGAAGATGAAACATTAGTGGCCGAACATCCGTTGGCATCTGTAATATTGCTGATAGTAAGAGAGGGGTACAACTCTACCGGTGGGTTATTGTTGATGTAAAAGGTAAGCACCACCGGGTTAGATGTTGTGTTGCTTACACTGTCGCTTTGTGGATAATTAGGGCTTGGAACACCGCTCGTTCGTACACTAACCCCAGTTCCTCCAATGGCATAATTGAAACTCCAAATGGCAGATGTAGTCCCAGAAAGCGAGACTTCGAATACCAACTTTGTAGAGCCGGCATCGTAATTGCCACTTTGTGGATTAAAACCTTGTGCTGGATCAAGTTCAGGGCAATCTTCAGCATAATCAGTTGAAATAGTAACTGTTGGGGAGTTGATATTCCAGCTTACCAATGTTGAATAGGCCGTGCTAGTACATCCTGCACCTGAAGTGCAGTTTGCCCTACGGCCTTGAATTACAATGCTGCTGGTGGCTGTAGTGCCAACGGTCGAGCTAGGGGTATAAGCAACTGGTACTCCACCATCAATAATTAAAATATAATCATCGGAACAACCAACACCACCACTGCCGGCATTAAATGTTGCGCTAACACCATTACCTTGACAAACACTTGTAAGATTTGGAGTTTTTGTATTTATTGTAGGTGCGGTAGGTTGGGGCACCACGTTCCAGCTTACTTGGTTCGAAGCCGAAGTGCTGCAGCCCGTGCCGTCTGCTGTGCGCCGGCTTTGTATAATGTTTGTTCCAACAACCGCTGCAAAGTTTGGTACACTGGTCGACCATGCACTCCAGTTATTTCCGTTATCGGTTGAGTATCGGTATTGGTCGGCAATAGTTCCTGTACCGCCGCTTCCTGCCGATGTTGTAGCAGTAAGGGGTTGCCCGGCACAGACGTTGTTCACATCCGGGTTGCGTGTTATTGGTGGTGCGGTAGGTTGGGGCACCACGTTCCAGCTTACCTGGTTCGAAGCCGAAGTGTAGCAGCCCGTGCCGTCTGCTGTGCGCCGGCTTTGTATAATGTTTGTTCCAACAACCGCTGCAAAGTTTGGTAAACTGGTTGACCATGCACTCCAGTTATTTCCGTTATCGGTTGAGTAGCGGTATTCGTCGGCAATGGTTCCTGTACCGCCGTTTCCTGCCGATGTTGTAACAGTAAGGGTTTGGCCGGCACAGACGTTGTTTATATCCGGGTTGCGTGTTATTGGTGGTGCGGTAGGTTGAGCCACCACGTTCCAGCTTACCTGATTCGACGATGAGGTGCTACATCCGGTACCATCGGCTGTTCTTCGGCTTTCAATTAGGTTGGTACCTGTAACAGCACTAAAGCTAGGCACTGATGATGACCATGCACTCCAGTTATTCCCGTTATCGGTTGAGTAGCGGTATTCGTCGGCAATGGTTCCTGTACCGCCGCTTCCTGCCGATGTTGTAGCAGTAAGGGTTTGCCCGGCACAGACGTTGTTTACATCCGGGTTGCGTGTTATTGGTGGTGCGGTAGGTTGGGCCACCACGTTCCAGCTTACCTGGTTCGAAGCCGAAGTGTTGCAGCCCGTGCCGTCTGCTGTGCGCCGGCTTTGTATAATGTTCGTTCCAACAACGGCTGCAAAGTTTGGTACACTGGTCGACCATGCGCTCCAGTTATTCCCGTTATCGGTTGAGTATCGGTATTGGTCGGCAATAGTTCCTGTACCGCCGCTTCCTGCCGATGTTGTAACAGTAAGGGGTTGGCCGGCACAGACGTTGTTCACATCCGGGTTGCGTGATATTGGTGGTGCGGTAGGTTGGGGCACCACTGAGATCGTACCGGTCGCATTGACTGACCCGCACCCTCCGGTTAAGGGGATGCTGTAAGTAAAAGTTCCCGAAGCAGAAGGTGTTCCGCTGATGGTAATCGTGTTCGATGCCCAATGAGCTGAAACGCCGGCAGGTAATCCGTTCGCACCAGAAACGCCATCATTGCTAATACCTGTGGCTCCTGTAGTGGTATGAGTAATATTGGTAAGGGCTGTATTGGCGCACAGAGTTGGAGAGGAGGAGGCTGCTGATACAGTCATGTTTGCACCTCCGGGGGCTACAATAACCTGAATCGTTGCTGGATCACTTGTGCATCCATTTATTGTTTGACTAACATAGTAGTAGTAGGTTCCTGCTGTATTTGTATTAGGTGTTGGAGCTGTTGCAGTTTGGAATTGGTAGGTATATTGCAAATTGTAAAATAGCTGTTCGGTATCGTTGCCCGTAATGCTCATTGTTCCTGATGGTTCATTTTGAGGATAAGTAGTATTATTAAAATATCCAAAGTGTCCGGATCCCGAAATAAGGGCAATGCGATAACTCCCCGGAGTTAATCGTAAATTTGAAAAAGTAGCTGTCTGTTTTGAATAATTAGATCCTGCCGATAAAGAAACAGGTCCGTTCGTTTGAACTCCGTTTGTAATTGATGCTCCATTCGCTTGTTGGATGGCAAAGTTAGCGTTAGTAACAGATTGATTATTTGGAATTCCCCAATCAAATGATTGAATTTCGACATAGTTTGCATTAGCATTCACGGAAAAGTATGTGTAACAGTCATTACCACTTACTTGAAAATACTTTCCTTTTGTTGGATTGTTCGTACCGCCAACACTACTACTACCATAATCGAACCACATTAAGTTTTGACCAGATGCATTCAAGGCCGTTGCGACTTGGTGCAGACATAAAGATACAGGAGAACTAACAATTGGTATGGGGGTATAGCAATTCACATATCCACTGCATGAAACCGATTGTGATGTAGCTCCAGTCGAACTGTGTATAATATTTTCTAAATTATAAGAACCAACAGAAAGTCCAGCTTTTAATCGCACATATATAGTTGTAGGTGATACAACTCCTGAAACAGGGTTCAGGGTTAATAAAGAAGAATAACCCGAATTACTTGATGTAGATATTTCGTAGTGTGAAGGTGCATTTATTGAGATCGTCCCAGCCAAACCCGACCCACTTACAACATAAGATTGATAACCTGAAGGGCCAAAGCCTTCATTATAATGAAACCCGGTTAACGGACCAGTGTTGGGTACAATCAAAGGTAAAGATGCGCCAAAGGTATGCACACTTCCATCGTACATTGTGCCGTTTTTAATTCCCCGATTAAAAGAAAAGTTATTTATATCGAGTGCTTCAACTTTAATTGTATGACCCAATACTGCACTATTTCGAACATCAGCCGTAATCCAAAAATAGTAAGTTGTTTCATCTGGAAACCATTCATCATTAATATCTATAGAGACTTGATTCCCAGAAGATGGAATAGTAGTTGTTGTTCGTGTGTTTGCGCCAGCAAAATTATTGGTAGTATTCCAACGAAACATATAATTGATAATGTCGTTTGGTACAAATGTTCCTATGGGAGTAAACGTAACTGTATTTAAATTTGCACCGGCATTTTGAAAAACATCAAAAACAAAAATACCTTGGTAGATAATTTGATTAGCTGAAGGTATAGCAAAATTTGAAGGAAGAGTTGCTGGATTGGATGAAGAGAGTGTAATAGTTTGGGCATTGAGAGTTTTGTTCATAAAAAAAGAACATAGCAGCACTATAAATAGTATAATACGATATCTAAACATATAATTTATAATTCCAAGCATTGTCTCTTCAATCCTAATGTTATGAACAATTTGTTACAGTTCCAAAAATAACATATTCAGTGCAAAATAGTTATTCTGCACGAGAATAAAAATGCATTAAACTTTTTTCTCGGCTATTGTTGCAATGGTTTCTTGATAGCCTGGTAAGAAAATAGTATTGGAATGTAACATTGACAAAAACCCTATTCGTAGTCGCCCACGTCGGGCATGGCTTTAATTATTACATTGACAGTATGTGGGTCTGGGTCGGTACATGTTGTATTGCTAACATTGCTTACCGAAAGGGTAGGGGTGAGCTCTACCGGCGGATTATTTTCCACGTAGAAATTAAGATCGATAAAAGTGTTCCCTGCTGGAACGTTAATGTTTCCTGTAGGGCTAGTATTATATGGAGTAACTGGCGGACTTGCCAAATCCGTGCGCAAGGTTGCCCCTGTTAGCAAATATGAGAAACTCCATGCTGAAGCAGGAGACTGATTGACCGATACCCTAAAGCGAACCAGGGTTGAACCTGAATCATAGCTGCCACTTTGGGGGTTAAATCCCTGCGTTTCAATAAGCTCTGGGCATTCATTGTTGGCTGAAAGTAAGCTGACTGTGGCAGCAATGGAGTTGACGGTAATGACAGATCTATTTGATTCAATGGTGCAAACTACCGGGTTTGTTGCGCCCCAGTTATTCTGGTTTGCCGCGTTTGATGAATTAACATTCACTGTTCTGTATACATAATATGTCCCTGATGCATTGAATGGAGCACCCGAAGGTGTATAGTTTTCACTTGTTGCTCCGGTAATTGGAGTTCCGGCACCGGTTGGTGATGTACTGTAATACCACTGCCAGTTTGATAGGGTAATTCCCGTTGGGAGGGGCGAAACTGTCCCACTGATGGGATTGAAGCTGTCGTTTGAGCAACGAGTTTGGGTGATATTTGTAGTGAGTGTATTGGTTATCTCGCGCAAATTGTAGAATTCTGCAATATTCTGTCCTCCATTTTCATAATATTCCAAAACAAGCTGACTACCATTAGTAAGTGGCAGTAAAACATTCTGATAGATGGTTGGAGCTTGGTCTACCCAGCGATTAAAAATAGTGACCCCGTCTACTGATAAACGTATCCCGTCGTCGGAACGAAGATTTACCAGATAGCAACCCGAACGGGAGGTCGTCATTCTATATCTTGCTGAAAATGTAACGGTATAAATTGAGCGTGACCCCAAGCTTGAATTGATGGAAAAACAATTGTTGTCGCCCCCAAAATTCTGGTTGAAGGTTTCGGCCTCAGCATAGGTACCATAATAGGTATTGAAAGTTGTGCCGTCGTATATATGCCCAACCCAAGTGTTGTTGCCTGCTAAATTCTGATTGTCGGGTGAAGGGGCAGGGAAAGTGGCTGTTACTTGCGTGCGTGCGCTTTCGCAACCCACATTGCTCATAATGACTACCCAATAGTTTGTTGTTGAGGAAATGGTTGGGGTTGTATAGGTATTGTCGGTATTGTTGGCGCTTGTTTTCAATAAAGTACCGCCCGATGAAGAACTGTACCACCGGTAAAACTGACCAGCAACAGCTCCAGAGGCTGAGAGAGTAGCTGATGAACCAATACATATTTGCCCGCCGGTGGTGGTAGGGGGCGAAGGAATGGCCCCCACGTTCCAGCTAACCTGGTTCGAAGCCGAAGTGTTGCAGCCCGTGCCGTCTGCTGTGCGCCGGCTTTGTATAATGTTTGTTCCAACAACCGCTGCAAAGTTTGGTACACTGGTCGACCATGTGCTCCAGTTATTTCCGTTATCGGTTGAGTAGCGGTATTGGTCGGCAATAGTTCCTGTACCGCCGCTTCCTGCCGATGTTGTAGCAGTAAGGGTTTGCCCGGCACAGACGTTGTTCACATCCGGGTTGCGTGTTATTGGTGGTGCGGTAGGTTGGGGCACCACTGTAACCGAAGTTGTTCCTGCAGAGCTGGTACAACCACTAACGGTAGCTGTAACCGAATAGGTACCTGTTGCCGCTATTGTGGCATTGGTTATATTCGGATTCTGGGCTGAAGAAGTAAAACCGTTTGGCCCAGTCCAACTGTATGTTGCACCACTTATTGTTGAAGCTGTAAGGGTTAACGTAGAACCAGCACATATTGGACTATTACTTCCAGCGGTTGGTGCAGCAGGGGGTGTGCAACTACTCCATGTAATGATTATTTGGCCATTTGCGCCGGAGCCTGGATTTCCAGTGTTGCTACGCCCACCACCCCCACCACCGGGTTGTGAGCCAGGCTGTGCGTTATTATTGTTAGTGTTTGCTCCGTTACCTCCATTACCTGTGCCAGTTCCACCTTCGCCAGGAGTTTCAATGGGCACAATTATCAACCAAACCACACCAGCATCTTCTCCATTATTTCCATTTCCATCAACAAAAGCAGAACCACCACCACCGCCTCCCGGATTCACAAAAAAATTGTAACCATCACCTCCATTACCTCCGCTATATTTTGTATCGCCAACACCAGCGCTGGCTTGCCCTCCATTTGCTCCATTTGAATTATTTTGAGCAGTATGTCCACCCTTAGCTAATAGCGTGGAGGTTGAACCAAACCAGGAATCTCCACCCGGCTGATTATTTGTGCTGCCCGCACCAACAGTAACAGTATAATTTGTTCCAGGGGTAACATTTAAAAGGGAACTTGAATAAGCACCACCACCGCCGCCGCCTGCACCATTTCCGGTACCACCTCTTCCACCGCCACCCCAGGCTTGCACTGTAATTTGGGTTACACCGGGGGGAACAACAAACGTACCGCTAGTAATAAAGGTTGCACTATTCTGAGAATAAACGGTTGTAGAAATAAGTATGGCGATGATCAAGGTTTTTGTTTTTATAGACCTGTGAAAATTAGCTTTTGAAGGAATAAAAGAGTTATTTGCTTTCATTTCCCCTGAACTAACAGGTAGCACCAGCCAACTCAATATTTTTTTTAATCCTCTGTTCATTCTTTTTTGCAAGATGCATCAACAAAACTGTTTTTCTCCTTTTTTTGTGCGTTCAAATATGCCACACTACCACCAAACACTTGTGTGTTAAGCTTACTATGATAAACAGCTTGTTGAATAATTTGTTCCCAATGCTTGGGCTGAATTTCCCTCTGTCTGTAATGCCTCAAATTTAGCTTCTTAATTTGAATTTTTAATGCGATAATTATTTTTTTTACACTATAGATTGATCTGTTTCTTGAATGCGCATTATGTTTTTCTGAATTGTTTTAAGCAGATCATTCTTTTCTGTTTTGTTATTTTTAAATATTTCTTTGTATCTTGCTCTCTGAATATTACTCATATGGCTATTAGTCATGTACTTATTGGTTTGTTGTCTCCAATTCTTTTTCAGAAACTTAAAAATTACCGTCATGTACAAAAGAATTTATATCCTTATCGTTGTTCTGTTTTCGCTCGTTGTATCTTCTTGCACTAAGGACGATGATTTTTTTTCGGCTCCGGGCTTGGGGCGTACCTTGATCGATACAACATTGAATGTTTCGCAACGCGAGGTCACGGTAACGCTTTCTGAGGGTATCACGGTTACAGTTCCTAAGGGGCTTTCAAGCAAAAGTTTTTCAATGAAAATTCGCGAAGTTGATATGTCGGTACAAACCCCTGCTGTAATTAACCTCTTGAAAGCGTTTGATATTGAATTAAGTATTGGAGAAGAGTTTGAAAAGGAGATAATTATACGTGTCGATTTTGAAGATGACGATCTTTCGGGCGATGTAACTTCCAACGATTTAGCCTTCGGTTTTTATAATACTTACAATAAAAAATGGGCTGTATTTCCCGACTATGAGGTCAATCTGGACAAGGGCTATGCTGTTTGTCGGACCAATCACCTTACCACTGTGGGTGTGTGGGAATTTGTTTCATCGGGTGGCTATTCACATAAGTTTATAGGCGATAATATTACCGTGTATTACACCTTGCGTGGTGACGATGCCCCGATGGATTACAGCGAATATTTGCCCGATGACAAAACATGGCATTTGCCCTCGGGTCATAAAAACTGGGCACCTATATACATTCAGGATATTGCCCATTATACCGCCGAAGCCCGGAAGCTTTTTGCGGCCAGCCCTCATAACCTCAATGTTTCGAAAGGAAATATTAATATCTACGTAAAAGATATGAATGGAAGCGATGGCGAATATGGCACCATTAGCGGGGCAATTTATATCAATAATACAGTGAAAATACCAACCAATGTGTCGGGGGTTGAAGGTCAGGATGTACTGAAAGCTACTTGTGCACACGAATTGATGCACTTTATTCAAGATAATTACTACGTGATGAACAAGGGCAGTATAGGTATGTGGTGGCTCGAGGCAACTGCAACACAGGCCGACCGGATGGCGTGGGGCAATTCGCTCACATACAGTGAGTCTGAGCTGTTTGCGATTGAATCAAATTCTGCCCTGCTCGAGAACTTGAGCAAGTCGTGGGACGATTGTAACTCGAACCCCAACTGGTATCTTGCTGGCTGCTTTCTGCAATACCTTTCAACCTATCGTATGGGCGAAAAACTCAATGTGGCTAAGGCAATTAAGCAAGGAGGGAGTGGGGCAAGTTTAGTTCGGGTCATGCTAAATGATATAATAAAATCAGACCTGGAGACATCGATCACCGACGAATTTCACGACTATGTCCTTTATCTTTTCATCGAAGGAAATGAAAACCTTACAGCTTTCCCTGTTGATAAAGATTTTAGCAAAATTGAAACTGCCAGTTCCTTGACCAAACAAGTGAAAATGTCGAAAAAAGATAATAAACAAACGGTTGAGGTTTCACTTCCTTATATGTCGGCCAAACTTATCAGTGTAAGCAATTTAGAGAATACGGATATGATGTACAGTTATACTTATCTACAAGATGCTCCAGGGGTTATGGCTTATTTGTGCAAGGTAGATAAGAAAAATGGGATGCTCGATATTGTTGATCGGTTATCGAAAGACGATGCTGGTAATGTTGAACTTAAGGCTCGTGTGGGTGGCGATGCCGATAGTTTTGTTATCTTACTTATTAATATGAATTTTACAGAGGGAAAGAAAACTGTTAAGTATATTTTCGAAACGGCTCCTGATTTTAAAGATTTCGATTACATGAGCTTTAAACTCGAAGGAGATGAGAATAGTTTCAAATACAGCAACGGTTCTACCGACAATGCGTTTGAAATCGGATTTGTGAAGTGGAAAGGGATGACGTATGATGAAAATCTCTCTGTAGTAACAAAGTCGTTTGCCGGAAATAAGGTAAAACTCACGATAAAGAAATCAGGAAGTTACTTATCTGAGCAGTTCTATCAATTGAATAATTTTGTGCAAACAACAACAATAACAGGAGAATATAGTTCGAGTGAATTTGTTGTTTTGAACCTTAAAGAAGTAATTACTGGCACCATAGAAGAATGGTCTGACAAAAAGAATAAGTGGGTCGATCACACTGTAACCATTAACAGGGAGTTGGAATACGTTAATATACCGTTCAATGTAACCGAGACTCAATATGGAAATGTATACTCATACATTGAAAATAACAACAGCACAATAAAATCCAAATTAAAGAAGCTTTCTGAAACGGTGAGCGAAGTTGATGATGAGGGTGAATCGGTGAAGTCGTATTCATTGCAACCGTTAAACTGGAACTCATTGCCTTCGTATTTTAATGCAACAATGACTACCACAAAGCCTTAATGTTATAAATTATACAGTGGCTCTAGCTGTTGGTATTTAGTTCCTTTGTTCCTGAGAAGAAGTTCTCGGCCATGGCATTTTGTTCATAATTGCCAAGTACATAGGCAATATCGCCGGCATGGAGTACGGTTTTTGGCCCAGGGTGTTCAATAATGGTTTCACCGCGTTTTATGGCTACCAGTGTAACCCCAATGGCTTTGCGTAGCTGAATTTCGGATACTGATTTTCCAACAACCAACGAGTCTTTGTCGATGTCGATGGCTGAAATTTCGATATTGGGCATCTGGTCGAGTAGCGAAAGCTGAGCTTTGTCGTCGCGCTCGCTAAAAATACCGTAATTTTCGTTTCTTATTTGCGCAAGTAATTGATTTACTTCTTTTTGCGGCATTAGTCGTTTGTTCAGTATTCGACCAAAAAGGTCGATGGCAATTTCAAAGTTCTCTGGGAAAATCTGATCAGCCCCAAGTTTGAAGAGTTGCTCTATGTCGTTAATATCCTTGGCCCTCACAATAATGTAAGTGTGTTTATTAATCGTCCGCACTTTTTCAATAATAGTCATCGAGGCAATAAGGCTTCCTACCGAAATAACCACAACATCAGCGCTATCGACATAAGCTTTGTACAAGATGGGGTCGTTCACGGCATCTCCATATACCACAGTTTCACCTTTGTTTTGTCTTTCGCGCGCCAGCACCGGGTCGAAAATTATCGAGATGTAAGGCAGCTTAATGTACTTTGCCATTACCGAAAGTTTTATCGAGCTACTATCTTTTCCTATTATTACAAGATGGTTTTTCATCTTTGGGATTTCTATTTCTTCCAACGGGAAAAGTCCTTTTACCATGATTTGTGGAAGTGGCAGGCGCGAAAGTAAATCGGCTAACTTTTTCGACCCTTGCATGATAAACGGTGAAATGGCCATGGTTATAATGGCTACTGCAAGAAATAATTGATAGTAAAATGGGGTGATAATGGCCTTGTTTACCCCGATTTTGGCTAGAATGAATGAAAATTCCCCCACTTGGCTAAGTGCAAGCCCCACCATAATTGTGCCTTTGAACGTGTGGCCAAGCATAAAGCCAGTGCTGCCTGCAATAATAGATTTGATGATTATGATTAAGATTACAGTGATTGCTATAAGGGAAAAATATTCTACTACAAACTGTAAATCGAGCAGCATACCTACCGAGACGAAAAAGAAGCTCGAAAACAGGTCTTTAAAAGGAATAAGACTGCCAAAAGCATTGTGGCTGTATTCCGATTCAGAAACCATTAACCCTGCCAGGAATGCCCCGAATGCCAGCGACATACCCAACGAAGAAGTGAGCAGCGCAATGGCAAGGCAAATAAGAAAGATGCTCATCATGAAAAGCTCTTGGTTTTTAGCCAGCGCGATAATGTGTAATATTCTCGGGAATAACCACTTATTCCCGACATACACAAACGCGATAATGCCAATCGCTTTAATTAGAAGTACGATAAGTTCGTGACCCACATCGAGGGTGGCTCCTTTGCCAAGAAAATCGCTGAAGAGCAACAAAGGAACCAACATAAGGTCTTGAAATATAAGTATTCCCAATACAGTCCGGCCATAGTTCGAGGTAAGTTCCGAACGGTCTTGCAATATCTTCAGAACTAAAGCCGAGCTACTGAGCGCGGCCATAAATCCGATATAAATTCCCGAAGTCCAGCTTATTTCGTATATGAATGAGATGAACATGAAAACTACTGCAGTAAAAATCACTTGCATGAAGCCGCCAAGGAATACTACCCGCCTGATTTTAAACAGGTGTTTTAGCGAGAATTCGAGGCCAATGGAAAATAACAGCAGCACAATGCCAATTTCAGCCATCAATTCTATATTATGCTGATCGTGAATTAATTTTAGCAGATGTGGCCCGGCAATGATGCCCGTGAGCAAGTACCCCAATATGGTTGGTAGTTTCAACTTAGTGAAGAGTAGGTTTACTACAGTTGAAAGGGCAAAAATGATGACTATATCCCGTAAAATATCTAGTTCCATCTTGTTATGTTTCCTAAATCAATTGGTTATAAGAACGTTTTTACTGCAATAATGCCTAAATAAACCGCGGCAACGCCTAGGATTACGCTGCCAAATATATTGAAAAACAAAAATGCCAACTGGCTATCTTTTAGTAATATAAGATTATCGTTCGAGAATGTTGAAAAAGTGGTGAAGCCTCCGCAGAAACCAACCGCTAAAAAGAGGCGCATTTCGGTGGTGAGGAAATTGTTCTTTTCAGAAAGGGCATATACAACCCCAATGATAAAACATCCTAATATGTTGACGATGAATGTTCCCACAGGAAAAGACAAGCTTAATATTTTGCCTGAAGCCACTTGTGTGAGGTAGCGTAACACGCTGCCAATAAACCCACCCGCACCTATTATCAATATATTCTTTAACATATAACCTTTTTTCAATGAGCAAAATAACAAAAAAACCGGCTGAAAACCGGTTTTAATGAAATATAAATTGTGATTTTTATACCAAGTGCAATTTCAAAACAGACCAAAATCACTCAGGTATAATGCCGATGAATAGAAATGTCGGGCCAATCGAGAGAGCGATCCCGATTAATCGGGAGGACTGTTACATTTCTTCAATCGGTATTATTTTGCTCCCCCAAAATTTAATCCGGTAAATTGGTATCCTTTGGTCGAGAATGAACTGCTTTTCTTCATGTCTATACTTTTTACAGTCATTACAGACGATGATTTGTCTTTTTTCGAGCGGCTTTCATATTGCATCACCATGCCGTCAAGGCCATCGGTTTTATAGTTCATGCCCATCGAATTATTCTTAAATATTTTATTGTTCTTTGCTGAAAAATCTTTGGTAATCCACACGCTAACCGATACTTCATCGGTCTCACATGAATATTCGGTGCATGAATATCCGCTAATTGTTTTTGTTTTACCTGTTTTCGAAGGGGTACAATCGTCAGCACTGTCATTAGTTGTCTGTTGCTGATTTTGGGTTTGTGGCAAGTTGGCGCTTTGTGCTGCATTGGGGTCAAATTTGGTGGCAAAACCTGTTTTCGATCCGTTCGATTCGCTGAGGATCAACATGCATGAGTTTTCCTGATCGAAAATTGTAGTTGTGCTTTCCGATCCTTCACCACTCAGTTTGAACATAGCATCCGAATTGGTTTCGTTAAAACAGGTTGTGTATTCCCCGCCGCCTGCTTTTTTGCCTTTTTCATCGGTTATTTCCATGGTCATAACAATCTGGCCGGTAAACTTATAGTCTTCTTTGTGTGCTGCAACTTCAGTTGAAATGCCCAATTTCTTGAATATTTTTGACGAAGGGTCTTCTGCCTCGGTTTGTTTTTTCTGGCTTGGTGCGGTCTGTTTGGTTGAGTCTTCTTCCAACGCTTTATCTATGGCTTTGTTAACTCCTTTGTCGACTTGTTTGTCAACTTCTTTTTCAGCACGGTTTTCTACAGAATTAACAGCTTGGTTGGCAGCGCTACGGGCAATGTTTCTCAAGAGTTGTGCCTGGGCAGAGTAGCCTGTGGCAAGAATAAATATAACGATAAGTAATTTTCTCATAGTGAAATGTATTATGGTTTTTTTACAAATTTAGACAGTTTTATTTAAAAAATTACCTTCTTGTCCCCTTATTTTGAGGTCGATTATTATTCGTTTTGATGTGGGTTGAAAGCGGCGTGCTTTGTACTGAATTTGTGTGTTTTTATTTTGTTTACATGGTCAGAAGTTCAAAACCGTTATGGTCTTTTTCTCTTCTGGCTGTACAGTTATACAGTTCGGTAATCACTACTTCGGCCACAAGCCAAATTTTGACCCCCGAACGGGCGCAGCCTGTAACTGCTTTTTCGCCTCTGCCAGCCGAAAGGTGTATGTGTGAAATCGCTTTCCCTTCTTCGTTTCTGAAGAGGGTGCCAACTCCGGTGATCTCGTGCACATCGTCGAGCGTAATTTCTTGTTTTTCAATGATTGGAGCTCTTCCGTCACGAGGACCCGTTACCAAGATGCTTCCTTTGTCAGCTCCGCCCAGCACAATCAGCTTTGCTGCATCAATTTTTTGTTCTTCAGCAAATTTCTCAATTACTTCGTGAAGAATTTCCCCGTCTTCGAGTCGTAAAACAAAACTCCGCCCGGTTGTTGCTTCTGTATATTTCATTTTTTGTTTTTTTTGCTGGTTCAAAGGTAAAATGATTTTTTTGTAGTTTTTTTAAGCTCTGGCTTTTATCAGATCTTTTTAATGCCAGCATTCGGGATTAATCCTGAGTTTTATGGCACAAAATAATTCAATATAAGATTGTTATATTTGTTCCCGTTTGATATAATCTCTTTGAATATGAGAAATCTCACCTTGTTTTTATTACTCTTTTTTGTCGTTGAAGTGTTTGCTCAGCCAAAAGATGACAAACTCATGGGAGTAATCAGAACGCAGCCCTTTTTCAAAAATGCAGGCATAAGTATTTGTGTTTCTGATGTGTTAAGCGACTCTGTGTTATGGTCGTACCAGCCAGAATTATGCATGGTTCCCGCTTCGGTACAAAAGCTGATTACTTCGGCCACGGCACTTGAAGTTTTTGGCGCCGATATGCGTTTCGAAACCGTGGTATGGTTCAACGGAACGATTGAAAGCAGGAAATTGTCGGGCGATTTAGTGGTAACCGGTGGTGGCGATCCAACGCTTGGTTCGGGGTTTTTCTGTAAACAAGGAGAACAACAAGATTTTCTTGCCCAGTGGGTTCATCGTTTTCGTCAGGCAGGTATTGATACAATTACCGGGGATATTGTTGTCGATCCATTTATTTTTTCTGATAATGATGTTCCACAATCGTGGTTATACGAAGATGTAGGAAACCATTTTGGAGCTGCGGCTACAGGACTTGCCATTTTCGACAATGTTTTCTGCATGGAATTTAATGTGCCCGATACTCCGGGGCAGCCCGCAATATTGGCAAAAGTTTTCCCCGATATTCCAAATTTATCCATTGATAATAAGGTTTTTTCATCTAGTATTAATAGCGATCAGGCGTATGTCTTTGGGAGTACATTCAATAGCGACCGCTTGGTGAAAGGTACCTTACCTGCTGGAGCCAAGGGGTTTGTTGTGAAAGCTTCGATGCCCGACCCGGCTGTTGTATTGGCTAACCAATTGCTTCGCGTGCTTACCGACTCGTCGGTCGTTTTTCTTGGAAAAATTGAACAACGAAAAGTTGCCGATATTCAGCAAATTGAGAAAAGCAAAGTGCTTATCAGGCAATTGTCACCAGCCTTATCTGCAATTATCGACATGATGAATAAAGAAAGCGATAACCTGTTTGCCGAAACGCTACTCAAGCATCTTGGCCTTAAGTTGCTGGGCGATGGCTCTACTTTAGCGGGCTGTAAGGCTATAACTTCATATTGGAATTCGAAGGAGATCGGAAAAAATGCCCTTTTTGTTTCCGATGGAAGTGGCTTGTCGCGGCTTGATGCATTCTCTTCTGGTACGCTTGCCAATTTGTTGGTTTACATGAAGAAAACATCTGCTTGGAGCGATGCTTTTGAACAGTCGATCCCGTTGGCGGGAGTTGAAGGAACACAAAAATCGTATTTTCAGCAATCACCGGTCAAAGGAAGAATTCGCGCAAAAACGGGCTCCATGACCCGGGTAAGAAGCATGGCCGGGTACATGCTAACCCAGCGAGGCCACAATGTGGCTTTTTCAGTTTTGTTGAACAATTATTCAGGTAGTGGATCTACAGTTAAAAAAGAAATTGAAAAAATAGTTGAATTAATATACAGCGAATTATAGTTTTTGCATGTGTTGGTGACCTTTTCCGGGCTTTTATATTTTTGCAAGAGAAATAAAAAAAGAATTATCTTCGCTTTTTGTTCAATTTGAAATTGATGACAACCTTAACCCGAAAGCTGCAGAATAGTTTTATCAGCATGATTGATTGGTTTTATTCTCCTTTCAGTCGTTTTTTATCTGAAGAAACCTTCAGGTATGGTGTAACTGGTGGAGCCAATACCATGCTCGATATTTTTCTGTATTTTGTATTCTACAACTTCATTATCGATAAACAAATTGTTGATCTTGGCTTTATTGCAATTAGTCCGCACATTGCTGCTTTTCTGTTTGTTTTTCCTATTACTTTTTCTACCGGGTTTTTATTGGCCAAGTATATCACTTTTACCCAATCGGAAATACGTGGGCGGGTTCAGTTGTTTCGTTATTCTATTTCTGTAGCAGGTTCAATTCTGCTCAACTATGTTTTACTGAAGTTTTTTGTTGAAGTTGCCGGCTTATGGGCTACTCTATCGAAGATACTAACAACGTTTGTTGTTGTAATTTACAGTTTTATCATCCAGAAATATTTCACGTTCAAGACTGGGAAAAAAGTATTTTCCGGCTCACGCGACTATTGATATAGCAGTTTTACAACATAAAAAAAGCCACCTTTTCAGGCGGCTTTTCAAATCTAATAATAACCCAGTCAATTAATTAAATAAACCTACTATTTAACAATTGTTTATTTTGTGCACTAACGCAAAATCATAACCATTTGGGCAACGCATTTTAATAAAATATTAACGGCGATTGCTCCATCGATACTTAAACACGAAAAACAAATCATTCGATGCAACTTCTTTTTCTTGTAATCCAATTCATTTATGCCCGTTTAATCTTTTCTCGAAATTGCAGCCCTTTAACAAAATCATCTTTTGTGGGCTTCAAAGTTAACTAAATGATTCACGTTTTCAACGGAATAATTTTTTTTATCAGTTAAATGGCAGTTAAAATTTATTCAGGCTGTGATCTTTGTTTATTGTTGTTGACTGAGGATTTGACTGAATTATGGAGAATGATTTTTTTCTTTATTTGCGAATTAACAAGTTTATATGTCTATTTCCTTAGCTAAAACTTTAACACACCTTGTCTTTCAAATAGTTTGCCAACCCATCGACCGGTTCCTTCACAATGCTACCCACAATCAGGTTATGTGTTTTACAAATAGCGTTAAGAATATCAGCGTGGGCAAAAGCTATCGACCCGCAGAAGTTGGCTTCAATTTGCCTTGTTCGGCAATAGTACAGGAGGTTTCTGTTAACAAAGTTTTCGAATTGATCGCTTATCAGTTTTTTGCAATATGGATTGTCGATGTGTCGTTGTACAAATGGGGCAAAACTGGCCAGATAGCGATTAGGCTGCGATAATTGATAAACGCGTTCAATTACTTTCTCGCGGGAAATGTCGTACACTTCACTGAAGCGCATTTGCAAAACAGCGGGCATCTGTTTTTTAAAGAAGTCGGAGAGTAGCTGTTTGCCTATTGAAACCCCACTTCCTTCATCGCCAAGCACATAACCCATTGATGGTATTTGCTCTTCAATAGCTTCGCCGTTCCAAAGGCATGAGTTCGACCCTGTGCCAAGAATGCCAATTATTGAAGGCTTATTCCCTGCAAGCGACAAACAGGCGGCAATCAGGTCGCTGTCAATGATTATCTCGGGTGATTCGAAGACAGAAAATATAGCCTTCCCAATTTTTTCTTTTGCCATTAGCGTTGCACAACCAGCTCCAAAAAAGTAAACAGCATCGGGTAGTTGGGCTTCAACTTCACCCGATACAGGCCTGATTATGCTCTCAATTTCTTCGAAACTGAGGAAAAGTGGATTTATTCCCGGCGTGTTTTTCAACTCTTCAATCCGGTCGGGGTATATTGCCCGCCATTGTGTTTTTGTTGATCCGCTTTCTGCTAACAGTATCATTTATATAATATTAATAGATGAGATTGTTTTTTCTGAAATTAATTTTTAAAGGATTAAAACAAGACCGATAGCTTTTGGCAGATAAATTCGAGCAATTCAGTGTCGTTGGTGGTAAAAGGGGCAGGAGAGTGAGAATCGATATCAAGTTCTGCAACAAATTTGCCATCTTTTAACACAGGAACCACAATTTCTGATTGTACATTGATGCTGCACGATAAGTAATTTTCAATGGCATTAACATCCTGAACTACCATGGGTTGTTTGTGCTGGGCAACCTGCCCGCAGACCCCTTTCCCAGTTGGGATGAAAGTGTGATCGGTTGAAGCGCCGGTGTATGGTCCAAGGAATAGCCCATCTTTTGCAGCATCGAAAAGGTAAAACCCAACCCAATCGTAATGATAAACTTCATTTTTCAACATTTTTGAAATTTCAAGCAATGTTGTGTTACGATCTGTACTATTTTCGATGAAGCACAATGTTTGTGCTTTTATTGCCTCTTTATCAAACATATAATCAGTTTATTGTTACACTATTTCAATTTGATTTTCGTAGGTTATTTTCTCGCAGTAGCGGCATTTTAACTCGATTGGTTTATTTGAAACAACCGAAAATCGGGTTTTTATTTTTTCGTGATTAGTAATGCATTTTGGATTGAAGCACTTTACTATGCTCACGATCTCTGATGGAGTTTCAACCACGCGTTTTTCAATAACTTCGTAGTCTTTAATGATGTTTAGTTTTGCATGTGGGGCGATCAAGGCAATCTTGTCGATTTCTTCTCCTTGAAAAAAACGGTTAGCAACTTTTATGATTCCTTTTTTTCCTAGCTGTTTGCTGTCGAGATTCGTTCCAAAGGTTATCATTTCCAAGCTGTTGAAAAGTCCCAAAATATTGATTACATCGAATAATCTTTCGGCAGGGATATGGTCGATAACTGTGCCTTCTTTTATTGCGCTTACTTGTAATGCTCTGTTGTCCATAGCTTTAATTTTTATTATTTAACGCCCATGATGTGTGAGATAATTGCCTCGCGGGTGAAAACGCCGTTAAGGGCTTGGGTGAAGTAATATGCGTGCGGACTTGCATCGACATCGGGATGAATTTCGTTGACACGGGGCAGTGGGTGCAATATCTTCATCGTAGGCTTTGTGTTTTTCAACATCTTTTTCTTGAGAATATAAACATTTTTAACTTTCTCGTATTCAATAGGATCTGTGAATCTTTCTTTTTGAACACGGGTCATGTAAATGATATCGGCTTCCGAAATGATGTCAGTAAACTGGGTGTGTTCAAAGTACCGTATGTTTTTGCTTTTCAGGAATCGTTTGTATTCATCGGGCATAGCCAGTTCGGGTGGGGCAATGAAATTGAATATCGGGTTTTCGAATTCAGACATGGCCATGAGCAGCGAGTGTACCGTTCGTCCATATTTTAAATCGCCTACCATGAAGATGTTGATATTGTCGAGGCTTCCCTGTGTTTTTTTTATGGAATACATATCGAGCAGAGTTTGCGAAGGATGCTGGTTGGCACCGTCGCCAGCATTGATTACCGGAATTGATGCTACTTCGCTGGCGTAACGTGCGCTACCTTCCAGCGGGTGTCGCATCACAATCATATCGGCATAATTGCTTACCATGCGGATGGTGTCGTGAAGGGTTTCGCCCTTAACTACACTCGACGATGATGAATCTGAGAAGCCTATAATCCTGCCACTTAGTCGGTTTATGGCTGTTTCGAAGCTTAGCCGGGTCCTTGTCGATGGCTCGAAAAACAGGGTGGCAACTACTTTGTTTTTTAGCAGCTCCTGGTTTGGATTGGCTTCAAATTCGGCGGCAAGTTCCATAATCCTCAGATAGTCTGCTTTACTGAAGTCGGTAATCGATATCAAATCTCTTTTTTCCATGGTCAGAAAATTTCATGATTTTTTGGATAAAAAAAATGCCAACGTGTAATTTGTTGGCAGATAATATTGTTGATAGCTTTTGCTGAACGCGATAATTGGTTTGCGTCCGAACTCAATGCTATTGTATTTTTTATATTCATCGCTGGCTAATTTACTATTATTCGAAAAAGAAAACCATGATTAGTCCTTGTTTTTTATTCACAATGTAAAGGTTCAGTTGTTAATCCGATTATCGTTGCCAATTTTTCGGTGACGATATCGGTTTTGTTAATCCGTACTTTTACTTCAAGAGTGCAATCAAGCTCATAACTAGCCGAAACTATTTCAAGCTGCTCGTCTTTAATTATTTTCATTACAGCTTTTTGCAGGGGATAGTCAAACTTCAATCTATAGTTGTTTTCAATTATCCGTGTTACAATAGAAGCATTCATTATGGCATCGGCCGCTGCATTTTTGTAGGCATTAATAAGCCCGCTAACTCCCAGCAAGGTTCCTCCAAAATAACGGACTACTACAATAAGTGTTTTTGTAAGATTGTGGCTAAGTAGTTGTCCATGAATTGGTTTTCCGGCAGTACCCGAAGGCTCCCCATCGTCGTTGGCTCGGTATTTTTCCCCATAGTATCCCAGCCGGTAAGCATAACAATGGTGACGGGCTGAAAAGTGTTCTTTTTTAATGAGCTGAATGGTTTCTTTTATTTCTTCTTCTGTTTCAACGTGAGAAATAAAGGCAATAAACTTACTCCCTTTGTCTTTGAAGAGCCCTTCGGCATTGCCTTCAACAGTCTGGTATGTATCTTGAATGCTCACGATAAAAAAAAAGCAGATCGTTTGACCTGCCGGAGTGTTTTATACTTTTAATCGTTTTTCTATTTCTTCAACATCAAGTCTGAATTGTTTGTCTGTGTCCATCAAGTTGGTAACAGTTTTGCATGCATGGAGCACCGTAGCATGGTCTTTTCGCCCAATTTGCAATCCAATGGTAGCTAACGACGATTTTGTAAGGTTTTTCGAAAAGAACATGGCAATTTGCCGGGCTTGTACCACTTCTCTTTTTCTTGTTTTCGAGCAAAGTGAATCGATAGGCATGTTGAAATAATCGCATACAATTTTTTGAATGTAATCGATGGTTATTTCGTGTTTGTTTTGTTTTACAATCTTGTTAATCATGTCGATAGCAAGATCGATCGTGATGGCTTTTCGGTTAAGTGTTGATTGAGCCAACAACGAAATAAGTGCACCTTCGAGTTCGCGTACGTTATTGCTGATGTGTTGGGCAATATGTTCGAGAACCTTTTCGGGCATTTCAAGCCCATCCTTGTATGTTTTTTTCTTCAGGATAGCTAACCGTGTTTCGTAGTCAGGCGACTGTAAATCGGTAGTTAGCCCCCATTTGAAACGCGAAAGCAAGCGTTGCTCAATCCCTTTTATTTCAATTGGCGACTTGTCTGACGTAAGGATAAGTTGTTTGCCTAATTGATGTAAGTGATTGAATATGTGAAAAAAGGTTTCTTGTGTCTTTTCTTTGCCCGAAAATTCCTGCACATCGTCCAGAATGAGAACATCAATCATTTGGTAAAAATGCATAAAGTCGTTTCGGGTATTGTTCCGGGTTGCTTCCTGATATTGTGTGCTGAATTTGTTCGCATTTACATAGAGTACAACCTTCTCGGGGAAGCGTTCTTTAACTTCAATACCAATGGCTTGGGCAAGGTGTGTTTTTCCAAGGCCACTATCACCATATATCATAAGTGGGTTAAAAGCTGTGCCTCCGGGGTTTTGAGCAACAGCAAAGCCTGCTGAACGAGCCAAACGGTTGCATTCGCCTTCGATGAAGTTCTCGAATGTGTTATCTTTCTTAAGCTGTGGGTCGATGTGTAATTTTTGTATTCCAGGAATTACAAAAGGATTTTTTATTGATGCAGTATCGGCAGTTACTGGTACAGAAACTGGTCGATTGTTTAATTTAAGGTTGTTGTTGGTTGGGTAGTTAACAGTGAGTGAGCCGCTCTTTTGCGGGACATTGCTCATCACCACATTATACTCCAATTTAGCATTTGCCCCAATAACTTTACGCAACGTTTTCCGAAGAATATCTATATACTGCTCTTCTAAATATTCATAGAAAAATGGACTAGGAACTTGTATGGTAAGAATTTCATTGTCGATCTTGAGTGGTTTAATAGGCTCAAACCATGTTCTGAAGCTAACGGGCTGAACATTGTCTTTGATGATCGATAAACAATCATTCCATATCTGGTGATGACTCTTTAACATTACTGGCAATTTGGTTTCAAAAATTTAAGTTTAGTTTGCGACTACTGTTTAACGAATGACAAAAATGTGAAAAAATAATCTGAAAAAAAATAGTTTGAAGATTAGTTTTTTTAAATTTTTTTTAAATGCTTATGATTCAAATTTATAGAAATAAACATTTTTTAAATAATTGAAAATGAGAATTTTAAATTTGCATAAAAATGATAAAAGGTTGAATAAATGGTAAATAATAACCCAGTTAATATAATTTTGAATATGACTTTTAATATTATGATAAAAAAGAATTAGTATATACTATTAAGATCTACCTTATTTGAAAGTTATTTATTCTTGTTGTACTCGGTTTTCTTATCGAATGGGATTTCTTTTTGGTGGTTTTGTCGTGTCGTTTTATCCATATCTTTGTAATAAACCACTAACAATATTGTATTAATTGTACTTTTACTTTTTAAGAGGGTTTAAATATTTTTTTAAGTTTATTTTTTGATAAAAAGAAAATATCTAATCTTTTCTAAATGTATAGATATTCTATGTTGTGGAATTTGTTGTTTTATATTTGCTTGTTACAATGTTTGTTATCTTTTTTGTTTACAGAGTGATTCTTTTATGTTGTTAATCTATTACACTGCGCACTCCATTTTCGAAGGATACCATAAATGCCCCGTTGAACGATTTCTTTATTTCTTGATGCTGTTTTGTAGCTTCATCGATATTATTGGCCAACCCCAACACATATTTGTAGTACCCGTTTTCATTGAAATAATAGACGGGTTCAAACTTTTTAAACATAGCATCCTTGGGGTTATATTTTTTCTTTAGTGCCATAATTTGGGTTCCGTACCATTTCCCCTGAATTTTGGATAAGTCATCACTTAGTTGAGTACTGTCTCCTTTTTGTTCTTTATTTTCAGTGGTTTGTTGTGTCTCTTTTACCTCTTTTGTGTCTTTTGTTTCAACTGGCTGAACTTTTGGCTCTTCTGTTATCTCTTTCTTTTCTTTTTCAATAGCTTGAACAACAGGAGGTTTTGGTGGTTCTTTCTGTTCGTCGAACCTGCTTTTGTATTCAGAGAAAGACTTAACAATGGCCTCGGCCAGTAGCTGCTTTCCCTGATCTTTTTCCAAAAAGGCTTTTTCATCTTTGTTGCTCATGAAGCCTAGTTCGATTAAAACACTGGGCATTGCGATTTTTCGTAGAACCAAGAAGCCAGCTTGCCTAACGCCCCTGTCTTTTCTCTTTGCATGGCTCACGAAATGGTTTTGAACCCTGTCGGCAAAAAGGCGACTATGTTCGAGATGTTCATTCTGAAGAAGCTCAAACATGATGTATGATTCCGATGAGTTAGGGTCAAATCCTTCATAACGTGTATTGTAGTCATCTTCGCGCAAGATTACCGCATTTTCAAGTTTTGCAACTTCAAGGTTTTCCTGGCTTCGGTGTTGTCCCAAAATGTAAGTCTCGGCTCCGGTAGTGCCCGGGGTACCACATATATTCACGTGTACCGAAATAAATAAATCGGCTTTGTTTTTATTGGCAATTTCTGGACGGTCGCCCAGCGGGATGAAAATGTCTTTATCGCGGGTGTAAATTATTTCTACCTCGGGATACATTTTTTTAATCATTTTTCCGGCACGCAGCGAGACATCGAGTGCAATGTCTTTTTCGTATGTTTTACCCACTGTTGCCCCGGGGTCTTTACCCCCGTGCCCCGGATCTATTACTATTTTTTTTATTGAGTAATCGTTTTTCTGACCATACATGTTGGCCGATAACGAAAGTAGCAAGGCGATTACTATTGTATTTATTGTAATTCTTAACATTTTTTGGCTCTCTTTTAATAATAATCTATATCAGGAAAAGTTTACCTTAGGCCACTGTAAAGTAAATTGTAAATTCTCAATGATGCAACGGCTGACCACGATAAAACCTTCTATTTGGTGTAAACGGTTTCTAATTTTAATATATTTTTGGAACTTTTAAAAATAGTTGTATTGAACAGAATTCAACACATATTCCTTGTTTTTGTTTTTATGTTATTATCTGTCAGGGTTTTAGCCTTTAGTTGGGCCGATTCTGTGGGTAATGAACCTTTTGTACCTCAAAATGCAGAAAAACTTCTGGTAAATGATTCACTCTCTTTTGCTGCCGATTCCAGTTCACAACTTGCTAAAACCGACACTACTGAAACAGTTGCCCCTATTTTTGAATCGCCAATAAGTTATAATGCTGTTGATTCCATGGTGGTTTCTCTCGAAGATAGCAATCAAGTTGTTTATCTGTATGGTAAGGCCAATCTTAAATATCAAGAGATTGATTTAGTGGCAGATATTGTCGAAGTAAATCTTGGAACGAAAGAAATTTTCGCCAAAGGCCTGGTCGATTCTCTGGGAAATCAACTCTCGAAACCCCATTTCAAGCAAGGAACTGATGAGTTCGATTGCACTTCGTTGCGGTATAATTTCGAGACTCAAAAAGGTTTTGTTGAAAATGTTATTACCAATAGGGAAGATGGAAAAGTTCATGGAGCTAAAGCAAAAATGGTTAGCAAAGACATTTTTTGTATGGTCGACGGTAAATATTCAACATGCGATGCCGATCATCCGCATTTCTATCTGCATATTTCGAAGGGTAAACTAATTGGTGATAAGGCAATTATAGCTGGTAGATCGTACATAGTCATAGAAGATTTCCCCCTTTACTTCCCGTTTTTGCCATACGGGTATATTCCGACCAACAAAAAAACATATAGTTCGGGAATTATACTCCCTTCATACGGGTATCTTCAGGATTCGCGGGGTTCTGTGCTTCGCGATGGCGGATTTTATTGGGCTGCCTCCGATTATTTCGATGTAAAGCTTACGGGTGAAATTTATTCCAAAGGTTCATGGGGTGTTGGGTTCGAGAGCCGCTACAAGCTTCGCTACAAGTTCTCGGGCAGTTTTTCGTTTAATTACAAAATGACCATCATGGGTGAAAAGGGGATAGACCAGCAAAGAAAACCGAACCTCTCACTAAAGTGGAGCCATTCACAAGACTCAAAATCGAACCCAACTCTGAGCTTCTCAGGGGATGTTAGCTTTTCAACATCGGGATACAACAAAATGCATGAATATAACAACACCGAGCAATATCTTCAAAACCAAACAAACTCAAGGGTTAGCTTAACGAAGAAATTTCCAAATTCCCCGTTTACCTTATCGTTAAGTATGAGTGCCTCTCAGAGTTCTTCCAACAAAACGCTCGATTTGTCGTTGCCCAATATTAGCTTTGACATGCGTACCATTCAGCCATTTAAACGGAAAAAGCCAGTTGGGTCCAAACGTTTCTACGAAGATTTTAAGTTATCCTATTCTACCAAGATCCAAAATTCGGTAAAAGTCAAAGAAGGTGAATTGTTTTCAACTCCGCTTTCTAAATGGAAAAAAAGTGTAACGCATTCTATTCCAATTACATTGCCTTCGTTTAGGGTGTTGAATTATATCAACGTTACCCCCAGTGTGAATTATTCTGAACAATGGTATTTCGACTATGTAGAGAAATATTGGGTCGACGGATATATGGATCGTGACCCTGAAACAGGTATCGAACGCTGGCAAAAAGGCTATGTTGCCCAGGAAACAAAGTATGGCTTTAAACGGAATTATAATTATAACTTTGGAATTAGCGGAACGACAACGCTTTACGGGATGTACCAAATGCGAAACCCAAGTTCAAAACTTACTGCGGTTAGGCATAAACTCGACCTAACGTTGGGTCTGAACTATCAGCCCGATTTAACTGATCCGCGTCATGGCTTCAATAAGATGGTACAAGTAGATTCGCTGGGGCGTATGCAATTATATAACATCTTTTCTTCTTCGAGTCCAACAATGAATGGAGGCATCAGTTTTAGGGTTGCCAATAATATTGAAATGAAATTGCGCAACCTAAGCGACTCCACAGGCAAAGAAGCCTTTAAAAAAGTTCCCATTTTCGACGATCTTTCGTTTGGTGGAAATTATAACCTGGCAGCCGATACGAACCGTTTGTCTAACATTAGTTTAAATTTAAGGACAAAAATCGCCGGGACAGTATTAAACATTTCAGGAAATTTAAATCCTTACGCCCTTGACAGCTTGGGGAGGGTTACCCGTTTTTATATGTGGGAAAAAGCATCGGGCATAGCAAAGTTGGGGCGTATTACCGATTTGGGAACTGGTTTTAGCTATAACTTTGGCTCGAGTCAAATTGAAAAGTGGCGTAAAGAACGTGAAGCAAAGAAGGGGGGAAGTGAAGCAAAAAAATCTGAGACAGAAACTGTAAGTTCTAATTATCAGTCTTTTAAAAATTCGTGGAGTATTGTTTATAATTTTAATATTCGTTATTCTAACCCAGCAAAAAATCCAAAAATCAAAATCACCCAAACACTTACCTTTGACGGGAGTATTGATATAACCAATAAGTGGAAAGCTAACGTCACTTCGGGATTCGACTTTAATGCGATGAAATTATCGCACACGAATTTTTCTGTTACCCGGGACCTTCACTGTTGGTTAATGACTTTCAGCTTTTCACCTATTTCACAAAACCAGTATTATATGTTCACGCTCTCAGCAAATTCAGCAATGCTGAAAGACCTGAAAATTGACAAACGGAGCACTTCTATGTATGCAAATTATTAATAATTTGTTGCATATTTGGTTCTTGCCACAACTGGTCATGTTAAGGTTTACAATATGGCAAAATATAGGATAAATGGAAAGTGTTGTTATTTGTTACTTAATCAAAATATTAACTCAGAAGATATAGCAAAATGAAAAGAATTATTAGTACAGAGAAAGCTCCGGCTGCCATTGGCCCTTATAGCCAAGGCGTTGAAGTTAACGGAACTCTGTATATTTCGGGGCAGGTTCCTATCGACCCGGAGACTGGAAGTTTGGTCGAAGGAGATATTACCGTTCAAACAGAACGGGTAATGAAGAACATTGGTGCCATTCTTGATGCGGCAGGATATAGTTTTGCCGATGTGGTAAAATCGACATGTTTATTGAGCGATATGGATAATTTCAAAGCGATGAACAGTGTATATGCAACTTTTTATCCTCAGAACCCTCCGGCAAGAGCTGCTTTTGCCGTGAAAGGATTGCCGTTAGGTGCTTTAATCGAAATTGAAACTATCGCTGCAAAATAATTTGAAAATTATGCGAAAAAAAAGGCTACCCAAAAGGTAGCCTTTTCATTTATAAGGTGTTGTGTTATTCTGATACAACTTCGAATTCGAAATCAACAGTTACTTCACGATGGAGTTTGATCTTAGCAATGTGTTTGCCAATTTCTTTTACACCTTCTTTAGCAATGTAGATTTGTTTGCGGTCAATTTCAATTCCTTGTGCTGCAATAGCTTCGGCAAGTTGAATGTTGTTAACCGATCCGAAGATTTTACCTGTTGAACTGGTTTTTGCACCAATAGTAACAGTAAGTGCTTTGATTCTTTCAGCAAGAACAGAAGCTTCTTCTTTCAGTTTTGCTTCTTTGTGGGCACGCTGGCGAATGTTTTCAGCGAGCACTTTCTTTGCCGATTCGGTAGCAACAATGGCCATTCCCTGAGGAATGAGGTAGTTGCGGCCATAACCATCCTTAACTTTGAGGATATCGTCTTTAGAGCCTAGCCCTTGAACGTCTTGTTTTAATATGATTTCCATTAAGAATCCTCCAGATTATTTCATTAAGTCGGTTACGTATGGCAATAAAGCAATATGACGGGCACGTTTAACTGCCTGAGATACTTTACGCTGGAATTTTAGTGAAGTACCAGTGATACGACGGGGTAAAATTTTACCTTGTTCGTTCAGGAATTTCTTCAAGAATTCAGGGTCTTTGTAATCGACATACTTGATTCCGTTCTTTTTAAAACGGCAATACTTTTTCTTTTTAACCTCTACCGACGGTGGGGTCAAGTATCTGATTTCTGATTGATTTGATGCCATGGCTTATTTCTCCTCTGCTTTAGCTTTAACTTTACTTTTGCGTTTTTCGCTGTATTCAACAGCGTGCTTGTCCAATTTGAAAGTCAGAAAACGAATAATGCGCTCGTCACGACGGTATTCGGTTTCAAGCTTTTCAATGAACGTAGGCTCAGCTTTAAACTCGATAAGGTGATAAAAACCTGTTGATTTTTTCTGGATTGGGTAAGCCAATTTTTTTAGCCCCCAGTCCTCCTGGTGGATTACCTCGCCATTATTCGACGAAATAATTCCGCTGAATTTTGCTACTACTTCACTGAATTGTGCATCAGACAATACAGGCGTAGCAATAAATACAGTCTCGTACTGGTTTAACATAGAACGTTTACCTTTTAATTGTTTATTAATTGTTTATTTATTTGCTCAATTCGCGTAATCGACCGGTAAATAATCGGTTACATGGATTCAGCGAATTGAGCGGCGCAAAAGTAGGAATTATTTGCGTCGCAGCAAATTAATCGGTGAAAAAACTAAACCTTGCCTCCAAATTTTCATTTTTTCGTTGTTCTTTAATCTTTTGGGTTTTAAAACCTTTTCTTTTTATAGTCATTTTGTGGCATAAACTCGTTATCAAATTTCAAATGTTTTATTTTTGCCCGCAATTGATAATTTTCAATTTAATATGCTGCGATTCAATAACCCGTTAATTATATAATATCTACATGAAACCTACATTAGTAATTTTGGCTGCCGGAATGGGTAGCCGCTACGGTGGCTTAAAACAACTTGATGAAGTTGGCCCCAACGGTGAAGCAATTATCGATTATTCATTATTTGATGCCATTAGAGCAGGCTTCGGCAAGGTTGTTTTCATTATTCGCCGCGATTTTGAGGACGCTTTTAAAGAGCGTTTTGATAAAAAATTGAAAGGTAAAATCAATGTTGAATATGTTTTTCAGGAACTTACCGATTTGCCAGCAGGTTTTTCAGTCCCTGAAGGCCGTGAAAAACCTTGGGGAACCGGTCATGCAATACGTGCCGCACGAAATGTGGTGAAAGAACCTTTCTCCGCAATTAATGCCGACGATTTTTATGGCTTCGAGGCTTATGAAACAGTTGCCCGCTTCCTTACTGGCGATGTGGATGATAACCAATATGCGATGGTTGGGTACAGGCTCGATAAAACCCTATCAGAGAATGGTTCGGTTTCGCGCGGACTTTGTGTTACCAATGCACAGCAAAACCTTGTCGACATTGAAGAGCTGACTCAAATCACAAATGAAACAGAAGGGATTTTCTATTATAAAGACAATGAAAAAGTTGGGTTAAAAGGCTACGAAACAGTTTCAATGAATTTTTGGGGATTTCATCCATCGCTTTTCACGCATTTGGAAGAAGGATTTGTTTCTTTTCTGAAAGAAAAAGGCAACGAAATGAAATCTGAATTCTTTATTCCTATGTATGTTGACGAGTTGATCAAAGCAGAAAAAACAGAAGTTAAAGTACTTACAAGCAATGCTTCATGGTTCGGGGTCACCTATCAGGAAGATAAACCAGTTGTGAAGGATCGTATTAACCAGTTGATTGCTGAAGGAAAATATCCATCAAAACTTTGGTGATGAATGTTTTCAGAAAGAAAGCTTTAGAAATAAATATAGTACAAAAGCTTTTTAACTCTGTATGAAATGAAGGCTAACAATTGTTGATTCAGGGTTTCACGTATATACTGGAAAACTAATTTTTCACATATTTGCGCAATCTTACAATAATTAAATTGAATATACATGAAAGTTTACAAGTTTGGCGGAACCTCGGTGGGGTCTCCTGAGAATATGCGGTCGGTAATGGAAATTATTACCGCCGATGGCGAACCGAAGATTGTTGTCCTTTCAGCGATGTCGGGAACAACAAACTCGCTTGTCGAAATCAGTAATAAACTTTATGCCGGCGATAAACAAGCTGCCAAGGCTCTTATCGATACATTGAAACAGAAATACGATAAAGTTGTTGATGAATTATATACTACTTTAGAATTCAAAAGCAAAGGCCAAGAAGTTATCAGTGAGCATTTTTCAACTTTGTATGATCAGGTTGAGGGAACATTTACCGAGGTTAAGGAACAAATTATCCTTGCTCAGGGTGAACTAATTTCTACCGCTTTGGTGACTTATCTTTTGCAGGAGAACGGTATAAAAACAGCGTTGCTTCCTTCACTCGATTTTATGCGAATCGATGAAGATAAACAGGCCGATCTGCCTAAAATTAAAGAACTTATCAAACCTGTACTTGACAAAGCTGGGCCTCAGCAAATATATATTGCTCAAGGGTTTATTTGCAGGAATGCCTATGGCGACATCGACAACCTGCAACGGGGTGGCAGCGATTATACCGCCTCACTTCTTGGTGCAGCAATCGACTCAGAAGAGGTGCAGATTTGGACCGATATTGACGGAATGCACAACAACGATCCACGCATCGTTGATAAAACTACCCGTGTAGATAACCTTCTTTTTGTTGAAGCTGCAGAGTTGGCTTATTTTGGTGCCAAAATCCTTCACCCGCTTACTGTTTTGCCAGCCAAGGATGCCAATATTCCTGTGCGCCTTAAAAACACGATGAGCCCTTCAGACCCGGGAACACTTATTTCGAACGAAAAAATTGACTCGGGATTGAAAGCCGTGGCCGCCAAAGATGGGATCACAGCCATAAAAATTCGCTCGTACCGAATGCTAATGGCTTATGGTTTTCTTCGGAAGGTATTCGAAATTTTCGAGCGTTACAAAACTTCTATCGATATGATTACCACATCTGAAGTCTCAATTTCGTTAACTATCGATAATGTTAAAAATCTCGATCATATTGTAGACGAATTGAATACATTCAGCGAAGTAGAAATAGATAACAACATGACCATTGTTTGTGTTGTGGGCGATATGAAGTCGGAAACCAATTTCTCAAAACAAATTTTCGATGCACTTGAAGGAATTCCTGTTCGAATGATTTCTTATGGCGGAAGTCTGCACAACGTTTCAATCCTTATTAATACCGACAATAAGAAGCAAACCTTGCAGAAGCTTAGTGATCATTTGTTTTATAATTAGTCGATTCGGTTCATATAGAATACTTGGCAGGGCAATCGTGTACTATCATGGTTGCCCTGTTTTTTATTGAAAAATTTTAAAAATGACTGGCAGAATAAAGTTTACATCAAGCTTTTTTGCATGAGGGCAAGCGAAAAAAGATTTTCCGACTTGGTTTTTCCTATTTGCTTTTATCTTTGCAAAAAATTTATAAAAGGGGCTAAGTATGAGTATCCGAGAATTAAGTGAACAAGAAATTATACGTCGCGAATCGTTGAATAAATTACGGGAACTGGGCATTAATCCCTATCCTGCCGACGAGTATACTATAACCAATTCGTGTGCTGAACTGAAAGAAAAATACAATCCTGAAGAGAATAATTTTCAGGAGGTTTCGATAGCTGGACGCCTTATGGGACAGCGCATTATGGGAAAGGCTTCGTTTGCCGAAATCCAGGATGAATCGGGAAGGATTCAGCTCTACATCAATCGCGATGAGCTATGCCCGGGAGAAGATAAAACTCTTTACAACGACGTTTTCAAAAAGCTTTTCGATATAGGTGATATCATTGGGGTAAAAGGTTTTGTTTTTATAACCCAGATGGGTGAAACCAGTGTTCATGTAAAAGAATTGGTGCTTTTAAGCAAATCCTTGCGTCCGTTGCCCATTGTAAAAGAAAAAGATGGACAAACATTCGATGCTTTTACCGACCCGGAGACCCGTTACCGCCAGCGCTATGTCGACTTGATTGTGAATCCGCTCGTACGCGAAACCTTCAAGAACCGGACAAAGGTGATTAATACCATGCGCCAGATGTTCAACGAGCGGGGTTATCTCGAAGTCGAAACCCCAATTTTGCAGCCCATCCCAGGAGGTGCAGCTGCGCGGCCATTCATAACCCACCACAACGCGCTCGATATTCCCCTTTACATGAGAATTGCGAACGAGTTGTATCTTAAACGTCTCATTGTAGGAGGGTTCGAGGGGGTCTATGAATTTGCAAAAGATTTCAGGAACGAAGGGATGGACCGTACCCATAACCCCGAATTTACGGTTATGGAAATTTATATTGCCTACAAAGATTACCATTGGATGATGGACTTTACCGAAGAGATGATTGAGCGGGTAGCCCTAGCCCTTCATGGAACAACAACGGTTCAGGTTGGCGAAAATAGTATTGATTTTAAACGTCCTTTCAAACGCATTTCAATTCTCGACTCGATAAAAGAACATACCGGGTTCGATGTTTCCGGGATGGACGAGGAACAGTTGCGTGAAGTTTGTAAAAAGCTTGATATTGAGGTGGATAACACAATGGGAAAAGGAAAGCTTATTGATGAAATCTTTGGTGAAAAATGTGAGTCAAATTATATACAACCCACATTCATAACCGATTACCCAAAAGAAATGTCGCCATTGTGCAAGAAACACCGCGATAATCCCGACCTCACCGAGCGCTTCGAGCTAATGGTTAATGGGAAAGAACTTTGTAATGCATATTCTGAGCTTAACGATCCGATTGATCAGCTTGAAAGGTTTGAAGAACAGTTGCGACTTTCTGAAAAAGGCGACGACGAAGCAATGTTTATCGACATGGATTTTGTCCGTGCCCTTGAATACGGAATGCCCCCAACTTCGGGAATGGGAATTGGAATCGACCGTTTGGTAATGTTTATGACGAATCAGCCTTCGATACAGGATGTGCTGTTTTTCCCACAAATGAAACCTGAGAAAAAGGCAGAAATTTTTAATGAATCTGTTTTTGTTGAAAAAGGCATTCCAGAAGAATGGGCAAAAATATTATACAAATCAGGCTTTACTTCTTTGGCTCAGCTAAAAGAAGCTAATGTAGGAAAATTGCATCAAATACTGTGCGGTTGGAATAAAAAACATAAACTTGGCTTGCAAAATCCAACACCTGAGCAAGTTAAGGAATGGACTAACTTCTAATGTTTAAGCACAAAAATATACTGGTTTTGTTTGCAGTACTTGTTTTTAGTACTGCAAATTTGTTTTCAGAAAACTATATAATAAAATCAATAGATATACAAACTGATTTTGCAATCGTAGAAGGCATAAATACAAAAATTAGTTTGGTAGCCAAAGATAGCCTTGGAAATATTGCAGATATCAACTGTGTACGAGAAATCAAATTAAATAATAAAGCATTTAACATAGTTTTTGTTGATGGAATTGCAGAATTTGAATATATTTTTAATGAAAAAACAGATTTAAACATTCAGTGCGAGGGGATAGAAGCAAGCAAAACTATAAAACCAATTCCTCTTTGGATGTCAATAATTCCACCATTGATTGCAATATTGTTTGCTTTAATTTTTAAAGAAGTTTTTTCTGCTTTATTCATAGGTTTGTTTAGTGGAACTTTTATAATTTGGATATATTCTGGCACAAA
>Ga0123334_1000568_pt1 | contig 50676 bp, 50 predicted proteins | sample BiotimSIPDNA_FD_89706 | JGI IMG/M metagenome (GOLD analysis project Ga0123334, IMG submission 89706) | Anaerobic biogas reactor microbial communites from Washington, USA - Biogas_R1 time_0 SIP DNA | ecosystem: Engineered > Bioreactor > Anaerobic > Unclassified | place: Washington, USA...
ATAATCCTCCTTTGGGGTTAAAGAATCCACGTACGTCCAAGGCTTAACTCACCAGCCGGCTTCAAAGCGATCGCCCCAGCGGTCGTCGCCAAGGAAGCGAGCCGTAATGATGCCTTCAATAACGTCTGTTCGTTTCCGTCTCGTTTTTCGTTTTCGTTGGGGGCACGGATTCTGGCCTCGATGTTATGCCTCGCACGGCGTCAACCCACGTCCCAGACGGGAACCGCCAGGAACTTTCCTAGGGCTGCGGCGTCGTCGCGCAGATGTGCCGAATGGCCGTGATCGACCACGTGGACGCGGGTCCCGTCGTGGAGTACGAGGTTCAGTTCGTAACTGTAGTAGGTACTCCTGGACTTGCCGCCCGACTGGCAGCGTTCCGACAGGATCTGAATCGCGTGGATCTTGGGTAGCGGTGTGAATTCGCCCTCTGCTGCGCCCAGCAAGGCCATTTGCGGATCGCGGCGGCCTCGCCAGAAGTAGCCGCTGGCCTTGTCGAACACGAGCACGCGGGTCATGGCGTACCACAGGCCTCCGCCGATGCCTGAAAACGCGAGTCCCAAGAGCCCCAGCAGGATAACCGGGAGCGGGCCTTCGTGTCCTCGAACCGCCACGACGGCCGCGCCGGCCAGCACGCCCAGACCGATGGTCAGGAAGAGCCCGCAGAACAGCTTGGCTCCGGCAGTGGCCCGGAACTCCAGGCGGTCTCCCAATCCCGACTCGTCGGCGACCAATTGGTGAGTACGGAAGCTTGCGCCGCCGCTCTTCAGCGGCGTCCACTCGACCCGCTCCGCCAGCGGGTCGTTGAACTGGGCCAGGTCGATTGCCGGCCGCGCCGTCGCGGCCAACTGTTTGAGTTTTTCTTGCAGCTTGACAAACATGTCCGCTCCTCACGCAGGTCCGAGGATGACGCTCGATGCGGTGGGTGCGAAACGCAAGCTTGGGTCTGCCCCACGTGGCCGGAAACCCGCTCGGCGGGCGCGTCGGCAAGCTTATTCTTCTATCACTAGCTCCGCCAAGTAGATGGCGGTGATCGCAGCGCCCGACGCATCCCGTTCGTGGCTGGAGTAGTAGGAGACCAGCGCTCGGCCGGGGCCCAACGGGAGAAAGCCGGGGTAGGAGTTGTCGCCGCCGCTGGGCAGTTCTGCAAACTCGTGCAATTGGTCGCCGACCAGCCAGCACAGCGATGTCTTGGGCCCGCTGTCCGGGGTAGTCTTGCGGCCGCCGACCAGGTAGCGGTCGCCCCACTTGGTCAGCAGCGGTCCGCCGATGTAGCGGTCCAGGTCGGTGCGGTCCCAGTGCGTGTAGGGCGGACTGGACCGCAGCAGTTGCGCGGGGCCGCCGCCGCGGCGGCCGACGGCCAGCACGCCGCCGTCCGCTTCGAACAGGAACGCCGTCTCGTCTCCGGCGATTTTCTGGAACACGGCCCGCTTGCGCCAGATCAATCCGTCGTCGCTTTCCAGCATCAGCGATTCGACTTGTCTGCCTTCGCCCCGCTGGGCAACGGCGAAACCGAGCTTACGGCGTCCGCACAGATACGCCTTGTCGCCGTGCGCCGCGGCCCGCCAGACGTAGTGACCAAAGGTGCCTTCGAGCATAATTGGGCTGTGCCACTCCGCGCCGTCTTTCGACCACGCGGCGTAACCGAGGTGCTTGTTCAAGTCGTAGTCGTCCCGCGCCAGCGTCGTCGAGCCGCTGTACCAGGTCCCGGTATAGACGAACAGCGTGTCGCGGAAGACCAGAAAGTGGGGGTCGCGGGTGTCTCGCTCGGCGACGCTGAAACGGTGTACCTGCCGCCACTCCTGCGTATCGTTGCTGGCCAGAACGATGATCGAGGCCGTGGGGTGAACCATGTGGCCGTCCGGACAACTGCGGAACGTCAGGTAGTACGTGTCCTTGAACCGGACGAGATCCGTAAAGGCGTTGTGTTCGCCGTTGTGGAAGACCCGCCGCACCGAGGCGACACGCACTTGGGGCAGCGTGTCGCTTGGGGCAGCCTCGGCGGCGAAGTTGCCAAGGCTTGTGAGCATGACGGTGACGAGCAACGCTGAGTTATGACAAAGAACACGATGCATGGCAAACTCCTTTTGGACCGTTTTTGGGAAGGCCGCGGAAGACGCAAGGCGGGGATGGCCGCAGGGGTTCCGGTTTGCTGCATTCTACCGTCCGATATCGCCGGAAGCCATCCGCGTCGTATCGCAAACTTGCGCAACCTCGAAATCGGCGGAATCACGACCGGCGATCTCAGGCTCCCGTCCAGGCTGATCGACTTGCCGAAGCGGAGGATTACCTTCGGCGCGTCTGCGTAGCATAGCTGCTCTGAGCCGTGCCGAGTGCTTTGCAGGTCTCGGAGAGCGCGTGCGGATTTGATGGCGGTCCCTCGCGATGCTGGGCAAGTCAAAACGGCCGCAGGGCTGGGCTTGCCCGGACGTCTGGAAGTGGTAACCTTGAGGTTGGCGGCTTGCACCTGTTTCCGGATTGGTCGGCGGGCTCATCAGCGGCTGTGTGCCAGGAGGGAATGATGGCCAGTGATCCTGTATCGCGGCGCAGGTTTCTGAAGCGGGCGTCTGTCGGGACGGTGGGGGCCGTTACGGCGGGAGCGATGAGTGCTTCTGGCGTGACGGTCAACAAGGCGGAGGGACTGGCGGCCCTGGGAGGCAATCCGGTGCGGACGACTCCCTTTCCTCGCTGGCCGCCAGCTACGCCCGATGTCGAACGGTCGCTGGTGGCGGCCTATCGCTCCGGGAGATGGACGCGGACGGCGGACGCGGGCCAAGTCGCCGCGTTTGAGAAGCGGTTCGCCGAACTCGTGGGGACCGAACGCTGCGTGGCGACCGGCTCGGGCACCCAAGCGCTGCACACGGCCCTGCACGCGCTGGGCGTGGAAGCGGGCGACGAGGTCCTGGTGGCCCCGTGTACGTTTATCGCCTCGGTCCAAGCGATCCTGATGTGTACGGCCTTGCCGGTCTTCGTCGACGTGAACATTGACACGTTCCAGATGGACCCTGAGAAGATCGAGCCGCTGATCGGCAGCGACACGCGGGCGGTGGAACCGGTCCATATCGGCGGGCTGCCGTGCGACATGGTCCGAATCGCGGCCGTCGCGAAAAGGCACGGCCTGAAAGTCGTCGAGGATGCGGCCCAGGCGGTGCTCGCCGAGTTCCAGGGCAAGAAATGCGGCACCTTCGGCGATCTGGGCTGTTTCAGTTTCCAGACCAGCAAGGTGCTGGCCTGCGGCGAGGGCGGGGCCATCGTGGGCAACGACGCCGAAGTGCTGGACAAGTGCTACGCTTTCCACAACATGGGGCTGACGGGCAAGAATCAAAGCGTCGGAATCGGCACGAAGTACCGGATGAACGAGTTGGAAGCGGCCCTGCTGATTCCGCAGTTGGCGACGCTCGCTCAGCAGACGCGAATCCGTAACGAGAACGCGGTCTATCTCGCCCAGCGGCTGGAGCAAATTCCGGGCATCGTCCCGCAACGGCTGCACGAGGGCGTCACTCAGGGCGCCTACTACATTTACGGGTTCCGGTATCAGAAAAAGCGCTTCAACGACGCGCCCAAGGAGAAGTTTCTGAAAGCCTTGCGCGCCGAACGGATCCCGTTTACGACGATGTACTTCGACCGATTGAATACGCAGCCGTTTATCGAAAACACACTGAGTTCACGCACGTTTCAGAGGATCTTCTCCAAACAGCGGCTGGACCGGTACCGCGAGCAGAACCGGTGCCCGGCCAACGATCAACTGGCGGACGAAGGCGTGTGGCTGCCCCAATACGTGTTCCTCGGCGAGCGGCGCGACATGGACGACATCGCCGACGCGGTGGCCAAGATCTCCGAGCACCGGGAGCAGCTCGCGCGGCTGTGACCGCGGCTGTGTCAGAACGGCACGCGCAGCGCATCGCAGAGGAAACGCATGAACGGCCGGCTGGCGGCGAAGCAGGCGGCGACGGTGTCGATGTACTGGGGCCGCAACACGTCCTGTTCGGTCAACTGCTCCAGCCCGATGAAATCGGTCCGTTTCAAGTCTTCGACCAGCGGGTGATCGGAGGGAAAACCACGCGGCGGCGTCTTCAGGCTGTCCCCGTCCAGTTGGATTCGGGCGTGGAACCGGCGGTCGTTGCGGGCCCGCTTCCAGCGGTCCGGGTGGTCCACGATTGCTTGCCGGATCATTGCCAGCGAACCGGCGTCCGGCCGCCACAGGCCCATCGCCAGGAAGCACTCGCCGGGTTCAAGGTGGACGTAGAAGCCCGGCGCGTGGACGTCCTTGGCGAATTCATGCCGGAACTGGATGCCGACGTTGGTCTTGTAGGGCGTCTTGTCCCGCGCGAAACGCGTGTCCCGGTAGACGCGCATCAGCGACCCGCCGACGCGCCGATCGCTGGCCACGAAGTACGGCGAGATCTTCTTCAGTCGCGGCGCAAAGGCGCGGATGAAGGCCAGACTCGGCTCCAGCACCTCGTGATCGTACCGCGCCTTGTTGGCCTGGAACCACGGACGGCGGTTGTTGTCCGCCAACTCTTCCAGAAACTGAAAGAGCGACGCGTCGAAACCCTGGAACTCCATCGTGCTGTGTCCTCAAGCCGTTTCCGCCCCGGCAGTTTTGCCGATCCTTCGCCCGCCTCGCCAGACGCGGCGGGCTGACGCGGAACCGCTGGCCGGCAGCGGTCAAAGGAGACGGTTCGGTCGTGCCCAGCGGATTCTGGCCAACAGCAGATCGCCCCTTGCGCCGCCTCGCGGCAGCCATTCGCCGACCGTGACCCACGATTGGTCCGGGCTGGCGTTGGTGACGTGAAAGTTGCCCATCAGGGCCACGCCGTCCGGAGCGCCGACGCCGTCGCCGACCAGCGGCAGGACGGCGGTCTCCGTCTTGCGCAGCAGGCACAACCGCTCGGGATCAACCTGCGCCACCCACAGCGGCGAACGCCAGCGGATCACGTTCGCATTCGACGCGTCCTTGCGCGTGTAGACCAGAAACAGGCCGTCGGAATGCGTCAGCCAGTGCTGCTGGGTCGTCGACATGCCGATGGGACTGCCGTCGTCCCAAGCCCACGCCGTTTTGCGCTGATAGTTCAACCCGTCGTCACTGACCGCCGCGTAGCCGTGGCCGTCCTCGGCGCGCAGCGTCAGATAGAACCGCTCGCGGAAACGAGTGACGGACGGCTCCAGCAGTCCGCGGCCGGCTTTGTTCTCCAGGGGCGGGCCGACTTCCGCGACGCGCAACTCCTCGCCGTCGAACGTACACCGTACGCCGGCCACCATGCGATTGCTCGCGCCGGGGCCGAAGGTGAACGACATCATGACGTCGCCGCCGGGCAGCACCACGCGCTGGCCGCAACCGTTGGAATAGATGTGCCCGCCACGAGGATCGTCCCATTGCAGAATCTTGCGTTCGGACCACGTGCCGTCGCGGCGGCGGACCGCGTACACCGGATAGCGGGCCAGTTGTTCCGCGTTCGAGAAGCGCGCGGTGCGGTAGAATACGACGTGGCCCATCGCCACAACGGTTCCGGTGGGCGCGTGGAACTCCGGCACCACGTCACACACGCCCGCCAGCAGCCCCTCGTGGCCCGCGACCGGCTCGCGGCCCAGCGCCGGGATCGGCGCCGGCTCGCTCCACGTCTCGCCCAGATCCGCCGACGCCGACCAATGGACCGGCCCGAAGTAGTCCGAGCCCGCGATGGCCTGCAGCGTCATCAGGGCAGTCGGCTTTCCGTCCGCCCCCGGCATCATACAGGCCCGCGGATGAAACCACGTCGTCCCGCCTCCGTCCCGATTCCGCCGCAGCGTGTGTTTGCTGATCGATGCCATCAGCGAGGCGTTGCCCTCCGCCGCCGGCGCGGCCGCGATCCGGCCACACAGCGCGGCGGCCGATGCGGCTGTCGTGAGAAAACAACGTCGATGCATGAGTGAATCTCCTCAGTTCAAGGGTCCCAGTATCGGACAGCTGGCAGAAAAATGGGGGCAGAAGAATCGAATCGCCGTTGGTTCATTTTGTTGCCGGGGAAGGGGGGCGAAGCTGGGGTCAGGCTTACAGAATTCAATTTTGGCCGAGCAGGGTCGTTCCACATGGCTGGACTCACCATCGGCCAAAATTGAATTCTGTAAGCCTGACCCCCCGTCTCGCGCGATCGCCGGCGCAATCGGCAACCCTTCGTCACGGGGGTTGCATCAGGTTCCAATTCGCCGCACGAGATTGGACACAGTATGCGTCAGTCCGCGGGGGAAAACAAGCAGGAGCATCGGAGGGCACAGAGGACGCAAAGGGAACTGGGATGCGTTCTACCTGGTGCCGGCCGTTTGCGCCTCCAACTCGCGTCTCACCGGTACAACGCACCGGCGGCCGACCGGAGAAGACGGTCCGCGGACGCCGGAAACTTGACAACGTCTGGCGGGGGATTCACACTCATCTTGCAGACGGCGCCGACGTGTGCGGGTCTGACAGTAAGCTGGCTAGGGACTGACGGTTGTGCCGAGATGGGGAGAAATTCGATGCGTAGCGTTTTGTTGGTCGCGTGCGGGGTTCTCACGATGGCCGCTTCAGGCACTGCTGCGGCGGCGGAGCCGTTCCGCGAGGGCATCGTGCTGGACGAATTCATCTACCAGACGGCGCCGTTCCCGCAATGCCACGCGTCGACCATCGCCCAGGCGGGCGACGGGACGCTGGTCGCCGCCTGGTTTGGCGGCACACGGGAAAAGAGTCCCGACGTCGGAATCTGGGTCGCCCGCTACGTCGATCGCCGCTGGACTGCGCCGATCGAGGCAGCCAACGGCGTGGAATCGCCCGAGCGGCGGTATCCGTGCTGGAATCCGGTGTTGTTCCAGCCCAGCCGCGGCCCGCTGTTGCTGTTCTACAAGGTCGGGCCGAGTCCGAGCACGTGGTGGGGCGTTCTGAAGACCAGCGACGACGCCGGCCAAACGTGGTCGGCCGCGGTTCGCTTGCCGGACGGCATCCTGGGGCCGATCAAGAACAAGCCTGTCGAACTGCCGGGCGGCAAGATCCTGTGCGGCTCCAGCACGGAGCACGCCGGCTGGCGGGTGCATTTTGAATGGACCACGGACTTTGGCAAAACGTGGGCCAAGACCGAGCCGATCAACGACCCGGCGAAGATCGCCGCGATTCAACCGGCGTTGCTCTTGCAGGCGGACGGCGCCTTGTGGTCGGTCGGCCGCAGCCGACAAGGCAGAATTTGGGAGACCGTGTCGCGTGACCAGGGAGCGACGTGGAGCCCCATGAACCTGACGGGATTGCCCAATCCAAACTCCGGACTGGACGCGGTGACGCTGGCCGACGGCCGGCATCTGTTGGTCTACAACCACACGCCGCGCGGCCGCAGTCCGTTGAATGTGACGGTCTATGCAGCCGGGAAGTGGCAGGCGGCCTTGGTCCTGGAGCGCGAACCCGGCGAGTACTCCTATCCCGCCGCGATGCAGGCCCAGGACGGTACGGTGCATATCACGTACACCTGGAAGCGGCAGCGGGTCAAGCACGTGGGCGTCGTCCCCGCCCAGCTGGTCTTGCGGGAGTTGGCGGACGGCCAGTGGCCGAATTAGTTGAACCAAGGCCGCCTGGAAAACGTAGTTAGCAACACGTCCTCAAAAACGAGCGGTTTCCCTATGTCCAAAGCGACTCTCCCACACCCGTTGCGGGGCATTGTCCCGCCGATGGTCACTCCGTTGAAGGACCGCGACACGCTGGATCTGGCGGGGCTGGAACGGCTGGTCGAACACATCCTGGCGGGAGGCGTCCACGGGCTGTTTATCTTGGGCACGACCGGCGAAGGTCCCAGCCTGAGCTACCGGCTGCGGTGCGAGTTGATCGAGCGTGTCTGTGGGCAAGTGGGCGGCCGGGTGCCCGTCCTGGTCGGCGTCACGGACACGGCTTTTGTGGAATCGGTCAATCTGGCGGGAATCGCGGCGGACGAGGGAGCGGCGGCGGTCGTCCTGGCTGCGCCCTATTACTTTCCCGCCGGCCAGCCGGAGCTGCTGGAATACCTGGAGCACATCGTCGTCGAGATGCCGCTGCCGGTGTTCCTGTACAACATGCCCAGCCATACGAAACTCAAGTTCGAACTGGACACCCTGCGGCAGGCGCTGGCCCTGCCGAACATTGTCGGCCTGAAGGACAGTTCCGGGGATTTGGACTACTTCCGGCAGGCGGCCGGAGTGGTCCGGACGTATCCCGGCGCGGCGTTGCTGATGGGCCCGGAGCGGTTGTTGGCCGAATCGCTCGCCCTGGGCGGGCACGGCGGCGTGTGCGGCGGCGCGAATCTGCTGCCGCGGCTGTTCGTCGATGTCTATGAAGCGGCCGGTCAAGGCGACCGCGAGCGGCTCGCCCGGCTGCAGCGCCGCGTCGAAGAGCTGGGCGATTCGCTGTACACGATCGGCAGACATTCTTCGGCGTTTGTGAAGGGCGTTAAGTGTGCGCTCGCCTGCCTGGGGATCTGCGAAGACGCGCTGGCGGAACCATTCCAGCGGTTCCGCCAGCGAGAACGCGAACAGGTCCAGCGGGTCCTGCGCGAATTGGGTCTGGAGCGGACGTTGGCGACCGCGTCCGTGTGAGCCGACAGAGAACAGGGGTCAGGCTTCCAGCATTCAGTTTTGGCCGATGGTAAGCCTGGCCATGCATGGAACGATGCTGCTCGGCCAAAACTGAATTCTGAAAAGCGCGACTCCAGCGTCAAGGAAACTGCTTTGTTGCTAGACCTGGAAAACGTCAAAAAGTCGTTTGTCGAGCCGAATGGGGACCAATTGCCCATCCTGGACATTCCCCGCTTTCAATTGCAGCGCAACGAACAGATGGTGCTGGTCGGTCCCAGCGGCTGTGGCAAGACGACCATGTTGCACGTGATCGCGGGGATTCGCCGCGCGGATGCGGGCGCGGTCCGCATCGACGGCACGGATATCGAGAGCTTGTCCGAGGCCGGCCGCGACCGGTTTCGCGCCGCCAAGATCGGCTATATCTTCCAGACGTTCAATCTCTTGCCCGGCTTCAGCGCGTTGGAAAACGTCTTGCTGGGGATGACCTTTGCCCGCGGCCGCAAGGATCCGCCGCGGGCCCAAATGCTCCTGGATCGCGTCGGGCTGACGGCGCGCGCGAGCCACAATCCGTCGGCCTTGTCGGTGGGCGAACAGCAGCGGGTGGCCGTGGCCCGGGCGTTGGCCAACCGCCCCGCCTTGATCCTGGCCGATGAGCCGACGGCGAACGTCGATCACGCCCACCAGAGCCAGATCGTGGAATTGATCCGCGAGACGTGCCGCGAAGAGAACATCGGGTTGTTGATGGTGACGCATTCCCAGGAGGTCGCCAGCCAGTTCGAACGCGTCGATCGTCTGGAAGAGATCAATCGAGTGTAGACGACCGCAGGTTGGGATTTTGTCTTGGCCGGGTCGGGACGGAGTCCCCGCCGGCGAAAGAGGAACCGCTCATGAGTCTGTTTGGGATCGCCTGGCGGAGCATTCGGCAGCGGGCGCTGGCTTCGCTGTTGACCGCGCTGTCGATGGGCTTGGGCGTCATGCTCGTGGTGGCCGTTCTGTCCATCCACGGCGTCGTGTCCGAATCGTTTCGCAGCAACGCCAGCCTGGGCTACAACATGATCGTGGGCGCCAAGGGCGGCAAGCTGCAACTGACGCTGAACACGGTCTACTACCTGAGCCAGCCGGTCGAGAACATCCCGTACGAGTACTACCTGGAATTCCTGACTGCGGAACAGCGGCAGCGGGAGCAGGCGGACCCCGGCCGCATCGACCTGAAACGAGACGGCCGTTTTGGCCGGTCGGTCGCTTTGGCGATTCCCGTCTGCCTGGGCGATTACGTCGAAGAGTTCCGACTGGTGGGCACCACGCCGGCCTTTCTGGACAAACTCCGTTTCGGCCCGGAGATGGACCGGAAATTCGAGTTCGCCGCAGGTCGCAATTTCCAGCACAAGAGCGCCGAGCACGGCTACTTTGAAGCGGTGCTGGGCGCCGTGGCGGCGCGGGAATTGGGCGCGGGCCTGGGCGCCGAACTCCATCCCGCCCACGGCGACCCGGAGGGTCACGTCCACGCTCAAGGCTTTACCGTCGTCGGCATTCTGAAACGTTCGGGCACGCCCAACGACCGCGCCGTGTTCGTCAACATGGAAGGCTTCTACCTGATGGCGGACCACGCCAAGCCGGTGGACGAGGACGCGGAACACGCCCACGCCCACGATCAGGATCCGCCGCACGACCACGATCAGGCCCCTGATCAAGCGCACGCCCCTAAGCCTCAAGACCATGATCCGGCGCATGACCATGACCACGACCACGGCGACGACCATGCGCACGGCCACGATCATGGGCACGATCATGCGGCGGCTGGCCCGATTCCGATGAACCAGCGCGAGGTCACTGCGGTTCTGATCCGGACGGTGGATGCCGCGGTGACGCCGGGCCTGCAGAACACGATCAACGAGGGCCGGGAGGCCCAGGCGGTTCTGCCCGTGCTGGAGATCTACAACTTGTTTGAAGTCATTGTCAGGCCGATTCAGACCGTGCTACTGGTCCTGACCGCAATGATTTGCGTCGTCTCCGGAATCAGCATTCTGGTCAGCATCTACAACTCGATGAGCGAGCGGCGGCACGAGATCGCCGTGATACGGGCCTTGGGCGCCGGCCGCGACACGGTGATGACGATCATCCTGCTGGAGTCGGTCCTGCTGTCGCTGGGCGGGGGAATCGCAGGCTGGCTAGTCGCCCACGCGCTCAACGCGCTGGCCGGACCGCTGATCGCGGCCCAGACGGGCGTAGCGATTGGTTTCTGGAACATCGAACTGAGCGAAGCCCTGTTGATCCCCGCCATCCTCCTGCTGGCCGTCTTGTTTGGTTTCTTCCCGGCGCTTTCGGCTTATCGCACCGACGTGGGGAAATCGCTGTAGGTCCGGCGCCGTCGCCGCGTGCGCATCGTTTGAGAATGGGGTCAGGCTTACAGAATTCAATTTTGGCCTGTCGTGGCGTCGGCCATAGGGTACGACGCTGCTCGGCCAAAATTGAATTCTGTAAGCCTGACCCCAGCATCAAAAACCGTGACTGCATCAACGACGCGCAGCGAGGGCCGACACCGTTTGGTGCGAGAGTTCCTCCGCTGGCCTTCTTGCACCGTACCGGCCGCCCAGTTTGCGGATCGTCCGGCAGGGTGCTGGGCGGCATTCCGCTTTGCGGCATTCCGACCCCGGCTCACGCTTCTTTCTCGACCTCGCTGATCGTCACGCTTTCCATCTTGTCGCCTTGGCGGATCGCGTCGACCACATCCTGGCCTTCCAGCACCCGGCCGAACACGGAATGCTTGCCGTCCAGGTGCGGGCAGGGCACGTGGGTGATGAAGAACTGCGACCCGTTCGTGTTGGGGCCGGCGTTGGCCATGGACAGCACGCCAGGACCGTCATGCTTCAGATCGGGATGGAATTCGTCGTCGAAGCGGTAGCCGGGGCCGCCGCGTCCCGTGCCTTCCGGACAGCCCGTCTGAATCATGAAACTGGCGATCACGCGATGGAATTTCAGGCCGTTGTAGAAGCCCTTCTCGGCCAGTTTGACGAAGTTGTCCACCGTCTTCGGCGTCTTGTCAGCGTGCAGTTTAATCTTTATAGTCCCACGCGTAGTCTTGATCGTCGCGATCTTCATGTCGATTCCTCGCTTGTGCTTGAGGGGAATGTCCCGAAAGGACGGCAGCATAGCGTATCGGGCCGCCGGCGCTAACCGCCTGTTGAAAAAAGGGCATCACGAATAAGGGAAAGAACTCCATGTCCAAAGGATTATCGGGATCCCGCGCACAGACGCTGGTGGATGCGTTCTATCACGTCAAGGACCAACAACTGCTCAACGAATTCCGCAATCGCATGGCGAAAATGGACCAGCGAGCCCAATTAGCCGCGGCCAGTGGAATCGACGATGAAGGGGTGCTGGACCGGTTGATCGAACTGGACATCGGACCGGAGACCCTGGCCGCATTGGCGGTGATTCCGCTGATTCAAGTCGCTTGGGCTGACGGCAAGGTCCAGTCGGAAGAGCGCAAGGCCATCATCCGGGCGGCTCAGGAAAGCAGCGTCAAGTCCGGCGGCAACCAGTACCTGTTGATCGATTACTGGCTGGACAAGAAGCCTGGCCGGGAGATGTTCGAGGCTTGGGAGCATTACATTCAAGCGTTGTGTCAGCAACTCGAACCGGACGAAATCGTCGAACTGAAACACGACGTTTTGACGCTGGCCAGGAAAATCGCGCGGGCTGCGGGCGGCATGCTCGGAATCAAGAGCAAGATCTCCAAGGCAGAACGTGAAGTGTTGGACCAGTTGGAGAAGTTCTTTCATGCCTGACGCGGCAATCCGCGTTGACTGGCGAGGCCGTCAGGCCGTGGAGGGCGTTCGGCGTGGCGTCCCGCTGCCAAATTCCTCAATGCCGTAGGCGATGGCGAAGAGGCGCCGGAGGGAAAGGGAGTCGGGGGAAAAAGGGCCGGGAACGTGTAGCCCAAACGGCCTGCACCGTGCTTCGCACAAACGGGGCCTGTTCCTTTTCGCAAAAAGCGTATTGGGGACTCATGGATGCGGGATTGAATCGGACTGCTGTTCCGTTTACAGTCTCGGCACTCACCGCCGCTGGTGCGCGGCGAATCTGTAGCAGCTAACTTGCTTTAACCTGTAACCCGATGCGAGCGAGTCGTCCCATGAATTACCTTCAAGCACAGGATCCCGAAGTGTGGGCCGCCCTGGAAGCCGAACAAGAGCGTCAACAAAACGGCCTGGAGATGATCGCCAGCGAGAACTACACGAGTCCGGCGGTCCTTCAGGCCGTCGGCAGCGTGTTGACTAACAAGTATGCGGAGGGCTATCCGGGACGCCGATACTACGGGGGCTGTGAACACGTCGACGTCATTGAAGATCTGGCTCGCGAGCGGGCGACGCGACTGTTTGGGGCCGAGTTTGCCAATGTCCAGCCGCATTCGGGATCGCAGGCGAACATGGCCGTGTACTTTACGGTCCTGCAACCCGGCGACACGGTCCTGGGGCTCGACTTGGCTCACGGGGGTCACTTGACGCACGGCATGAAGTTGAACGTTTCCGGCCGGTTGTACAACTACATCCACTACGGAGTCACCCGCGACACGCACCGCATCGACTTTGATCAGGTCGCAGCCCAGGCGCGGGAATTCAAACCCAAGCTGATCGTGGCGGGGGCCAGTGCGTATCCGCGTGAGATTCCGCACGGCAAGTTTGCGGAAATCGCCGCGGAGGTGGGTGCCAAGTTGTTCGTGGATATGGCTCACTATGCCGGCCTGGTAGCCGCCGGCCTGCACGACAACCCGGTGCCCGTCGCGGATTTTGTCACGACCACGACGCACAAGACGTTGCGCGGACCGCGGGCGGGCCTGGTCCTGTGCAAGCAGGAATACGGCCCGGAGGTCAACAAGAATGTGTTTCCGGGTCTGCAAGGCGGGCCGCTCATGCACGTGATCGCCGGCAAGGCCGTCTGTTTCGGCGAGGCTTTGCGGCCCGAGTTCAAGATCTACTCACAGGCCATTATCCGAAACGCCAAGACGCTGGCTGAGACCCTCGCGGCGGGCGGCCTGACGCTGATCAGCGGCGGCACCGACAACCATCTGATGCTGGTGGACGTGACGCCCTGGGGAATCACCGGCAAGATCGCCGAACAGACGCTGGGCAAGTGCGGGATCACCGTCAACAAGAACATGATCCCGTTCGATCAGCGCAAGCCGCTGGATCCGTCCGGAATCCGCCTCGGCACGCCCGCGCTGACTACCCGCGGCATGGGCGTCGAGGAAATGCGGTCCATCGGCGGCTGGATTCTGGAATCGCTCAAGCACGCCGACGATGCCACGGTACACAGCCGGATTCGCGGACAGGTTGCCGAACTGTGCAAACACTTTCCTGCACCGGCGATTTGACGCAGCATCCACAACACACGCGGCGAGGTTCGCTCCGGCGAACCTCGCCGCGTGTGTTTTTTTCGTCTTCTGCCGGGCCGTTCAGGCCGCCGCCCGCAGCTTCAACGTCCGCCGCTCCTCCTCGAACGGCTCCAGTTCGTCCCGCAGCACCAGGACGTTCGCCGGAGCCTGAATCCCGACCCGCACCTTGTCCCCCGTGACCCCGACCACCGTCAAAATGATCGAATCGCCCAGTTTGATTCGTTCGCCGGCCTTCCTTGACAAAATCAACATGCCGCAACCTCCTTGTCTATGAATGCAAATGAAAGTGAATGAATCCAGCTGTCAATTCCAACTGGGAGTGCTGGCCAAACGAATGCGGTGGACTCGCTGTCCCGTCGAACCGTAGAACAGGATGCTGTTCGATTTGGTCTCCCAGATCGCGATCAGCTTGACGCTGCGCGGTCCGTGCAAGCAGAAGTAGATGCCGCACGGGTCGCCCCGTTTTTCCAGCACCTGCTCCGTCAATTGAAATGCCCCAACCTCTAATTCGTTTTGATCACATAGTTGCTGTTGGACGTAACTTCTCAAATCCAACAAGGTCCTTATCTGAAGGGATGATTCCTGCATACCGCAAAAATCTCCTGAGCTAGTTGCCGCGGGTTAACGTTTACAACGGTTAATGACAAGTTGGGTTTTGTGTTCCCAGGAGGTAATATCGGCAAGTTGGGATAGATAGCTTTGCTAGGAAGTCAAGTAAATATGTGACGTCTGCGGATTTTGAAAGGCGTGGTTTCGGGTCTGCCAAAGGAACGCAAACGATCAGACTGTGCAGTTGCCCGCGCGTCTTCCGGGGCTGGACAGTTTGGGGATGTTGGTCTGGTGGAAGGGTCCCGCGGCGAAGCGATGAACTCCTTGGGTTCTGGGCAGGGGCCGGGGTGGGATTGGGGGCGTGGTTGGCGTCAAAGTGGTTGGCCCCAGCATGATCGGCGATAGCAGCCCCGCTGAAAAAAAGAGGACAGGCACCAGGGAGGACCAGGGAGGAGGTCAGGCACCTCGCGGTGCTCGTTTTTCCTGGGCATCTTGCACGCAGTTCGGAGCCAATTCGTTTTTTCAGCGGGCCGCCAGGGATGATCACCGCGGCGCGTTCTTAGATAGTCGGTAAGTTCGCCGCGTCGGCTTCACGAACGCCTAGAGAAACTGGGACGGCCCGGCCCGATGGCGGGAATCTGCGTCGTGAGCGGAACTTGAGCGAAATCTCGAGATTTCGCCCAGGAGGCGACTTTGGCATCGTTCGAGAAACAACGGTCGCCTCGTCCAAGCAGCCATCGCACTCCGTGGGATGATCAGCAACACACTCCGGACAATTCCTTCTCGAACGATACTTGGCGGGCGGGGTCGCCGGCGTGCCGGCGGCGCGGCGTCCGCCACGTTCGGGTCGGTTGACATACTTGTCGCAAGCCGGCGGCAGAGCGATAATGCGTTCAGCGTTCGCTTGGCCTTTGTGGAAGGTTCGCATGCCCAACAAGATTGCATCGCTGGAGGAACTCGCCAAGCTCCTGGAGAAGTACCGTCGCCGCTCCCAGGTCATCGTTCAGTGTCATGGCGTTTTCGATCTTTTGCACATCGGCCACATCCGTTATCTGCAGGCCGCCCGGCAGTTGGGCGACGTCCTGGTCGTGACCGTGACGGCGGATGAGTTTGTGAATAAGGGCCCGCACCGGCCGGTGTTCGAGGAACGGCTCCGCGCCCAAGCCCTGGCTGCCCTGGATTGCGTGGACCACGTCAGCATCCATGACTGTCCGACCGCCACGGAAGCGTTGCGGCGATTGCGGCCCGATGTGTACGTCAAGGGCGCCGAGTATCGCGACGACAAGACGCCCGAGCTGTTGGCCGAGGAGGCCGAGGCGGCCGCGCTGGGCATTCGCGTCGAGTTCATCGAAGAGATCCGTTCGAGTTCTTCCTTCCTGATCAACAACTATTTGTCGCCGTTCACGGACAAAGCCGATCAGTACCTGCTCAAGTTCCGCCGTGGTCACACGGCGAAGGATGTTTTGGGGGGGCTGGCACAGGCCCGCGATCTGCGGGTCCTCGTGGTGGGCGAAGCGATTTTGGACGAATACGTGACCTGTTCCACGCTGGGCCAAGCGACGAAGTCGCCCAACGTCGTGGGCCGTTTTTTGGCGCAGGAGCGGTATCTGGGCGGTGCCTTGGCCGTGGCCAACCACTTGGCCGGGTTCTGTCGCGAGGTGCGACTGATCTCGCTGCTCGGCCGGGAGCAGACCGAAGAAGAGTGGATTCGAGCCCAACTGCGTCCGGCGGTGCAAGCGCGCTTTCTGTACAAGCCCGGCGCTCCGACGATCGTCAAACGGCAGTATCGCGAGGTCTATTATGCCAACACCTTGTTCGAGCTGAATTACCTGGACGAAACGCCGCTGGCGGACAGCGAAGTGGAGTTGCTCGACCAGTGGCTGCGGGGGGAGGCGGCGGGAGCCGACGTGGTAGTCGTGGCGGACTACGGCCACACGATGCTGGGACCGCCGTCGATTCGCGCGATCTGCGAGCGGGCCCGGTATCTCGTCGCCAGCACGCCCGCCAATGCCGCCAATCTTGGCTATCACACCATTTCACAATACCCGCGCGCCGATTATCTTTGTCTGGCCGAGCACGATTTGCGGCTGGATCGCCGCAGTCGCAGCGGGGACGTCGCGCAGTTGCTGGTGCAAGTGGCCCAGGGGCTGCAGGCCCGATTGTCCGCGGTGACCGTCGGCAGCAAGGGGTGCCTGTGCTACGGTCCGGAGGCCGGATTCGCGCAGGCCCCGGCACTGGCAACGCGGGTCGTGGACCGGTTTGGGGCGGCCGAGTCGTTCCTGGCGGTCACGTCGCTGTGCGCGGCGTTGCGGGTTCCCTTGGAGATCTTGGCGTTTTTGGGCAACGTTGCCGGGGCCGAAGCGGTGGCGGTCATGGGCAACTCGCAGTTCCTGGAAGAAGCCGCCTTTCGGCGTCACGTGGAGTCTTTGCTGAAATGATCCTTGGTCACGGGCAGGGAAGACGGGTCTTGGTGACGGGCGGCGCGGGCTATGTCGGCGCCGTGCTAGTCCCCAAACTGCTGCGGCAGGGCTGGCGCGTGCGGGTGCTGGATCTGCTCTGGTTCGGCGAGCAGGTGCTCGATGCGGTGCGCGAGCACGCCGGGTTGGAAGTCGTGCGGGGCGACTTGCGGGATCCCGGCGTGGTGGTCCGAAGCGTCGCCGGTTGTGACGCCGTGATCCACCTGGCGTGCATCTCGAACGATCCCAGCTTTGAACTCGATCCGGCGCTGGGCAAGTCGATCAACTACGACGCTTTTCGTCCGCTGGTCGAAGCCGCCCGCGACGCGGGAGTGCGGCGGTTCATCTATGCATCGTCATCCAGCGTGTATGGCGTAAAGCAGGAGGAGCGCGTCACGGAGGATCTGAGTCTGGAGCCGCTCACCGACTACTCCAAATTCAAGGCGTTGTGCGAAGACGTGCTCCGCGATTACCAGTCGCCGGACTTTACGACCGTCATCCTGCGCCCGGCGACGGTCTGCGGTTACTCGCCGCGTCTGCGTCTGGACTTGACCGTCAACATCCTGACCAATCACGCCTACCACAACGGCCGGATCCGCGTGTTCGGCGGCGCCCAGTACCGGCCGAACTTGCACATCGAGGACATGACGGACTTGTACGTGCGGCTGTTGGAATTGCCCGACGATCGCGTGGCGGGGCGGACCTGGAACGCGGGTTACGAGAACCACACGGTTCTGGAGATCGCCTCCCAGGTCCGCGGAGTATTGGCGGATCGGCCGATCGAGATCGTGCAGGAGCCGACCGACGATTTGCGGTCTTACCGGATCTGCTCGGATCGGATCCGCCGGGACATCGGCTTTGTGCCGCAGCACACGATCGCCGGCGCGGCGGAAGATCTGGTGACCGCCTTCCGCGCGGGAAGGATCCCCGATTCGATGACCGATCCGCGGTACTACAACATCAAGACCATGCAACTGGCTCGTTGGCGATAGCTGAAAAACGCCGGAAGCGAGGGGGGGCGAAGGTGCCGTTTTCAAAGCAACCGTGTTTGCCGGAGTTGGAGCGTCTGGCGTGCCGGCTGCGCGGGCAGTTGGTGCAGATGTCGCATGCCGCCCGCGCTCCGCACTTGGGCTCGGCCTTGTCCTGCGTCGATCTGCTGGTCGCAGCGTATTGGGGCGCGTTGCAGATCGATCCCCGGCACCCGCAAGACCCCGGCCGCGACCGATTCATTTTCAGCAAAGGTCATGCGGCGGCGGCCCTGTACGCCGTGCTGGCCGAACGGGGCTTCTTTCCCAAGCAGTGGCTGGCCACCTACGGGCAGCCGGGCAGCCGCCTGCCGGAGCAGATGAGTCCCGCTTGTGTGCCGGGCGTGGAAGTGGCCACGGGCTCGTTGGGGCACGGACTGTCGCTCGCCGCGGGCATGGCGCTGGCGGGCCGCATCCAGGGCCGCGGCTATCGGGTCTGGGTGGTGCTGAGCGACGGCGAGTGCAACGAGGGTTCGGTGTGGGAGGCGGCCATGTTCGCCGCCGGCCGCCGGCTGACGAACGTGCTGGCGATCGTGGATTTCAATCGCTGGCAGGCGACCGCCCGCAGCGAGGAGGTGCTGGCCCTCAGCCCGCTGGCGGACAAGTGGTCGGCGTTCGGCTGGCACGTGACGGAAGTGAACGGGCACGACATTGGCGCTCTGCAGCGGGCGATGGGCCGCTGGCAGCAAACCGGAGCAGGGCCGGCGTGCATCATCGCCCGGACGATCAAGGGTCGGGGCGTCTCGTTCATGGAAGACGACAACAACTGGCACTACCGCATTCCCACGGCGGACGAAGTGCGGGCGGCTCAGGCGGAGTTGGGACTGGCATGAGAAACGCATTCGCTCGAGAACTCACGCGTCTGGCGGCCGCGGACGAACGCGTCGTGTTGCTGATGGGCGACATCGGCAACCGGTTGTTCGACGATTTCAAGGCCCGCTTCCCGGAGCGTTTCTTCAACTGCGGCGTTGCGGAAGCCAACATGATGAGCGTGGCGGCGGGGCTGGCGTTGTGCGGACTGCGGCCCGTGGTGTACACGATCGTGCCGTTTGTGACGACGCGCTGCCTGGAACAAATCCGCGTGGACGTCTGCTACCACCATGCTCCGGTGGTGATTGTGGGCGTCGGCGGCGGATTGTCCTATGCGTCGCTGGGCGCCACCCATCAGTCCTGCGAGGACCTCGGGCTGCTGCGGATGCTGCCCGGCGTCAAGATCGTCTGTCCGGGCGACGCGACGGAAGTCCGGCTGGGATTGCAGCGGGCCTTGGCCCAGGACGATCCGGTCTATTTGCGTTTGGGCAAGAAGGGAGAACCCGCGGTTCACCAGGACGAGCCGCCGTTTGAAATCGGCCGCGGAATCGTGCTCCGCGAGGGAACCGAGGTCACGCTGTTGAGCACGGGAAACCTGTTGCCGACGGCGGTGACCGTGGCCGACCGGCTGCAGGCACAAGGGCGGTCGGTCCGGCTGGTCAGCTTGCATACGGTCAAACCGCTGGACGAATCGCTGTTACAGGCGAGTTTCGCCGCCGGCCGGTTGGTGGTCACGTTGGAGGAGCACAGCGTGCTGGGCGGGCTGGGCGGGGCGGTCGCCGAGTGGCTGTCGGAGCAGACGCACCTGCCGGCGCGGTTGCTGCGCATCGGGACGCCCGACCGCTTCTTCCATGAGACCGGCGATCAACGCTATGCTCGGCAGCGGTTGGGTTTGGACGCGGAATCGGTGACGCAGAGGATCCTGCTGGCGTTGCCGGAAAACCGTGGGGACAGACAAGAGTCGTGGCAGAAGTCGAACAGGTCGGAGGCGTCGGACAGGTGCGGCACGTCCGCGTCCTCCGGCAGGCCTCCGGGAGGTGCTTTGAAGTGAAAACCCGAGCGGCGGTGTTGGAGCAGGTGGGGCAGCCGTTGGTGCTGGCCGAGTTGGAGATTCCCGCGTTGAAAGCGGGGCAGGTGTTGGTCGAGATCGCCTTGACGGGCGTCTGTCACACGCAACTGCTGGAGTGCCGGGGGTACCGAGGGCCGGACCCGTTTCTGCCGCATTGCCTGGGCCACGAGGGCAGCGGGACGGTGCTGCAAGTGGGGCCGGGCGTTGCCAGGTGCCGGCCGGGCGACCGGGTAGCGCTGTCGTGGATCAAGGGGTCCGGAGCCGACGTGCCGGGAACGGTTTACGCGTGGGATGGCCGATCGGTGAATGCGGGCGGCGTGACGACGTTTGCCCGCCATGCCGTGGTCAGCGAAAATCGGGTCACGGTGTTGCCGTCCGATTTTGACTTGCGCGACGCGGCGTTGCTTGGCTGTGCCGTGGCCACCGGCGTGGGGGCGGTGCTGAACACGGCCGGCGTCCGGCCCGGCCAGAGCGTCGCCGTGTTTGGAACCGGCGGCGTCGGCCTGTGCGCCGTCGCGGGCGCAAGTCTGGCCGGCGCGGCGCCTCTGGTGGCCGTCGATGTCAGTCCCGAGCGGCTGGCCGTGGCGCGCCAGTTGGGCGCGAGCCACACCGTTTTGGCCGGCGATCGGGAGCCCGTGGCCGCACTGCTGGAACTGTGTCCCGGCGGGCTGGACGTTGCCGTCGAGGCCAGCGGACGTCCCGAGGTGATGGTGCAGGCCTTGCGGGCGGTGCGGCGTCAGGGCGGAGTCGCCGTGGTCGTGGGGAACGCCCATCACGGAGAAACCGTGGCTCTGGATCCGCGCGAGTTGAATCAGGGCAAGCGTCTGTTGGGCACGTGGGGCGGCGACAACGATCCCGACCGCGACTTTCCGCGGTATTGTCGGCTCATCCAGAGCGGACGGCTGAATCTGGCTCCGTTACGTTCCGAGCCGTTCCGACTGGACGACGTCAACCAGGCGTTGGCCGCCTTGGAGCAGCGGCTGGTGGCCCGGCCGCTGATCGACATGAATTGGACGGAGCAGCGTTCGAGCAGCAGGTGAGCGGCGGATGATGGTCATCGGCGTCGATTTCGACAACACGATCGTGTGCTACGACCGCCTGTTCTACGACTTGGCGGTCGAACGATTGCTGATTCCCGTCAGCGTGCCGGCGGACAAGGAATCGGTCCGCGATCATCTTCGCAGACAGGGCCGCGAGGACGATTGGACCGAACTGCAGGGGCTGGCGTACGGGCTGCGGATTGGCGGGGCGGAGCCTTTTCCAGGCGTGGGCGAGTTCTTCGAGGAGTGCGGCCGGCGCGGCCTCCCGGTGTACGTGATCAGTCACAAGACCCGCTTGCCGGTGCGCGGCCCGCAAGTCGATCTGCACGAGGCGGCCCGCGGCTGGCTGGAGCGTCATGGATTCCACGACCGCGCCGGGATCGGCTTGCCGCCACAGCGCGTGTTCTTTGCGGAGACCAAGCCGGCGAAACGGGCGCAAATCGGCCAGTTGCAATGTACGCACTACATCGACGATTTGCCCGAGTTTCTGCTGGAATCCGGCTTTCCCGCCGGAGTCGAGCGGGTGCTCTTCGATCCTTGGGACCGGCACGCGGGCCGGGTTCCGTTTCGGCGCGTGACGAGTTGGGACGCCGCGCGGCGTTGCCTTCTGCCGGGGTGCTCTTCGTGAACGGGCCAGCAACAACCACTGAACCTGTCGAGCCGCCCAGGGCGATCCTGCAAGCGTTCCTGACGCGGCACGGCTTGTGGCCTGCCGGCGCTGACCGGCGCGGGGCATCTGCTGGCGAGCCGGGCTGCATCGCGCCTTTGGCTGGCGGGGCCAACAACGCTGTGTTCCGCGTCGACGTGCCCGCGGGCACGTTTTTGCTGAAGCAGTATTTCACGCATCCGGCTGACGACCGGGACCGCTTTGCTGCCGAGACCGCCTTTTGCTGTTTTGCACGGGAGCACGGCATCGGCGCCGCGCCGCAGCTTCTGGCCAGCTGCGCGGAGCAGCGGTTGGCGCTGTTTGAATTCATCGCCGGCCGGGTTGTCTCTGCCGCGGAGATCGACGATGGGCTGATCGGGCAAACGGTCCGGTTCTGCCGGCAGTTGCAGGACGCGCAGGGAGCCCCGGCTGCCGAAGCCTTGCCGGCGGCCGCCGAGTCCTGTTTCAGCATCCGCCAGCACTTGGCCTGTGTCGACCGGCGGATCCGCCGCTTGCAGGCTCTCGACGCGGAATCGGAACTGCAGCGCGACGTGCGGCGGTTCGCGTGCGAGGAACTGGCTCCTTGTTGGGAAGCGACGCAAGAGCAAGTCCTGGTTCAGTGCCGGGCGTTGGGGATCGCGCCGCAGGAGGAACTGGGCGCCGCCGATCGCGTCCTGTCGCCGTCGGATTTCGGCTTCCACAATGCGTTGTTGGACCGCCGCGGCCAGCTCCGGTTTTTCGATTTCGAGTATGCCGGCTGGGACGACCCGGCCAAGCTGGTGTGCGATTTCTTTTGCCAGGTCGAGGTTCCCGTACCGTTGGCGTTGTTCCCGCTGTTCTGTCATGGTATCGTGTCCCGCCTGCCGGAACCGGAGCGCGTGCGGCAGCGCATCGACGCGTTGTTCCCGGTGTACCGCGTCAAATGGTGTTGTATCGTGCTGAACGAGTTTTTGCCGCTGGGACAGGCGCGCCGCCGGTTCAGCGCTGCGAACCAGCGTCCCGCACGGCAACCGGAACTACAGTTTCGCAAGGCGCAGCGTCTGCTGAACGAGTTGCGCGAACGACCGTCAGCAACGACGGCGGAAAGACCGGAAGAAAGACCGGAAGAAAGACGGGAAGTAAGACGGTAAGGACACGCACCTCATGGCCGCGATCCGCAAAATTGTCGTGCTCGGCGCCAATTCGTTTTCGGGCCAGGACTTCGTCGACCTGCTGTTGGACGAGCCGCGGAATCAAGTCCTGGGGGTCAGCCGCTCGCCGGAACGTTCCGCCCTGTTCCTGCGTTACCGGAAACGGACCGATCTGAGCGCCTATCGTTACGTCCAGTTGAATTTGAATCAGCAGATGCCGCAGTTGTTGGATCTGCTGGACGCGGAGCGTCCGGCGTGGCTGGTCAACTTTGCCGCGCAAAGCGAGGTCGCGCCGAGTTGGGAGCGTCCGGAGCACTGGTTTGCGACGAACACGGTAGCCCTGGCCCAACTCGTCAACCACTTGCGGAGGCGGGATTACTTGGAGCGTTATCTGCACGTCTCGTCTCCGGAAGTCTACGGCACCTGCGTCGGCCGGGTGACGGAGTCGGCGCCCCTGAATCCCAGCACGCCCTATGCCGCGTCCAAGGCGGCTGCCGACCTGTTGCTGGAGACCTATCGGCGCCAGTTCGGCTTTCCGCTGCTGACCGTGCGTGCGACCAACGTGTACGGGGCGCGGCAACAGCTGTTCAAGATCATCCCGCGCTCGGCGATTTACATCCGCTTGGGCAACCGCATTCCGCTGCACGGCGGCGGCGTCGCCGTCAAATCCTATATTCACGTGCGGGACGTGTCGCGGGGCGAGTTGGCGATCCTCCAACGCGGGGCCTTGGGCGCGATCTACCATCTGTCTCCGGACGGCGGCATCGCGGTTCGCGACGTGGTGCAGGCCATCGCCCAGCGGCTGGGGAAGACCCTGGCCGACGTGGTGACCGCCGTGGACGAGCGGCCGGGCCAGGACGCGGCGTACGTGATCGATTCGACCCGCGCCCGCGGGGAACTCGGCTGGAGCCCGCAGATCCGCTTCGCCGACGGGATCGACGGAGTGATCCGCTGGGTTGACGAGTATTGGGGCGAGATCCAGAGCCAGCCGCTTGATTATCAACACCGTCCGTGAGTCAACACCGTCCGTGAGGATTTCATGGCGCCGTGCCGCAGTTGCCGACAGCCGCTCGACTTGCTGCTGGATTTCGGTCCGCAGCCGCTCTGCAACCGTCTCCTGCCGGAGCCGGCGGCGGTGGAGTTGCGGCATCCGCTGCGGCTGGGCCAATGCCCGGCGTGCGGTCTGCTGCAGTTGGACGAGCCCGTCGCGGCCGCAGTTCTGAAGCCGCCCCGGCCCGTCGTGTACAACGAGCCGGAGTGGCATCTGGATCAGGTCGCACCGCGGATCGCGGCGCTGCCGGGCGTCACGCGGGACGCGGACATCTGCGGGCTGACGTACAAGGAGACCTCCTTGATCGCGCGGCTGCGGCAGTGCGGCTATCGCAACGCCGTTTGTCTGGACATCCGCCGCGATCTGGGCATCCGGGAGGCAACGGCGGGGATCGAGACCGTTCAGGAGCGGATCAGTGCCGGTGTTTTGAGCGACCTCGCGGAGCACCGGGGACGGTATCAGGTGGTGATCGCCCGTCACCTGCTGGAGCACGCGCACGACCTGCCGGCATTTGTCGCAGGACTTCGGGGCGTTGGGGCCGCGAACGGCTATTTGATCTTCGAGGTGCCGGACTTCGCGGTCAGCCTGCGAGGCGGGGATTACAGCACGCTCTGGGAGGAGCACGTGGTGTACTTCACGAAGGCGACCTTTGCCGCGGTTCTGGTCCGCTTAGGACTCCAGGTGCATACCGTCTTCGAGTATCCTTCCGGAGCGGAGGGACTGCTGGTCGGTGTCACTCAGCAGCCTGTTGAAGAAAAGGGACTGGCTCCGAGTTGCGTTGGAGAAACCCAGGGAACGCCGCCGCCGCGAGGTGCCTGTCCCCCTTTTTCCACAGGCTCTCAGGCGGCGGAGCGGGCCGGCGGAGGGAGCGTCGAAGCGGGCGTTGTTCAGGCAGAGCTGACGCAGGGGCGTCACTATGCGGCTCACTTGCCCGCCGCCCGACAGGCCTGGCTGCGGGCGTGCGCCGCGGAGCGCACGGCAGGCCGTCAGGTCGCCCTGCTGGGCGCAGGCCACCTGGCGATCATGTTCGTCAACCTGCTGGACCTCCGCGGCGTGATCGATTTCGTGATCGATGACGATCCCGCCAAGTGCGGATCGTACCTGCCCGGCTCGCATCTGCCGGTCTGTCCGTCGGAGGCCTTGTACGCGCGACCGGTCGGGCTGTGCCTGATGTCCGTGGCTCCCGAAAGCGAACGCCGGGTGCGGGAGCGTCACCGGCGGTTTCTGGAATCCGGCGGCCGGCTGGTTTCGATTTTTCCGGGCAGCGATATTGGCTTGCCGTGACCCTCGCGGCGAGCTGGGCAACAACGCAAGGAGCACGCCGATGGCGAATGTTGATTTTGTGACCCGCCTGCACAAGGCGACGGCTCGCGACTACTTGGGCCGCGTGAACTCCCACGACAAGGCGTCGTGTGCGGAGCTCGCCTTGCGATGGGACCGGGACTACTGGGACGGCGAGCGTCATTTGGGTTACGGCGGGTACCGGTACGACGGCCGCTGGCGGCCGGTGGCGGAGGCCATGGTCCGCCACTATCAATTGGCGGAGGACGCCCGAATCCTGGACGTCGGCTGCGGGAAGGGGTTCCTGCTGTACGAATTCACCCAGGTGCTGCCGCGGGCGACCGTGGCGGGAATCGACATCTCGCGGTATGCCTTGGAGCACGCCAAAGAAGAAATCCGTCCGCACCTGGTGCTGGGCACGGCAGCGCAGCTCCCTTGGGAGGACCAGGCGTTTGACCTGGTGTTCTCCATCAATGCGTTGCACAACCTGTTCAATTACGAACTCTGGTCGGCGCTCCGGGAGATCGAGCGCGTCGGCCGGCAGGCCAAGCACATCACCGTCGAATCGTATCGCAACGAACGCGAAAAAGTGAACCTGTTGTACTGGCAGCTGACCTGCCGCGCGTTCCTTTCGACGCGCGAATGGGAGTGGCTGTTCGAGCACGCGGGCTACACGGGAGATTGGGGCTACATTTTCTTTGAATGAAGCGCGGCGGGCGGCGCAGCAGGTGGACTATGGCGCAGTGGCAGGAGGTCGGTCCGGATGTGTTTTACACGACCCGTTGGCCGGTGACGGTGTCGGACGAGGAACTGCGGTGGCTGGAGGACAAGGCCCGCGTCAGTTCCCGCGGCCGCGCCCGCTTATGCGCCCATCCGGACCCTGAGGCCTGGCTGCACGAAATGGTAATTTGCCTGGCCCGCACGTCGTACGTCCGGCCGCACCGGCATCAACGGCCCGAATCGGCCCACATCATCCGGGGCGCCGGCGATCTCGTGCTGTTCGACGAGCAAGGCGGCGTCCGCAAGGTGCTGCCGTTGAGCGACTGCGGCGGCGGCAAGGCGTTCTTCGTGCGGCTCGCAGAGCCCGTCTACCACACGTACGTCCTGAAGACGGATTTCCTGACCTTTCACGAAACGACGCTCGGGCCGCTCGACCGGGCGCTGACCGAGTTCGCGCCCTGGGCCCCCGCGGACGCTCCGTCCGCGGCCGCGTTCATGGAACGGCTGCGTGCGGATCTGGCGGCGGCGAATCGCGCGTGACGATCTCGATCTGGGGAAAGCAGGTGATGAAGCGGCCCCCGGCGTCGAGATACCGGCGATGATTCTGGATGATCGACCGCGAATGCACCCAGGCCAGGATGAACGCATCATCCGGCCGCTGCTCGTACAAGGCCGCGGTGGGGAGCACCGGAATGTGAAAGCCTGGACTGTACAAGCCTTGTTTGTCGGGACTGTCATCCACGATAAAGCGGAGCCTGTTGCCCAAGCCGAAGTGATAGATCAGCAGGGTGCCGCCGCGGGCAGCGCCGAAGCCGGCCAGCACGCGGCCTTCGTCTTGCAGGCGCCGCAGCAGCGAGGAGACGTCCGACCTCACGGCTTCGATCCGTCCCGAAAAGGCCTTCAGCGTGGCCGGATCGTGCATGGCGCGACGATCCTCCAGGGCTTTGAGTTCCGCCACGGCCGGAGTGCTTTTCCGCGGGCCGCCCACTCGCTGCGCGGTGCCGATCAGCGAGCCTCCCTGGATCGTCACCCGCTGGACGTCGATCAACTCCATCCCGTGACGGCGCAGGAACGCGTCCAGCGGCGTGACCGAGTGATAGCACAAATGCTCGTGAAAAATCGTCCCCAGCAGCAGGTGGTCGATGACGTCCAGCAGGTACGAGACCTCGAACACGAAGACTCCCTCGTCGGCCAGCAGCGTCTGCACGGCGTCGGCCATTTCCGCCATCTCATCCGTGTGCGCAAACACGTTGTTGGCGGCGACGATCTGTGCGCGGCCGCGTTCCCGTGCAAGGCGTTCCGCCAGCGCCCCGTCGAAGAATTCCGCCAGCGTTTCGATCCCCGCCTCGTTGGCCGCCCGGGCGACGTTCTGCGCCGGATCGATCCCCAACACGCGCAGTCCCCGCTCCTGGAAGAACCGCAAGAAGCAGCCGTCATTGCTGCCGATGTCCACGACCAGCGAACCGGCGGCCGGCACCGTTTTCTGGAGAACGCTTTCGGCATACTGCTGGAAGTGCCGCACCAGGCCGCCGGATCGTCCGCTGAAGTAGCTGTACTGGCCGAACAACAGGCGGGGATCCACCACGTCCAGCAATTGAACGTGGCCGCAGGCGCGGCATTGATACAGGTCCAGAGGAAAACACGGCTGGATCTCCGCCAGTTGCTCCCGCGGCACATAGGCGTCGGCCAACGGCGTCGGCGTCATCGGCACGACCAACTCCAACTGCCCAGAATCACAAAGACGGCACGTCGTGCGATGGCGGGGATAGGTGGACATGGCGTAGAGGACTCCTTGATTGTGACTTCCACGTTCAGCAACTGCGGGCGAAACACGGCTTTCGCCCTTTTGTCGCCCGGTCCGCGGCGGGAACAGGCCCCCGTCACCGCTGCCGTCCGACCGGCGTTCAGCGGGACGCCAGCGGGGGCCTTTGCTCCCAGGCCGAACTCCGCGCACGCCGGGGCAGATCGGCGGGAGTAAGCGCATCCAGCCGAGCAACTTCCCGGCGGTCCAAAGTCAACGTTGCGGCCGCCAGGCAGTCCAGCAGATGGTCCAGTCGGCGCGCTCCGGGAATCGGCAGAATACACGGCGACTTGGCCAACTGCCAGGCGATCAGTAACCGCTGCGGGCTGACCTCCCGCTCGGCGGCCAGCTTGGCGACGGCGGGGATTTCGTCCAACCGATGCGCCAGTCCAAGTCCGCCCAGCGGTCGCCACGGCAGGAACACCAGGGCGTGTTCCTCACAGTACGCCAGGATGCCGTCCTGTTCCGCTTCCCGGTGCCAAAGATTGTACTGGTTCTGGACCGAAACGATATCCACCACGTCCCGTGCTTGCCGGATCTGGTCGAGGGAGTAATTGCCGACACCGACAAAACGCACGAGCCCCTCGTCCACCGCGCGTCGCACGGGCTGCAGCATCGCCCGGATGGCATACCGCGGATCCGGCCAATGATGCTGCCATAAGGGAATCGGGACCTTGCCGCCCAAGGCCTCGTAACTTTCGCAGATCGCCCGATACAACCGTTCCGGCGCGCCGTCGATTTGCCATTCCCCCGCGGCGCTCCGTACCGTGCCGCCCTTGGTGGCCACCCACACCTGCGCCGGCGGCTGCTCGGCGACGGCTTTGGCGACCAGCCGCTCGTTGTGGTGCAACTCGCCAGGCCCCAGGCCGTACGTGTCCGCCGTGTCGAAAAAGCGGACGCCTTCCTGAAGCAGACGCCGGAGGATCTGCAGCGACTGGGCTTCCGGCGGCCGCCCCGCCAGCGACAACGCCATGACGCCGCACCCTACCACGCTCACGTCGCTGCCGGTTTTCCCGAAAGGCCGGGTACGCATGTTTCGCCGCCAAGCTTGGCCCCACACTCAGGCTTCATTGTCCGTCGCGCGGAGTATAGTCGCGGCCTGAAGGTCCGGCAAGGCGGCTCGCGGACTGTGGGGAAGCCAGCGCGGCGGCCAACACCTCGGCCAGCAAGCGATGCCCGTTGGCGTTCCAGTGGTCGTCGGTTTCGAAGTACAGCGATTGGCCTTGCGCCGCCGCTTGGCGAAACGTCTCGATCGGGTCCACACAAGGAATCCCAAAGCGCACGGCAAAGCCGGCCAGCCAGTCGTTGACCGTGCGCGTGCGGAGCATCTGGTCGTCCACTTCGCAGCCCAATTGGCGCAGGAACTCCAGCGACTGCGGCGCGACGGCCTGCGCCGACGGGACGGCGAGTATCAAAAGTTCGGCGCGCGCCGCAGCGGCTGCGGCACGGCACTCCAACAGCACGGCCTCGCACAGTTGCCATTCCTGTTCCATGGCGCGCCGTGTCGGCTCGCGGACTACCAGCGCGTCCGCCGGCCCGCTGGGGTGCACAATGGCCGAGTGAACCAGCCACGGATTGACTTGCCAGTTCAAGCCTCGCTCGATCCAGCCGTCCCGTTGCAGGCGGGCGTACTGCTGCCGGGAACGCTGCGGATCGGGGGCCTGGCCAAGATCGTGCCGGACCTGCTGCGGATCCAAAGGATTCGGCTCGCCGAAGAGAGGCCCGCGAAGGCCTTCGCCCTGCCGTCCGGAGGAGCCGGCCAGACGGCGGTAGGCGCCGGCGTACAACAGGCTGGCCACAAAGGACTGGGACAGCCAACGCTCCGCAGCCGGCGTCGCGGCCGCTGCCAGGTGTTCGTCCAACGCTCGGCGAAAGTCGGCCTCGCTGCGCAGCCTGGCGGGCGGAACAATCGGGCAATCGTTTCCCACCAGAAAGGCAACGACGATCAGACGCGGTTGGAATTGGAGCGCGTATCGGCGGACATAACGCAGATAGTCTCGGGGACAGGCGCCGGGCCGGCCCATGTTGATCACCCGGACGCGCTCCAACCCGTATCGCTCCCGAAGCAGGATCTCCGTCTGGCGGGCATAGGTTGCCTCGTCAAGCACCCCCCAGCCAAAGGTCATCGAGTCGCCCACGACGACAACCCGGCTCTCGGCCCCCGGCGCCAGCGGCACGGTCTCGGACTCCCGGAGGCCCTGACGGTTCGTGACGACCCGCACATCGAAGTCCTGCGTGTGAAAACGCACGTTCAACCCCGGCGGATTCAGATCCCACCAGGCGAACTGATGGATTCCCGACGCCCGGCCCGCAATCTCGATCCCGACCAGCGACACCAGCAACGAAATCGAAAACAGGCATCCCTTTTTCAGCAGATCGCGCTGCTCACGCTCCGGGCGTTCGGACAGCACCAGCGCCAATTCCCACGCCAGCACCATGCCGGCCGCAGCCAGCAGACTTGCCAGGATCGTCGGCGACAAGGGCGTGGCCAGCCGGGCCAGGTACACGACGGGAATCAGCCAGATGATCGGTGCGGCCGCCAGGGCCGCCAGTCGCCCCAGTCGCGAACTGCGGACCCTGTGCAAGGCCCGCTCCAGCACGTCCGCCGAGCCGGATCGCCGGAAACAAGCCCATCCTACGCCGCAGGTCGCCAAGGCCAAGCCCAGGCTGGCGGCCACCAGAACCGCAAAGCTGCGCAGCGACCACCGTCCCAGGATTTCCGCTTGATGGCTCCTTCGGGCAAGCAGCATGAACCAGGGCACCCAAGCGAACAGGTAGCCGCTCAGCACCAACCACTTCAATCGCAGCCAGGGATATCCCACCGCCTGAGCGCCCTCCTACGGGATGCTTGTTGCCTTGTTGTCTGCGGCAGATTATGCCATATTCGCAGCGTTGTTGCCACTTGTGCTGGATACCGTCATGAAGCCGCTCACGCTCTCGGTGGTGATGCCCAACTACAATCACGCCCGCTACCTGGCGGACGCGATCGAGGGCATCGCCACGCAGTCTCGGCCGCCCGACGAGTTTTTGATCCTGGACGACGGTTCCACGGACAACAGCCTGGAGATCATCGAGCCGTACCTGAAGCAATACCCGTTTTTGCGGCTGATTCGGCACGAGCGGAATCGCGGCGTGATTGCGGCCAACGAGCGGCTGTTTGCCGAGGCGCGGGGCGATCTGCTGTTTGCCGCCGCAGCCGACGACGTCCGCTTGCCTGGCTTCTTCGCGCGGGCCGTGCAGATGGCCGAACAGTTTCCGCAGGCGGGCTTGGTGTTCGGCGCGGTGGGGATCATCGACGAGGCGGGACGGCCGCTGGGACGGATTGACGTGCGCCGCTGGCAGGAGCCGTTGTACGCCGATCCGCAACGGTTCCTGCGGGAGTACCTGATGGTCGAACTGCCGGCCCATTCTCCCTGTAGCGGCACGATGTACCGTCGCGCGGTCTTGCTGGAGGCCGGCGGCTATCGGGCCGATCTGGGCTCGTGGTCGGACACGTTTGCGTTCCGGGCGATCGGTTTGAAGTACGGAGTCTGCTACCTGGCCGAAGAAGTGGCCCGGTTCCGGAAACTGATTGGCAGTTTCAGCCAGCAGGCGGTGGCACAACCCCGCCGCCTGCTCGATATCATCGCCCGCGCCGAGTGCCGGATGCGATCCGCCGAGTTCCGCGAACGGTTTCCGGAAGAGTACGTGCGGCGCTGGCGGCGGGCCTGCCGCTGGCAGGTTCTCTGGGATTACGCGCTGGGGTCTGAGTCGGGAGCCCGCCCGCGGCCGTCGTTTTGGGCCCGCAATCTGCGCCGCCTGCCGCGGGCTTGCCATGCGTTGTTGCTGCTGTTGGGCTACCGCGGCCAGACTCAAGGCTGCGAATCCCAGGCGGCGGATTGCCGAACCACCAATCCTGCCAGGAAGATCTGCCCGTGACCGAACCAGCCGCGCGCGGCCCCTTGCGCCGTTTCGTCAATCGCCTGGAGGTCGACCAGGCCGTCTTTTACGCGCTGTGCCTGCGGGGTTGGCAATTCCTGGCCGGACCGGTCAGCGTCGTGTTGATCGGCCTGTTTTTTACTCCCGAAACGCAGGGATTTTACTATACCTTCGCCAGCCTGATGGCGCTGCAGACTTTCTTTGAACTCGGCTTTTCGATCGTCGTGATCAACGTCAGCAGCCACGAGTGGCAGCACTTGCGATTGGACGAGCGCGGGCGGATCGCCGGCGATGCGGATGCCCTGTCCAGGTTGGCGAGCCTGGTCCGGTTGCTGTTCCGCTGGTACGGGGCCGCGGCGCTGCTGTTTCTCGTCCTGGTGGGCGTCGGCGGCAACCTCTTCCTGGCGCGTCAGGCCGATACGGGCGTCACTTGGCGCGGGGCGTGGGTGTGGCTGGTCGTAATCCAATCCGGCTTGCTCTGGTCGCTGCCCTTCACCGTGCTGCTGGAAGGCTGCGGCCAGATGGCGATCGTGAACCGCTATCGGCTGTACGGCGCCATGACGGCCAACGTGGCGGTCTGGACGAGCATCCTGCTGGGCGGCGGATTGTGGGCCGCGGTGGCTGCGGCAGCGGGACGCTGGGTGTGGGACCTGATCCTGCTGGCGGTCCGGTATCGCGGTTTTTTCAAGTCGTTGCGGCAGGCATCCACGCGCTCGGAACTGTCCTGGAAAACCGATCTCTGGCCGATGCAGTGGCGTTTGGCGGTCGGCGGCGTGCTGAGCTACTTTGCGTTCTCGTTGTTCACTCCCGTGATGTTCGACTATCACGGTCCCGCGGTCGCCGGCCAGATGGGCATGACGTGGCAGTTGGTGACCGTCATTCAGGCCGTGGCCCTGGCCTGGGTGCAGGCCCGCACGCCGCTGTTTGGACGGCTGATCGCCAAACAAGACTACCGGGAACTGGACCGCGTCTTTTTCCGGCTCACCTGGATTTCGCTGTCCGTGGCCGCCGCCGGCGCGGCGGCCTTGGGGCTGCTTGTCTGGGGGCTGTACGAGTGCGATTTCGGGCTGGCCCACCGGCTGCTGGAACCGTTGCCCACTGCGTTGTTCTTGCTGGCCATCGTCTGCTACCACGTTCCCAACTGCCAGGCCTTCTATCTCCGCGCCCACAAGCGGGAACCGCTGTTTTTGCTGGGAGTCGTGGCGAGCCTGTTGATCGGAGCCGGCGTCTGGTGGTTTGGCAGCCGTCACGGGCCGACGGGCGCGGCTTGGGCTTACCTGATCATCGTGGCGTGCGTGGTCACCCCTTGGCAAACCCTGATCTGGTGGCAGTGCCAGAGGGGCCACGAACTCGTCCGGGACGAGAACTCCGCGAGCGACGCCAACGGCACCAGCCCGCCGGCTCCGTTGTCGGCGCGACCAGGGACCGGCACCGAAGGGTGATGGCAAAAGGCCAGGCTTGCCGAGCCCCCCGGCGAGGTCGCGAGGAAGGATTACGGCGGGACATCCGGCGCGTCGAAAGTTCCGCGAGCTTGCCGAGCCAGGCACCTTTCTCAACCGGCTGCTAGAGTTGTGTCAGAATGCGGTTCGCCTGGTCGTATTGTTCGTGGGATCCGATGTCGAACCACTGGCCCTCACCGCGCCGAATCAGGTGTCCGTACACCGGCGTCTGCCGGTGCAGCCAAGCCACGAATTGGCCCGTCTTGTCGGGCGAATGCCCCTCGGCCAGATAGCGGTCCACCAAGGCCCGCACCTCGGCCCGGTAGGCATAGATGCCGATGGACACTACGGTCGTGTCCGGATTCGGGGGCTTTTCACGAAATCCGACGACGCGACCGGTCGGGTCGCATTGGGGCACGCCCAGCTTGGCGGCTTCGGCCGGCGAGCCCACATCGTACAGGACGATCGTATTTCCCCGGCCGCGAAACGTTTGCAACACGCCGTCCAGGGCGAAGGTGAACACGTTGTCGCCGTTGATGACCAGAAAGTCCTCCTGAATGTCGCCCTCCTCCAAACCAAACCGTAAATCGCCCACCGAGCCCAGCCGGGTCTCGTTCGAGGTTGTGCCGTCGTCAAGGATCTGCAGTTGCACGGGAAACGTGGAGCCGTCCGCCCAATTGCGGAAGTCATCCGCAAACACATGATTGCTCACCAGCACCCCGCGGCCGATCCCGACCGCCGCCAACTGCTGGACGACATAATCCAACACCGGCCGCCCGGCAACCGTCAGCAGGTGCTTGGCAACGGTGAGCGTCAACGGCTGCAGTCGCGTCGCAAAGCCGGCACACAAGATCACACAGCGCATGGTTCACACTCCCTCGATTCGGCGTGCCTGTCTTCTGCTGCGGCCGGGGTCCAGCCATGGCCTGCATCGATCGCACGCACGGCCCATCTTAGCAAACTCACCGGCGGCGGGGCTTTTTTGGGGAATGTCACCTGACAAATCGGCAGAAAATCGGCTAAACAGGATTCTGCGAAAAGTCGCCTTGTTCTCTTGTCGCAGTCCGGAGATTCGCAGTGACCCGTACCGGTCGCCAGACGAGGCGGGCGGGCTTTGCTCAACTGATCGTCAAGCCAAGGAGAGTGTCGATGTCCGAACCCCTGCAAGAACATCCGCATCGCCGCTGGAATGCCTTGACGGGCGATTGGATTCTGGTTTCGCCGCACCGTACGCAGCGGCCGTGGCAGGGGCGGCGGGAGGGGGACCCGGTGGACGCGCGGCCGGAGTTCGATCCCCAGTGCTATCTGTGTCCGGGCAATTCCCGCGCGGGCGGCGTGCCGAATCCGAACTATACCGGGACGTTCGTGTTCACCAATGATTTCCCGGCGTTGCTGCCGGAAACGGCGCAGCGGGACGCGGATCACAGCCCGTTGTTCCGAGGCCAGGCGGTGCGGGGGACTTGTCGCGTGATCTGCTTCAGTCCGCGCCACGACTTGACCCTGCCCCGGATGGCCGTGGACGACATCCGGGCGGTGATCGACGTGTGGGCGGAGCAGATCCGAGAGCTGGGGGCCAGTTACCGCTGGGTCCAGGTGTTCGAGAACAAGGGCGACGTGATGGGCTGCTCGAATCCCCATCCCCACGGGCAAATCTGGGCCAGCGACTGCCTGCCCAACGAACCGGCCAAAGAAGAACGGCAGCAGGCCGCGTACTGGGAGCAGTTTCAGACCCCGTTGCTGGCCGACTACTTGCAGCAGGAACTCCAGCGTCAGGAGCGCATCGTGCTGGCGGACGAGCACTGGGTCGTGCTGGTCCCGTACTGGGCCACGTGGCCGTTCGAGACGATGCTGTTGCCGCGGCGGCACGTGTTGCGACTGCCGGAGTTGACACACGCGGAGCGCCGCAATTTGGCGCAGGTCTTGAAACGGTTCCTGACCAGGTACGACAACGTCTTCGAGACGTCATTTCCGTACTCGATGGGCTGGCACGGCGCGCCGAACGACGAGGGCCGGTATCCGCACTGGCAACTGCATGCCCATTTCTATCCGCCCCTGCTCCGCTCGGCCACCGTCAAGAAGTTCATGGTGGGCTACGAGATGTTGGGCGAAGCCCAGCGCGACCTGACGCCGGAACAAGCGGCCGCGCGCCTGCGGGAAGTGTCGGAACTCCATCACCTGGAGACCTGACGCAACGTGCAACGAACTGGGGTCAGGCTTACAGAATTCAGTTTTGGCCGAGAGTCACGCCAGCGACATGGAACGACCTGGCTCGGCCAAAACTGAATTCTGTAAGCCTGACCCCAAAATGCGACGGCCGACGACGGGGTCTTACACCTGCGCCGGCACCACGAACGGTTCGCGGTACTCGCGGGTCAGGAGCTTGTCGGCGTCGGGCGCGTCGATGAACTTCTCCTTTTGCGGATCGAACTTCAGCGGCCGGCCCAGGCGGTACGTGGCGCTGTCCAACTTGACACCGATGCCCACGAGCATCTCCTTGAACCAGGCGAACGTCTTGTGGACTTCCTCGTTGTCGCCCAGTTCGGCGGGCGTCTTGGCGAACGACACGTCCTGGCCCAAGCGGTAGGAGATGTTCGCCAGGTGGCACAGGGCGCTGGAGTAGTGGCCTTCCAGGATATGCGCGTCGAGGTCTTGGGGGCGGCGCGAGCGGACGCAGGCGATGAAGTTGCCGAAGATGCCCTCGCCGGGGCCGCGGGGCGAGGTGGGATCTTTGACGTCCGGCGGGGTCTGGATGCGGATCGGGGCGGACGGGCTCTGGCCGTCGAACACGCGGTCCTGCCGGCCGCCGGCCGTTTTGAACTCGGTCACCTCAAAGATCATCTTCGTCGGACCAAAATCGAACACGGCGAACTGCAGGTTGGGCGTCTGCGCCTGGTCGTTCCACAGGAACCGGCCGCCGAGGCTGAAGACAGCTTGAGGCAACGTCGCGTTGGGGATCAGCCAGCGCGTGGCGTCCATGGCGTGGACGCCGTTGTTCCCGATGTCGCCGTTGCCGGTGTCCCAGAACCAGTGCCAGTTGTAGTGCACCAGGTTTTCGTGATAGGGTTGCTGCGGGGCGGGGCCGAGCCAGACGTTGAAGTCCAGTTCCGGCGGCGGCGTCTTGGGTTCCTTGTGTCCGATGCTGTTGCGGACCCGGTAGCTGCGGCCGCGGGCCGCCAGCAGACGTCCAAACTTGCCGGCCGCGATGTCGCGGGCGGTTTGCCACGCTTCCCCGCTGCGCCGCTGGGTGCCGTGCTGGACAATCCGCTGGTACTTCCGCGCCGCTTCCACGCATTGCCGGCCTTCGAACACGTTGTGGCTGCAGGGCTTCTCCACGTACACGTCCTTGCCCGCCTGGCAGGCCCAGATCGTGATCAGCGAATGCCAGTGATTGCAGGTCGCCACGGAGACAGCGTCCAGGTTCTTATCCTCCAGCGCTGCGCGGATGTCCTGGAAACACCGGGGCGTGTTGCCGCCCAGTTTCTGGACCTGGGCGATGCGGCGAGCGAACACGCGGGTGTCCGGATCGATCAGATGCGTGACCTGGACGTTGGGGATCTTCAGGAATTCGTTGATGTGATCGCCGCCGCGGCCGCGGACGCCGGCCACGCCGACGCGCACCGTGTCGTTGGCGCCCAGCACCTTGCCGGAGGATTTGGTGCCCGAGATGGTGAACGAGGCGGCGATGCCGGCCGCCGCCGCTTGACGAAGGAACGCGCGTCGCGATGGGCGTGTCATGACTTGGTCTCCTTGGTTTGACAGAAGTCGCTCGAGGCGAGCGCGATAACGCTCACCGATTCCGCGCTGGCGACGGAAGCCGTGTCTGCTGGCGCATCGCGCAGGCTTCGGTAGGTTACCACGCCGCTGGGACAAGGAAAACTCGTCTGCCGACACGTCTCCCGGAATCCGGCTGCGAGAAAACGGAACGCTCCCGTTCACGGGGTGACACGAGGTCGAGAAATGCTACGATAGGGAACGTGATCTTGCGCTGGGAGCAGCGCGGGGAGGAGGAATCATGGAAAGCCCTAGCCAAGCCAGGAATCCGGACGGTCTCAGCCGCGATCATCTGCCCGCCGAGCAGCTGGCCGCGTTGCAGGTCCAGCGTTTGCGGCAGACCGTGCAATGGGCCTGCGACCGCGTGCCCCTGTACCGCCAGCGGTTGGCCGCCGCGGGAGTCGCGCCCGACGAGATCCGCAGCTTGGACGACCTCGCGCGCCTGCCGTTCGTCACCAAGGAGGATTTGCGCGGCGCCTATCCCTTCGGGCTGTTCGCGGTTCCGTTGGATCAGGTCGCGAGGCTGCACGCATCCAGCGGCACGACCGGCAAGCAGGTGCTGGTGCCGTATACGAGGGCCGATCTGGACGTCTGGACCGAGGCCATGTTCCGCGTGCTGACCTGGTTCGGCATTCGGCCCGGCGACGTGATCCACAATGCCTACGGTTACGGGCTGTTCACGGGCGGCCTGGGGTTTCACTATGGGGTCGAAGCGTTGGGGGCGACGGTCATTCCGGCTTCGGGCGGGAACACCGACCGGCAGATCACCGTGCTGCAGGATTTCGGCGCGACCGTCGTTTGCTGTACGCCCAGTTTTTTCCTGCACATGGCCGATCGGGCTCAGCAGATGGGCGTCGATCTGCGCGCCCTGCGGCTGCGCGCCGGGGTGTTCGGCGCGGAGCCGTGGTCGGAGGAGATGCGGGACCGAATCCAGCAGGCGGCGGGCATCGAGGCCTTCGATATCTACGGGCTGGCGGAGATCGTCGGGCCGGGAGTGGCTGCCGAGTGCGCTGCGCATCAAGGCCTGCACGTCCTGGAGGATCACTTCTACCCGGAGGTGGTCGATCCGGCTTCCGGCCGGAGCGTGCCGGACGGCCAGCCGGGCGAGTTGGTCCTGACGACGCTGTCCAAGCAGGCCCTGCCGATGCTCCGTTACCGGACCGGCGACATGACGGCGTTTTGTCCGGGCGTTTGCCCGTGCGGGCGCACCTTGCGGCGGATCCGCCGCATCTCGCACCGCAGCGACGATCTGTTCATCGTGCATGGCGTGAACGTGTTCCCCGCGCAGATCGAGGCCGCGTTGCTGGCCGTCAAAGGCACGCTGCCGCACTACCAGATTGTGCTCAGCCACGAGCGCGACCAGGATCAGGCCGAGGTGCAAGTCGAAATCACGCCGGAGATGTTCAGCGATCGGATCGGCGTCCTGGAGGAATTGCAGGGCCGGCTGACGCGGGCGATCCGGCAGGCGGTCGGGGTTCAACTCGGCGTGCGGCTGGTCGAACCCAGGACGTTGGCCCGCAGCGAAGGCAAGGCGCGGCGCGTGATCGACCAAAGATGAGCGGAAGGCGAGAGGCGGTATGAAGATTCACCAGCTGTCGGTATTTGTCGAGAATCGGCCCGGACACTTGGTCGCCCCCTGCCGTTTGTTGGCCCAGGCGGGCATCAATATCGTGACCCTGGCGCTGGCCGAAACCCAGCAATACGGCATCCTGCGGTTGATCGTTCGCGATTGGCAGAAGGCGAAGGACGTGCTGCAGGCAAGCGGCTTTCGAGTCACGATCACCGAGGTCTTGGCGGTTCAAGTGGACGACCGGCCAGGCGGCTTGGCCGAGGTCCTCGAGCCGATTTCGGCGGCCGAGCTGAATGTCGAGTACATGTACGCCTTTTCGATGAAAGCCAACGAGCAAGCCGTGCTCGTGTTCCGCTTCGAGGACCCCGATCTGGCCTTGCGGACGCTGCAGGGTTCCGCGGTCAATTTCATCGACACGGTGGAACTGTTCGGACGGCTGGGTCCGGTGTGAGCGCGGGGTCTGAAGAACGGGCGGGAGGCCGGAACAGGTCCGCGCCGCTCCGGCACGGACGCTGCGCGCGGGCAGGACAGTAAGTCACTGGAAAGGCAACGGGAAAGCACGCAACGGAGGACGATCATGGCGATTGAACTGACTTGGCTGGGGCACGGCAGTTGGCTGATCGAGACAGCCGGCAGCCGGATTGTGTTGGACCCGTTCCTGGACGAAAACCCGCTGTCGCCGCACAAGGCGGCCGACGTGCAAGCCGACTTTATCCTCGTGTCCCACGGCCATTCCGATCACGTCGGCGACGCGGCGCCGATCGCCCATCGCACCGGCGCGCTGGTCGTGACCAATTACGAGATCAGCGAATGGTTGCGGGCCACGCACGGGGTGCAAAACGTCCTGGGCATGAATCTGGGAGGCGGAGTCAAAATGCCGTTTGGCCACGTCAAGCTGACGTTGGCCTTTCACAGTTCGACGCTGCCGGACGGCTCCTGCGGCGGTTCCCCCGCCGGATTCCTGTTGACGCTGGAGGGCGGCAAGAAGATCTACTTTGCGTGCGACACCGCCCTGTTCGACGACATGCGGCGGATCGGGGCGGCCGGCATCGAACTGGCCGTTCTGCCCATCGGCGACCTGTTCACGATGGGGCCGGCGGATGCCTGCGAGGCGGTGCGGCTGATTCAACCCCGCCGTGTCGTGCCGGACCATTACAACACCTGGCCGCCCATCGCCCAGGACCCGCAGGCCTGGGCGGCCGCCGTCCGGGAATCGACCGCCGCGCAACCGCTGGTGATCGAACCGGGCGGGAAGATTGTGGTCTGAGGCGTGGCCGATGCGCCCCGAATTTTCTGAGACGGAAAGTGCCGAGTTTTGTGAGATGGTCGCGGGCTGAGTGGGGCCGAGTGGTCGGAGGCTTCGGGTAGAGAGGGGGCGAGGAGAGGAAGAGAGGGACGTCCGTGTCCTGGTGGGGAGTTTCAGTCCGTGGCGGCGGCGGGTAGACGGGATTCGAGGAAGTGGACGGCGGCGACGAAGTCCCAGCGTTGGATGGCCATCACCAGGTCGATGGTGTTGAAGTTGGTCTCGCAGTGGAAGCAACGGGCGAGATTGGTCTTTGGGTTGACCGCGGTGAGGAACTCGCCGCAGTGCGGACAGAGGAAGCAGAATCGTCCCTCGCGGTGCTTGTTCGGCCAGTCGAGTTGGGGCACCAGCTTGGCGACGGGGATTTCGTTGCGGAGACGGTACAGCAGTTGCCGGGGGAAGAACTTGGTCATGCGTAACTCCTGGCGACGAGGCCGGGGCCTCAGGGTAAAGTGAATTCGTTGAGGGTCTGCCGAACTACGGCTTCGTTGACGCGCGAGGTGTTGTCGGCCAGGGCTTGGACCAGGCAGGCGATGGCCAGGCTAACGATCTGGCGGGGGACGCCTCCGCTGAAGTCGTGGATCAGTTCTTTGGCGGCCGCCTCGACTACCGGGACGCGCTGGCCCTCGTCCCCGCCACGACCGGCCCACCCGCCACGGCCACGACCGACAACCTCGCGACGGTTCCTTAATCGCCTCCGCAGAGGCCGAAGCGGACGCAACTCCTGCCAGAGACCCCGAGCGTCAAGGGATCGCCGCCGCCTCCTTATCCGTGTCGTTCGGCCCCGGCAGACATGCACGCCGCAGGGGACCTTGACGTCTTCCGTGGTATCACATATGATACTACATCATGAGACGCGAAATCGTGATTGATACGAGCGTCGTGACATCCTCGCTGCGTTCACGACGAGGAGCATCATATCGCCTGCTCATGCTGGCGGGATCGGCGGAATTCGGCATCCACCTTTCTGTGCCCTTGTTGCTCGAGTACGAACAGGTTGCCAAACGACTCGTAGGACAGATTCCACTCACCGTGGCGGACATCGACGACATTCTCGACTATCTCTGTCAAACGGCGGCACACCATCGGGTCTTCTACCTTTGGCGGCCGTTCCTGAAAGATCCGGAGGACGACATGGTACTGGAACTGGCCGTGGCGGCAAACTGCGGCTACATCGTCACCTTCAACACGCGGGACTTTGCGGGTTCGGAGCAGTTCGGTATCCACGTCGCGACGCCGCGGGAGTTTCTTCAACGTATCGGTGAACTGCCATGAGTACCATCAGCCTACGCTTGCCTGACTCCCTGCATCAGACGCTGCGGGAACTCGCGGCCAAGGAGCAGGTGTCCATCAATCAGCTAATTGCCTTGGCCGTGGCGGAAAAGGTCTCCGCGCTGGCCACCGAGGACTACCTGGGTGTTCGAGCAAAACGGGCCAGCCGAAAGAAGTTCTTGCGGGCGATGGCGAAGGTTCCAGATACGGAACCGCACGAACGGGACCGCTTGTAACAGTCGGTCTGGCCGAACCATTCGTTGGACCGGAGTGGCCGATCCGGTCGGATTTGAGTGGAAGGCTGATTGGCGGCCACCCGGTCAGCTTAGTCGGCGAGGCGGGGCTACCGATGAACGATGGCCTCCGTGATTTCAGTCGAAGATCAGCCGCACTGCTTCCCAAGCCGATATGCCCTGAAAGCGCCAGGAATCCGGCGCATGAGCGGGAGTCCAAGGGAGAATGGGGACAGTCTCGGCGGTGGCAGGAAGATCGGCCCACACGTCGGCGAGCATTTCTTGCCAGGACCAGAGCGCACCGCTGTTGAGCGTGTCGGCGAGCCAGTGGCGGCTGTTGACCACTGTGCCGTAGTCGTCCGGGGTCGAAAGCCCTGCCCCAGAAGTCGGCGGGGAACCCTTGCTCGGCGGCGGCGGCAAGCTCAGCAGGACTTAGTACTGCGTGGCCGTCGATCTGGATGTAGTGGTAGTCCATCAGAGCGCCCCCACAGTTCGGCGGCCCCGGGTGCCGAAGCCAGGCGGCGGGCGGAAGTCGATGGCCGATAGCCGATGTTCCGGAGCGGCCGGCGGGATCTCGCGGTCCTGGAGCGATTCGACGGCCTTGTCCAGCTTCGGGAACCGCAGCTCCGGTTCTCCGCCGCCCAACAGGCCCGGCAGGACGATCGTCGGCGGCCTGCCCGGCGGGCGGCCTGGGCGGAGGAACAGGTCCTGCAGCCAGTCGGGGAGCCGTTCCGCGGTGTAGTTGTAGCCGGCCACCCAGCCGTACAGCTCGCTGTCTGCAATCAGGTCCGCAAGGATCGGCTCGTATTCCCGGAGGATGTCGCGTGCCAGGTCCAAGACGCCCTGGACGCCCAGCCGGCTGGCCATCGAGGAGATTCGGGGTTGCTCGCCGAGATGCTCCAGGACAGGCCGGACTCGTAGGCCCATCGTCTGAACAAAAGGGCTGGGGGATGGGCGCGTTCGGGCATTTCCGCCGCTCGGCGACGATCGGGCGCGGGCGCGCGAGGGGGGCTGACGGGTTTGTCGGCCACTCCCTCGCATGCGCCCGCCGTCGTGGGTATGATGATCGTTGCCGGGTGCTCGCCGAGGCCGCTCCTCGGCGGGCTGAAATCGGGCTGGGAGCGGTCGGCGTTCGAGCGGGCGGGCGACGGGAGGAACTGATTGAGCGGATTCTGACGGGCAACGGCCAGTCGCAAGAGGCCACGGGGAAGAAACAGGAACGGTCGGTGAGTGAGGAAACAGCGAAGCCGGAAACGTCCGCTCGTTTAACCGCGCCCCAACGGGAAGCGAGGGGCATGGCCAACGCCAATGGCGGAACGCTGGACGTTCCGCGACTGGAGAACTGGCTGTGGGAAGCGGCTTGCGTGATCCGCGGGCCGGTGGATGCGCCGAAGTTCAAGGACTACATCCTGCCGCTGGTGTTTTTGAAGCGGCTGTCGGACGTGTTCGAGGACGAGGTTCGCCATCTGGCCGCCGAGTTCGGCAGCGAGGCGACGGCAGCCAAGTTGGTCGAGAAGGACCACAAGCTGGTCCGGTTCTTCATCCCGGAGGCGGCTCGCTGGCCGACGATCGCCCTGCAGACCACGGGCATCGGGCAGTTCCTGACGGACGCCGTGCGGGCCGTGGCGCGGGCCAACCCGAAACTGTCGGGCGTGGTGGACGTGACGGATTTCAACGCCACGACGGCCGGGCAGCGGATCGTGGACGACGGGCGATTGGCGTCGCTGGTCCAGGTGCTGAGCAATCCCGATTGCCGGTTGGGGCTGGACGACGTGGAGCCGGACATCCTGGGGCGGGCTTACGAGTACCTGCTGCGGAAGTTTGCGGAAGGTCCCCGCTGGGCGGTTCCGTCCAGCGCCAGGATCGGGTCGCAGATTTCCGGGTAGTCGTCGGCCAGCGCCTGGTTGCGTTCTAGCTGGTACTTGATGTTGGCCAGGATCTGCTCCGCGTTGGGACCGGTGGCGGCGGCGATCAGCGGAAACGAAAGGATGCCGTGCATCACACAGTAGATCGTCACGCACTGGACGATCGAGGTCTTGCCTTCCCCGCGTGGGGCGGCAATCGCCTGGTCGCCGCCGTAGCGGGCGGCGTTGAGGATGGCGGCGACCATTTCCCGGCGCTGGTCCGTCCAGTGGCCCCAGAACACGTCGGGGAAGTAGCAGGACAGGAACGCGTAGATGTCGGCGGAGTTGGTCAGGCGGCGATCGACGTCGGCCGGCTCGCGGATCTTGACATCCTTCAGGGACGCCCGGAGCTTGCGTTTGCGCAGGGCGTCGGCCACCCGGATGTCGGCGCCGGCCAAGGCGGCCTACGACACTCAGTTGCGCGCCCAACTCAAGCCCCAAGCGGCCCCTGTACCGGTTGTACCGATCCCGTCCAACATCCGTTGGCGAAAAGAGTCCGATTCCCCCGCCCCCCCTCGCGCCCCCCGATGGACGTGTTCCGCCAATCCCGTTGGCAACCTCGATCCCGCTCCCAGCAGCCACGGGGCTTGACGCGCGGCCCGCGCCGACAAGTTCGGATGCGAAGCCAACCGTCGTAACCGGAAGATGGTCAGGCATTGGGCGGCAATCAAGAACAGGGCCTAGCGTGCTGGCCGTGGCAACGGCGGTGGTGGCCGTCGTTACGGCCGTGGTGGCGGCAATTTTGGGCTTCGTCATGGCCCGATCGTTCGGACCGGAGCCGCCGCATCCCGACGCCGCCGTGGCGCACGCGCCGGAACAGCAGCCTGCGAACATGGAAGAGCCCGAGGCGTCCGTCGCCGAGCCTGTGACGGCATCCGAGCCGCCCACCTTCTCGCCGCCGTCCGAGCCGGACCCAGAGCCGGCGCGGACGGCCGAACCCGTCGATTCGCAACTGCCCCCGCCGACGATGGCAGTTCCCATCACACCCAAGGCCACGCAAGCCGTTGTGCCTATGGGGCCGGTCATCGTTGTCGAATCGGTCGAACCCGTGCCAGCGTCGATGAAACAACCGGACCTACCGCCCGTGATCAGCCCTGCGGCGGAACGGCCGACGACAACGGCACCGTTGCCGCCGCCACCCGTGGAGACTTTGGAGCAAGCCGACAAGCGTCTGCAGGCAGCCGGCGAGCAGGCTTCGTCCTCGGCCGAGCAGCAAGCGGTCGCGCAGAAGTTGCTGTCTCTCGCAGACAAGGCCATTCTCGATTCGCAGATCGAACTGTCCAAGCGAGTCATTGAGCGTGCTTTGGCCGCGGCCCGGAAATCAGAATCGGATGATTTGGTGAAACAAGCCACGTTGGTGTGGAGCGAGTTGGAACAGCCATTAACGGATGAAGTGAAAGAACGAGCCCGTCAGCGCCTCCGCGAGCGGGACATTTCGCCGTCCGCGACTGCCGAAGAGCAAAGACAAAAACATTGATGACAAGAAAAGGTGGCTTGGGAACGTGGGATGCGTGCCATCTTTTTGTCATCAATCTTTTTGTCATCCGAGACTGAATCAGGATGTCTGGGGGCACACGAGCCAAATAACAAGGAGACCACCCATGCCGTTTAGCCGACGCGGTATTTTTGTGCGAATGGTGATCCTGGCGTCATGCATCGCCGCGGCAGGCGAATCAGCCGCTCAGCCGAAGACGCCCGTCCCGGACGCGGCGGCTCAGCAAACGGCCAAGAAGGCGGCGGGCGAGTTGTTTGCGGATCGTTTCACCCAGGCCAAAACGACCGCCGAGAAAACAGCCCTGGCGACCGACATGATGGACGCGGCGGGCAGGGTCCAGGCGGGTTCGGCGGACCAGTACGTGCTGCTGAAGATCTCGCTCGACGTGGCGGCCGGGACCGGCGACGCGGCAACGGCACTGCAAGCGGTCGAACGACTGATCGAACAGTTCGACGAACCGGCTGCCGAATTGATTGGCGAAACACTGCTGACGGCGGCTCGGCAAGCCACCACCTCGGCGCAACACAAGGCGGTTGCCGAAGCGGCCCTGAGCATTGCAGGGAAGCTGTCGGACGCCGACCAATACGAGACGGCACTCCGCTTGTACGAAGCCGCAAGGTCGTCTGCTCAGCGGGCCAAGTTGTTTCCGCTAGCCAAGGAGTTGACCGCCCAGATCGAGGAAACCAAACGCCAACAACTCCTGTCGGAGGATTACCGCAAGGCGTTGAGCGTGCTGGAAGACAAGCCCACGGATCCGGAGGCGAACCTGGCCGCGGGTCGGCACCTGTGTTTCGTCAAGGGCAATTGGGCCCGCGGCGTCCCGATGCTGGCGCTGGGCAGCAAGCCACCACCTCCGCCCAACACAAGGCGGTTGCCGAAGCGGCCCTGAGCATCGCAGGGAAGCTGTCGGACGCCGACCAATACGAGACGGCGGTCCGGTTGTGCGAAGCCGCAAGGTCATCTGCTCAGAGAGCCAAGTTGTTTCCGCTGGCCAAGGAGTTGACCGCCCGGATCGAGGAAACCAAACGCCAACAACTCCTGTCGGAGGATTACCGCAAGGCGTTGAGCGTGCTGGAGAACAAGCCCACGGATCCGGCGGCCAACCTGGCCGCGGGTCGGCATCTGTGCTTCGTCAAGGGCAATTGGGATCGCGGCGTCCCGATGCTGGCGCTGGGGAGCGACGCGGCGTTGAAGGCGGCAGCGATCAAGGACCTGCGTGGGGCCGATTCGGCCGACGAACAAGCCGCGATCGGCGATGCTTGGTGGGACTTGGCCGAAGCCAAGCAGGGCGAGGAGCGGGATACGCTGAGACTGCGCGCCGGATTCTGGTATCGACAAGCCGAGCCGAAGCTGGCCGGAGGGCTGATCGGGCTGAAAGTCAAGCAGCGATTGGAGGAACTGGCAAAAGCGGGCCTCAGCAGCCGACTGGACGAGATGGCGGAAGCGACGACAGCTGCCCCGTCGCCCACTGCGAATCGCGGACTGGGGATGCTGGTAGAGACGGCCCCGTCTCCGGCCTCGGACGCTCCGGTCTTTCATTTTCAGACATTTTCGTGGAAGGAAGGCGATCAACCTACACGCATGATTCCCGTCAAGAATGGACTGTGTCTCTTGTCGATGATTAGCGGAAATCTCCAGGGACGCGGCGAGGCGGTCGAAGTGACGGCTGGCGTCGATGGCTGGTGGTACTTGAACGGTAAGTCACAACAGGTGTTTTCGGCGCAGGCGATTGCGGTCGAGTCGGACAGTATCAAGCTGTCGCCCACCCGCGCTGTTGCCTGGAAGCAGGGGAGCGGTGTCATCCGGCTGATCCACGGGCGGGAGGGCTTCTGCTATTTGTCGGCGATCTCAGGAGGTTTGCGGGGCGCGGGTGAAGCGGTCCGCGTCGCTCTGGAACAAGACGGATGGTGGTACTTGTCGGGCAAGGCAGCCGTTCCCCTGGAGGCGATGGCTGCCGTGGTGCCGTGGCCCCCGCGTCCAGGGCGGCCGGAGGTGACTTCCTACGCGTGGCGCCGAGGCGACGCCCCACTGAGGATGATCCACAAGAGCGAAGGCTTCTGCTTGCTGACCGGAATCGGCGGCGGATTTCACGGGGGCGGCGAGCAGGTGGAGATTGCCATCGGGGTGGATGACTTCTGGTATCTGCGTGGCACGTCAGAACAATCCGGAACCTTCGGCGAGGCCATTGGACTGCGGTTCACGGGTAAGCCGCGGTGAATCCGCAAGTTCAGCAGTCCTCGATCCTTTCGGCGTGTTTCCGGTTCCTGAATTGCGAGAATTCGATGGCGATCCGCCCGCAATGACCTGCAGCCGGGTCTGTGCTGGCTTGAAAAATGGGCCGCATCGTGTATTCTTACGTCTGGGAAGGTTTCCAACAGGTCGGGAGATAACCGTGAGTGGCGCAACGACATTACTCGACTCTCGAATCATGGCTGAAGTCGTCGAGGCACAGGAGGGCGATTTCGAACTCGATGTGGCCCGAGCGATCGTCCGTCTGCACTTCTCGGACGCACAAAACGAGCAGATGCGGGAACTGGCCGACAAGAACAACCGGGGGGAATTGACGGAGGAGGAACGCGACAAGCTGGAGAGTTACCGGCGCGTCGGAAACTTCCTGGCGTTGCTGCAATCGAAAGCACGTCTGTCGTTGAAGCATGCGGGGCTCTGGCAGCGATAAGGGGCCCCCGATGGACGCAGGAATCCGCGAATTCGTCCGGAACCGTGCGTTCAGGCTTTGCGAGTATTGCCGCATGCCTGACGAGTTTGATCCGCTGCCGTTCTGCATCGATCATATCATTTCCCAGCAGCATCACGGTCCAACTGCCGAGAGCAACCTTGCCCTGTCCTGCTTCAACTGCAACAGCTACAAGGGGCCTAACATCGCGGGGATTGACCCTGAGACTGGTCTGCTAACGCGGTTGTTCCATCCGCGAGTCGACGAGTGGTCCGATCATTTCGAGTGGGACGGGCCGAGACTCTTGGGAACCAGCCCCGTTGGCCGAACCACGATCGATGTCTTGAACATCAACGATCCAGAGCGGTTGGAACACCGAGGCCACCTGATCGAAGAACAGGTCTTTCCACCGCCGAATCGATAAGGATCGGCTAGCCGGGCGGAATGAATGATTCAAAAGCCCCGTGTGCGGCCGGGGCAACAAACAACGTCAACGCCAGTGATTCCCGTTTTCGTCATAAATCTCAGACCCCGCACGGAATTTGCGTCAGTCCCGACGATCAGTTCCGACGCGATACACCCTCCGGGCACTTCACTGACTTGGCCGAGAACTTCCCGGCCTATCACAGGTTGGGTATTTCAAAATTCGTTTGGCCGGATTCTCGGCTACACCAACAGATCACAGGCCGTTCTGTATGGACGCTATTGGCGCCGGCCAAACGAGATGTTTAAAAATCGGCCGCCGCTCTCCACACAGCGACGGCCGGCGAACGAAAGGAGGATGATGCCTCCACTACAGATCGTCGAGGTTCACGCCGCCATTCCCGACCGCGGCCGGCGACGTGGCCGTGGCGTTCTTTGCAGCCCCGCCGCTTCGGCCGTTACCGTTGCCGGCGACGACGGCCGCCCCCTGGGTCCCGGCTTTCTTCTGCTGGAATTCCTCCGGTTTCTTCCGTACTCCCGCCGGCAGCAAACTCAGAGCCGCCGCGTCCTTCGGCCAGTCGCGCACCGCCGGGTTATCGACGTGGTACACGTTGCAGTACACCAAACTCGGATTGTGCGCCACCTTCTCCTGACCGTTCTGGTCCCGATACTTGCTTTCCTGCATCTCGATTTCCAAGCAGGTCTGTCGTCCGGCGGCCTGCGAAAAATCGAGGACCATCTTCCCGTCGCGGACGGCCGCGCAGCCGATGCTGTTGGCGAAAAACCAGATCTTCTTTCGCGCCAACTCCCCGCGGTCCTTGTGCGTCATCTTCGGCGCAAAGAACACCAGGTCGAACTGCTTGTCCTTCTGCCCCGGCGCGGTTCCATCTAAGACCGCCAGACTGGCACGAAAAACCGCGTTGTCGATTAACTTACCGTCCTTGTTCGTCGGGTTCTCTTCCACGCCCAACACCACCACGTGATACTTGCCCGGTTCACGCAACCGGTCGCCCTCTTGATCGAATGATTCGGGGGGGTCCATTTCAAACGCCATGATTCAATTCCTTCCGTTCGAGTGATTGGGCTACCGCGTACACCTCTCTCGGATCTGTGGCCCATTCCGCCGGGTAGCCGTGAACGGCGGACCACGTTTCAAGCACAGTTGCCCGCCCGTGGCGTTTCACCAGGGCGGCCATCAAGGGTCCGTCACGGCCGATGCCGTGAGTACGGGCTTCTCCAGACTGGCGGCGAAAAACGCCTCCAGGTTCTTTGTCTTCACCTGCTGAATCAGCGACCGGGCCTGCTCAAACGTCAGATCGGCCAGTTTGCCGAACGCCCGAATCTTCGCGGTCAGCTTCGCGTACAGGTCCGGGTGCGACTGGGCCAGCGCGGGCAGCAAGGTCTTCTTCAACTCGTCGATTTGCACCTGGCTGGCCGGGCCGCTGACGGGCGTCTGATTGGCGTCCTCCGGTTGCTTGCTCTCTCCGGCCAGCATCTGGGCGGCCTTTCGCTCCAAAGCCGCCAGCAGTTCGTCGGCCTGAGCGACCGTCAAGGACCGAACGACCCCCACGCCGCGTTTGCGGAGAACCGCATCCCGCTGTTCCGCATTCAGCAGCAGTTCATCGAAGTAGATTTCGATCTGCACCCGTTGGTTTGCCGTGCATTCCCGCGAGCCCACCGCAGTCGAGTCCGACGCCGCCTGGCTGGCTTCCATTCCAGCCGGGTCCGTCCCGGCCGGCTTGTTCCTGAGCGGTTCCACCGTCGCCGGCGGCGTCGAAATCTCAACCACCTGTCCGTCAACAACCTGCGGATCGTGGTCGGCATCAAGGTTCCGTCCAAAATCCTCCGGGGTGTACTTCCCTGCGCACACCTGCGGGGCCATCGCCCGCACTCCATCGCTCACGGTCCGAGCCCACAGCATCTGCATCCGTTGCCGGGGGCTGCTCCAATTCTCCTTCTCCCCCTTCTTGCCGTCGGTCAGCCCGGCTTCCTTCGCGTCCGCATAGGTGCATTCAAACGTGACCGTCTGGCCGGCGTAGGACATCTCGACCGCCGCTCGTTCACCGTCCCGCTGGATGATCCGGTGGCGGCCGCCAAGCGAAAGAAAGCCGGCCAGCATCGCGTCGGCGCGCATCGTCAACGCGGTCCCCTGCGACGTGTTGATCAGATGGTAGGTCTCTTTGAGCTGCAAAGGCGGCGTCCGACGCGCAAGGCATTCCCACGCCAAAACTTTGCCCTGTTCCAGCGATTCGCAGCCGAAGATTCGGCTCTTGGCGATGACATCCCCAAGCGTCTCGATCGCTTTGATGGGGTCCGTAATCCGTTCGTACACACTGAGTTCATTCATGCTCCCGTTCCTTTCGTGTCAATCGTTTGCTGTCTCAAACAACCCCCAGTCGCTGAGCAACCAGCCATGTCAGTTCCACGTCACGGGTGAGGTACTCCAACGCCTTGGCCCGCTCCTCGTCGGTCCCGAAATACAGTCGGTGGAAGTCTCCGCCGTCCACCCCTTCCGTCTTGCCGCCAAGTCCAAGACACTTCCCGAGCTTGTCCAGGCCGACGAAGGTGTCTCGCCAGTTTCCGGCCTGCCAGCGTTGCATCGTGTCCACAAGAATGCGGTCGAGATACCGCCAGTTGGAATCGAAAACGCTGTCGGGGATTTCGATGTCCAGCAACCACGAGCGGCGAACGAGAAACGGAATATCGAAGCCCGCGATGTTGTGGCCCACCAACGGCCGGCGGTCCGCTTTCGACTTCCGATACCGGTGCCAGAAACGCATGACCAGGCCCGCTTCACCGGATTCCCTGTCCTCGTCGAGATGGTGAATCACCGTGGCCTTTTCGCTGCGATACCCGATCGCGAGTACCCGGCCGGTCAGCGCGGAAAGAGGGGCCTTGTCCAAGAACTCCGCCCATTGCGCGGTACGGGCTTCCTCGACCTGGCGGTTGAAGGCGTTGACCAGATCCTGGTGAGCCTGTTTGGCCGCCTCGATCTTCTCCTGGATCTTGGCCGCGTCCTTCAGATTCCCGCACTTCACCGTCGCCGGATCGAACTCGCCGGGATGCGGGGGCGGAACAAAACCAGGACACAACGGCCGCAGTTGCTCATCCGGCAGCGGCCCAGTCTCAATGTCGAATGCAATCATGGTCCAACCTCCTTAGC
>Ga0123334_1000571_pt1 | contig 50611 bp, 45 predicted proteins | sample BiotimSIPDNA_FD_89706 | JGI IMG/M metagenome (GOLD analysis project Ga0123334, IMG submission 89706) | Anaerobic biogas reactor microbial communites from Washington, USA - Biogas_R1 time_0 SIP DNA | ecosystem: Engineered > Bioreactor > Anaerobic > Unclassified | place: Washington, USA...
ACGTCCTGTCCTTCCTATCCGATGGATATAGGTGTCCGGATTTTGCGGAATGCTGTAATTAACCACATGGGTGAGATCTTGCACGTCGATACCGCGGGCAGCCACATCGGTTGCCACCACGATGGTAATTCGTCGTTCGCGAAGTTTATGCAAAATCAGTTCGCGTTGCTTTTGGGCAAGGTCTCCGTGAATCACCTCGGCATTATAGCCTCGGTTGATCAATTGATGTCCCACATCATCGCTTTGCATCTTCGTCCGGCAAAATACCAACCCGTAAAAATCGGGAGCGATGTCGATCAAACGGCATAATGCCTCGGTCTTATCACCTTCGCGGATTTCATAAAAGATCTGGTCGGTGAGATCCGGAGTCGTGTTCTCTTCCTCAGTCTTTACCAGTGTATAATCGCGCATGAATCGTTCTGCAAGCGAAAGAATAGGTTTGGGCATGGTCGCCGAGAACATGAGCATCCGGCGTTCCGCGGGTGCATTCGAAAGAATCTCCTCGACATCCTCAATAAACCCCATATTGAGCATTTCATCCGCTTCATCGAGTACGATAAATTTGATCGCAGACAAATCCAATGTCTTACGGTGAAGGTGATCCAGAATTCTTCCAGGAGTACCGACAACCACATGTGTGCCACTTTTCAAACGGCGCAGTTGGAGTTCCATTGAAGAACCACCGTACACAGGGAGAATTGATAATCCCCGGTCTCCTTGCAAAGAATCAATCTCTTCAGCTACTTGCATGGCCAACTCTCTGGTCGGCGATAATATCAATGCCTGAACTTTTCTTACTTTTGGCTCGACAATCTCAAGTATCGGCAGGCCAAATGCGGCGGTTTTTCCGGTACCGGTCTGGGCTTGGCCAACCACATCGGCTTCTTCCTTGAGTAACAGCGGGATGCAGGCCTCTTGAATGCGGGTAGGTGTTTCGAATCCTTTTTCACTTAGGGCAGCGAGTGTACGATCCGTAAGTCCAAGCGCCGCGAATTTTTCCAGTTGTTGCATGAGTCTCCTATTATGTAACCGTGTCTTTACATATCTATGTGTACCGGTACCGTCGGTACTCTATACGATACCGATAGATGTTGCAAGACCTGAGAACCTTTCCCACACATATTTACAAGCAATCGCTATCTTGCCGGCATATATTTCGCTGAAGGAGGATTCGTCGTGGATCAACAATTGTTCAGTCATTGTCCTAATCCAGATTGTCCGTATCATCACAAACCTGTGGCAGGTCTGAAAAAATGGTATCATCCCCATGGATGGTATACGTGTCCGAGCAATCCCAAGACACAGATCAGAAGGTATCGTTGTGATGTGTGTGGAAAGACCTTCAGCGAGACATACTTCACAAGAAAATGGCATATACAGCGCAAGGATATCGATGATATCGAATTACTTTTCGAATGGTGCAGGGGTACCGATAAGAAAGTGCTGGCAAAGCAATTCAATTGTTCGCTCAAGACCATCGAGAACAGAATCGGACGGATCCAACGCTTGGCAGAGGAGAAAGATCTATTGTTCGACTTGGGTGAAACCGGTTGATCAGTACCTGTTGAACACATCCTCGGCAAATCCGTACACATCCTTCAAGATGATTTCTTTGCCATCGTCAAGGATCGCTTTTCCACTGAACAGTCCGAACACTTGATGCTGAACTGTTTTTATGACCCACATGTTGATACTCGAGTAACGGTCCACGATCGGTTTGAAATCCAATGTCAACCTGCCGTCACTGCTATCGAATGTCCACGGATCAGTATAACCCGATTCGGGGATGTGAAAGGTTACATCTTCGAGTTTATGAACCTTTCCGTCATAAAACAGGGCATGTTCACTTGCGGGACTTCGGTCAGTGAATCCATATCCCAAGTTGAATCCAAACGGGACGTTGTGTACATAAGCTGATAGGGAGGCCCAATACCAACGATTGGTATACGTCCAATGGCCTCGTCCCCAATCCAAGGTTCCGAAGGTACCCTCTTTATGCAGTTCGATATCGGTATCTCCCAATCTGACCATACCGGCAGTCGCCATGCAATTGACTTTTTCATTGAGATAGAATGCTTTGCGGTTTTCTTTCCAACTCGTGGCGATATTCATGCTCTGCATCTCTGGCGGTTGGAATAAGGTGAGATCTGCATCGAGACCGACACGATTGTCAGGCAATACCAAATCAGGCGAGGCTACGAGTAACCTTCGAGTATCACCCTTTCGACTGAAAGCGAGTCGGAGTTTTTCATTCTTCCAAGCAATACTGTGGTCTCCCGAATCACTTTTTAACCGTAATGAGCCTAATGGAAGGGCTTTCAGAGCATCGATTTGTACTGCTTTTCCCCTTTCCAAGTCAATGAACGCCAGGTTGAAAAGTCCTGCGTACCCCAAATCCGCTATGGTTGCGGTGAGACAAAATTTGTGTTCATGGGACATCACAGCATAATAATCCCACTCTTTGATCTTCAACGCCGAAGCCTTGATTTCTTTACGATCATACTTCCAAAGTGGTCTTCTCGCCCATCCTTCTTCAACGATCGTGCCTTTTTTGCTTAAAAGTTGTTGTGCTGCGGTCACTTCATGTTGCATGTCGCGAACCTCCATTAAACAAATATGTAAGCGTATTGTTATCGAGGACCAGATCAGGGTCTGCCAATGAATCTTCTAATTGTCCCGGATGCGTGCATCCGACTATCGCAACCGTCGGAAAGCGTTGGCTCGTGATATACGAAAGAATCGTCGGGGTAACCGGCAGGGAAAGCGCGTCACACAACTGGCGAACACGTTCGATCCTCAAACGATTTTCATTCGTTAAAAACCGTATTCTGCTTTTCTCATTAAGAGCTTCATATCCCTGATTGATGGCTTTGGAGAACAATCCTTTTGCCTGTGATGAGAATGCAAACACCGGGAAATCATGATGTCCATACCACTCGAAAGAGATGTCATCCATGCAAGCCACCGTAGTGTCGCCATAGGCTCTCGGTGTGCAAGTCGCAAGACTCCATTGGATTTCACTGGCGACAAACGGCCTTCTCTTATGTTTTTCAGCATATGTATTGGCTTGTTGGATTCGCTTCACATCCCAGTTTGAAACACCAATGTTTTTCACCATGTCCGATGAACATGATTCATTCACGATGTCAACGATTTCATCTACCGGCATCATCGGGTCATCACGGTGAAGGAAATAGAGGTCAACATACGTGCAACGTAACGCTTCGAGGCTCTGTTGTACATCGGATTGCACATCCTTCAGGGTAATCCTAGACTTCCAATTACCATCCGGATGGGCTCCTTTGGTAACGATTGCCATGTGTTCACGTACTCCCGTAGAGCTTAGATATGCTCCTATTACCTCTTCGCTCGCTGATCTTTTTCCGGGACCGTCCTGTCCGTACACTCGTGCCGTATCGATCGTCGTCCCTCCAAGCTCGATAAAGCGATCGATCATCGCATAGACTGTGCTTTCGTCAATTTCCGTACCGAAATAGGTTGATCCGAGTGCCAATCGCGAATACGGCATTTCTTCTTTTCCAATGGTTATGTACCGCACACCATCCTCCTGCGATCTAGATTTCTATTCCTAGAAAATGTTTAACCGCGATTCCGATAAGGAACGAAAGGCCTGCTACCGCCAGACTTATTCCGGCCATCTCCCCGAAGCGTTTTAGAAACGGGACATCTTTGGCTACCGAAATGTAATAGGTGAATCCAAGGATTATCAGGATTACCGCACCGAGCATTATTGCCAGGGCGATGAAATACCCTTCTACGGGAAGCAGCAGATAGGGAAGAACTAATAGCGCGACAGTGAGTAGATACACGGCTCCAGTGTATAAACCACTTTTCACGGCATTCGGATTACCTTCGGATCGCGATGAAAGATATTCACTTGAAGCCATCGACAATGTCGCGGATATGCCGGTGATCAAACCAGACAGCGCTATGATCCTTGTATGTTGTAGTGCGAGGGTAAGACCGGCTAACGTCCCCGAAAGTTCAACGAGAGCGTCACTCAGTCCAAGAACCATCGATCCGACATATTGCAAACGCTCCTCATCAAGCATATCGATGAGAGCTTGCTCATGGACATCTTCTTCATGGGCTACTGTTGCAGCTTCCGGTACTTCACTGTCGATAGCCGCGTATGTTTCACTGGCATTGCCTTCGCCACGCTCCATGAGTTTTATCGCAAACGTGAAACCCAGGACGCGGGCGAGGAATATGAACCAAAACACCTTGAATCGTTTTGGTTGTACGTCTTTGTTCGTATACCCTTGCCAAATGGAAGCGTGACGACGTTCATCCTGAGAAATTCTTAGTAGGATGTCTCTATTCTCTCCCGCTTTCATACGCTTGGCAATGCCGTTATAGATATGGCTTTCGGTCAACTCATTGATTTGCATCGCGCTGAGCACCGCAAGAGCTTTTTCACTCAAGGTTCCTGCTTTCGTTTGCATGGTGTATCTCCCGTATGCGATAAGTATGGCCATCCTGCTCTAACTTGTACAGCCTAAATCTATATTTCATTACGATAATCCATCCAAAATACAGAGTTAGTCGTGTTTCGTCCGGACCAGGGTATGACCGGCGTAGGATTTCATCACTCCCGGGCAAACACATCAGATATTTGGATTTTACTAGTTTCGATGCAAGCGGTCCCACCGCTTTCCTAACGATACCCTGACTTCGAATAATGGACGGTTTTCTTACATATGGCAGTGTTTTCCTCTTGATAATTGTTTCTATATATAGTAACGTATGTTTCATAATTCTTACCTTGGAGATTCGTGATGGATGATTATGATGAGTTGATTGCGGTATTTGCCGCTACGAATAATAAAAAAGAGATGAATAAGCTCTTTGAGGAACTGTTCACCCAAAGGGAGAAATATGACTTTGCGCTTCGGTGGCGACTTTTGAAGGAATTACATGATGGCACCACCCAAAGGGAGATTGCCAGCAAACTGGGGATCAGCCTCTGCAAAATCACCAGAGGATCCCGAATCCTTAAGGACAGCAAGTCCCAGATAGCCAAAATTTTAAAGGAGCGCGAACATGAAAAAAAACACGATAGCTAACGGATCCCTCAATACTCAGATGCCTGATAATAAAGGCTTCTTCGGTAGTTATGGCGGAGCATTTGTTCCCCCGTCACTGGAAAAGGCGATGCAGGATATCACCGACGCGTACATGCAGATAAAAGAGGATGAGACCTTTGTTGAAGAATTACAGCACCTTCAGCAAACCTATACCGGCCGTCCGTCTCCGATCTATCATTGCAAACGTCTCAGCGCTGAACTCGGAGGGGCTCAGATATATCTGAAACGTGAGGATCTCAATCACACCGGCTCACACAAAATCAACCATTGCATCGGGGAAGTTTTGCTTGCCAAGCGGATGGGTAAGAAAAAAGTCATAGCCGAAACCGGAGCGGGGCAACATGGAGTAGCCTTGGCTACTGCCGCCGCGCTGCTTGGATTGGAATGTGATATCTACATGGGTACGGTGGATGTCGCCAAACAAGCCCCGAATGTTCGGAGGATGCAGGTGTTGGGAGCGAAAGTCGTCCCGGTTGATCGGGGGACCAAAACATTGAAGGACGCGGTCGACGCGGCGTTCGAAGCATATTTGGAAGATCCCGAAACCACTATGTACGCCATCGGTTCGGTGGTCGGCCCGCATCCGTTTCCGATGATGGTACGCGATTTCCAGTCGGTGGTCGGACGAGAAGCCCGTTCGCAATTCTTAGAGATAAAAGGCGCGTTACCGAATTATGTCGTTGCCTGTGTCGGGGGCGGTTCCAATGCCATGGGAATCTTTTCAGGTTTCCTTGATGATACCGAAGTCACCATTATCGGAGTCGAACCCGGCGGTCGCGGGCCATTTCCAGGGGAGAATGCGGCGACTATGGCGTATGGCAAGCCGGGGAAGATCCATGGGTTTGCCTGTTATCTGTTACAAGATGACAAAGGTGAGCCATTACCAGTATATTCGATTGCCAGCGGTCTTGATTATCCCGGAGTCGGGCCTCAGCACTGTCATTTGCGTGATATTGAACGTGTAAAGTACAAAGTCGCGAGTGATCGTGATGCCCTTACTGCCTTTTACAACCTTTCAAGGCTAGAAGGGATCATTCCAGCCCTTGAATCATCGCATGCGGTCGGTTATGCGATAAGATTGGCAAGAACACTCGATAAAGATACGAACATTTTGGTAAACCTCTCAGGAAGAGGTGACAAGGACATGGATTACGTATTGGACAATTATCCGTTGGAGGAATTTGAAAATCAGCCGATGCTGGTACGTTGAATACCATTCTGGAGGCCTCGGGCCTCCAATTTTTTTTCTTGATATGGGAATACTGCTCTTTCTTTACTAAAAATCGCGTCTTACACATGCAATTGCGGTACCAGTGGTGGTCTGATTAGCAGTACACCTCGTAATTCGCAAAGCTTTCATCACTACTGATCAAGGGGAAGCATATACATGTAGGATGAGATGATTGGCTTATCGTATACATACTGTATAATCGATAGTGCTGTAGTGTCGAAGCCACAACCAGAATAGGATATCAAAGACTATCTGAAGGCATGTAGTGTAAATCTCCGTCAATCATCACAAGTAGTACTCATGGGAACAATCCTATGTTCATATGGTGGAAACGAAACCGTATCGGCCGAAGAATCTGAAATCAGACTAAGCGAACCCTATGGCGGTACCAGTACGGTCTTGATAAAAGATAAGGTTTGTAGCCATTGTGGATGTGTGGAAGATGACGTGGACGATGATCTCATCGTTCAAAAAAAGCTGTCGGTTCTCAAGCGTCCCTCGACGGCAAAGATTCTTGATGCATTGATCGCGACGGGACATACCGACGCATCTATGGAACGAGCTTCGAAAAACGAGATGACCAAAGCTGCCCTGATGAACGAAATCCTCATCAAAGAACATGTGATTCAGAACTGAAATTGTTATTCGAATAAGTTTGCATCCCGAAATTGACGGAGCGCTCTTTGCTGTTCCGAATCAATCGGATGTATCCGATCCCCCCCGAACTGATTGAGACAGTCTTGGCTTAGTTACTAAATTCTACCAGCGATTACGATACCCATGAGGAACCGATGGTTTCTCCGTCAAAAATTCCCAATTGGCGGTTTTTCTTTACCTTGTCATAAGCGAACACTTTTCCGCTCATGCAGATGTAAACGCCCTTCGGCAAAAGTTGAACGGCGGTAATGGCACATCCGAGGTTGAATACAGCGTCACTGTTTTCAAGGGCGTACGGAACCATCGCCCCAGTCAACACCACTGTCTTGTTCAGGTTCGCTCGGGCAATCACCGTTGCGGTTTCGACCATCGTGTCAGTTCCATGGGTGATTACGATACGTTTTTCATCTCTGGCCAAACAGGTCTCGGCTACCTTAGCCCTGTGTGAGTCATCCATATAGAGACTGTCTATGGCAATCACGGGAATGATTTGAATTGGCAATGTACAGCGTGATGCTTTGATGATTCTCGGTAGGTGCGACTCCCTGAAAGTGAGTTCTCCTTTAATTTCATCGTAATATTTGTCAAACGTACCGCCGGTACTGATGATACATATGATAGATGGATGATCCATTATGTTGCAATCCTTTCGAAACCCCCATATCGGAGCCTCGCAGTATATGATTCTACCATGTAATCGGGTTTTCAAACACTGCCAAGGTGGAGTATAATCAAATGTGACGAATTGTCGAAGCGAGGAACCATTATGATTAAAGATCGTATCTCATCAGCAAACGCACCTCAGGCTATCGGACCGTATTCACAAGCGGTTAAAGTAGGTGATTTTCTCTATACATCAGGGCAGTTGCCAATTCATCCCGATTCGGGAATTATTGTTTCCGGTGGAATCGAAGCGCAGACCCATCAGGTATTTCGAAACCTTTCAGAGGTACTCAAGGAAGCCGGAACTGATTTTGATAGGGTGGTGAAGGCCACCGTGTTTTTGAAGAACATGGAGGATTTCCAGGCGATGAATGCGGTATACAGTACGTATTTCAATCCGAAAAACACCCTTCCAGCACGCTCTGCGGTCCAAGTGGCTCGTTTGCCAAAGGACGCATTGGTTGAAATTGAGGTAGTGGCTATCATCTAATCTTTCCTGTGCGATTATGTGGACAGGAGGTCTGCTGTGAAACGTACGCCTTTATATGATCAATATTGTTCGATGCCGAAAGTGAAACTTATTGATTTCGGCGGATGGGAACTTCCGGTAAATTTTGAAGCCGGAATTCTTGCAGAGCATCATGCGGTGCGTAATGCCGTCGGCCTATTCGATATCTCTCACATGGGCGAGTGCATCATCCGAGGACACTTGGCAGCGACTTTTCTTGATTATTTGGTGACCAACACTGTCGTTGACATGACTGACGGACAAATAATATATGCGTTGATGTGTTATCCCGATGGGACGGTGGTAGACGATCTGATCATCTATCGGATTGATAGCGAGACATACTGGGTGGTGATGAATGCGGCGAACATTGAAAAGGACCTCAGGTGGATCACCAAAGAAAATCCTTGGTCTTCTAGCAATAAAGAGATGCCCGAAGTGATCGACTACAGTGACCAGACCGCGCAAATGGCTTTACAAGGTCCTTCGGCAATCTCTGTCATTGGAAGGCTTTGCCCTGAAGGAGCTTCCTTGGGTTTCTTCAGATTCTTACCCGAAGCGAAGATAGCTTCAAAAACTTGCATCCTTTCAAGAAATGGTTATACCGGCGAGGATGGGTTTGAAATATATTGCAAAGCTGCCGATGCTCCTGTTATTTGGAACGCGCTTCTCACCACAGGAAAGGATTTTAACATCCTCCCCTGTGGCCTTGGTGCCAGAGACACGTTGCGTCTCGAAGCGAAGCTGCCGCTCTATGGACATGAAATTTCTGATACGATCACTCCGTTGGAGGCAAACCTCGGGGTGTTTGTCAGATTTGACAAACCGGATTTCTGTGGCAAACAAGCATTGAAGCGTCAGGAACAGAGTGGTGTTCCCAGATCGCTTCGCGGTTTTGAGATGATTGATGCCGCAGTCCCGCGTAACGGATATCGGGTGTTCTTGAAAGAAAAAGATATCGGATACGTCACCAGCGGGACCAAAAGTCCTACTTTGGGTATTTTCTGCGGTTATATGTTGATTGACCGGGACACCGGATTGAAATTCGGTGATGAAATCGATATCGAGATCCACGGCAAGAAGAAACGGGCGAAATTGGTCAAGACTCCGTTCTATAAGAAGACTCCGAAAAAATAACAAATATTTCTCAAGAATCGGTATCCCTGTGTTTCTTGTAGTAGAGTAGCAGCGTGGTATCGATGCCGACCATGAGAAGATTCAGGCAATACAGCACGAGCACGATGTCCAGACTGAAAAGCAGTTTGTGGATGATGCCCGATACATATCCGGTGAATACGACTATCTGAAACAACAGACTCCGGCCTTTTGCAGTTTTCGTCCTGACTGTTTTCAGGATATTCACCGGCCAGGCCAAACCAAAACAAGCCAGCATGATACTTTCGAATATACTCATGATTTCCTACTTGATGAAACGATCGGTGATTGCAGAACGTTGTTGCGTACGAGAAACAGTTAATCCTTGAAAATCAAGCAACAGCCATCCGACACACTATTGTCCAAGTCATGGATACCCTCCAAAGGATGTGCCTTTGGCAGATACGCTGATGTATCGAATGACTTAGGTGGCATTGTAATATTGACCGCACAATAAGGCAATAACCTTTTTATCAAACCAATTGCCAATCTCGGATGAATCCTGATTCGAATGGTTGACAAATAAGACGTGAATTGAACTTTAATCATCGTGATCACAGGTATGGTCCGCATGAATAATCGTTAGTAAACGTTTACTTTCCAATCGAGAAAGCCTAAGAAAAGCACCTTCACTTGTTCATGTATGTTCCGTTTACCACCTTCGCCACCGATTTGTTTCTGTGTTTCGTACGCGGCCTCTTGTTAGCATTGGGAAGCAGCTTATGTGTTTTTATCCAACTGATCGTATCTTCGAGGGTCTTGCGAAACGGTGTGGTGGTATAGCCCAGGGTGGTCTTTGCTTTTTCGTTGTTATAATTGCTGTTGGTTCCCAATGTGAATATCGAATAGGCTGTGAACAGCGGTTTCTGTTTATGAAGGCGGTAGTGTAATTCCGCGAACGGGCTGGTAAAGTATGCGAACCAACGTGGTAATTTGGTTTTTGGAGCTTTGATCCGAGTGATATCTTCCATGGTGGCAAGCATGTCACGAACCGAATGATATTCTCCTGATAGGATATAGCATTCACCACAGATTCCCTTGTCAGCTGCATTGAGGATTCCGTTGACCACATCGCGCACATCGACGAAATTATATCCGCCGGATACATATGCCAGCAATTTTCCTTTGAGGAAATCAAGCACCAACTGGCCCAGGTTTGACATCTGGTGGTCATCCGGTCCGATAATTCCCGCAGGATGCACGATTACCGCATCAAGACCTTCTTTGGTCGCATCCAAAACGATAGCGGTCGCCGCCGCCTTGGTTTTGGCATATGAACCTTTTACCGATGACGGATTGAACACTTTCGATTCCCCGATCATCTGTCCGTGCGGTAATTCGGTGATCGCATGGACACTGCTAGTATACACAAGACGTTTGATCGACGCGTTGCGACAGGCGTTCACGACATTCCTAACCCCCTCCACATTCACTTCATACATCAGCTTTCGCATCTTTTTCCCCGAACCGATATCGATGACTCCCGCAAGGTGATACACGATATCCTGCCCGGCAAAAGCATATTCCAAGCTCTGTTGGTCACGAACATCTCCGTATGCCACGGTTTCGACATAATCCTTGATGTTCCCGATATCCTCCCTCGGCAGTACGAAAGCGGTCACTTTGTCATTTCGCGCATGAAGAGCTTTTACCAATATGTTACCGATATGCCCTGTCGCTCCGGTCACTACACATTTCATGGCGTACCCCCATTAGAATAGCCAGTATGAGCAATTGCTTGATCAATCATTTCAACCAAAGAAGCAAATTTGTCCTGTCCCAGATGCTGGATCAATACAAAACACCACTGATCGACCCTATCTTGTTTTTCTTTTGCTTTTTGACGACCATCCACGGTGAGATGGACCTCGACCCTTCGTCTGTCGTCGCGCATGGTTCGGGTATGAGCCAGTTTTTTACGTTCCAAGGATCGTAATGTGGCCGTGACCGTGCCTCGGGCGAGGTGCAAACGTTCGCTGATCAGCGAAGGGCTCGGTACGATACCGCGTTGTTCAAACGAATCGATGCAGGATAGCATGGCCGATTCGCCTTGATAATATTCTGCGACATCATTGACAAACGGGGACGTGTTCAAGCGTTCCATCGTCTGTTGAAACTTTCCGACCAGCTGTTCTTGGGTCATGGTGGACTCCATATAAATAATTAGCACTACTCATAGTGAGTACTACTCATTGTATACTATGTATGAGCCAAGTCAAGATGTATATATAAAAGGCTCTGATTGTCATCACATTGTATTACGGCACGATTTATCGTATGATAGCCTTCATGAGAATTTCAAAAGGTCCTGAAGAGTTTATCCCTTTGGACAATGCGGCGTTGATTTATCCGCCAACGATTGCACGCTTCAATTCAAATGTATTCAGGTTATCATTTGATGTGGATATTGCCGTCATTCCCGAACGATTGCTCAAAGCACTGAACAATATCATGGTGCGTTTCCCATACTACAAAGTCTCATTACATAACGGTTTCTTCTGGTATTATCTTACCCAGCACGAAAAACCGCTTGAAGTGTATCCGGATCGTAGCTATCCCTGTGCTTATTTCAATCGCCACAGAAGTGCCAACGGATACCTTTTCAAGGTGATGTACAGGGAAGACCGGATCGCTGTGGAGTACTTTCATGCCCTCACCGATGGTACCGGAGGGCTGATATTCCTAAAATCATTGGTTGCCGAATATCTCAGATTATCGGGTATCGAAGTAGGCGACGATCCTCAAGTATTCAAAATCAATACTCCGATCAACGAAGAGGAATCAGCGGATTCGTTTCAAAAATTTTTCTTTCCGATAAAGTCGGTGATGGAAAGTGATGTCCGGGCATTTCATGTCACAGCCCTTTCGGCCGATCTGACCGATCGTACCAATGCAATTACGGCGATGGTATCGGTATCCGATATGAAACTCATCGCTTCGGAATTCCAAGCGACCATCACGGAGTATTTGACAGCTGAACTGCTGGATGCCTATCAACGTATCCAACAACAGCGGGTCTCTTCCTCCAAACGGTACAAACCGATACGGATATCCGTTCCGGTGAATATCCGAAGAGTGTTCGATTCGAAATCGATGCGCAACTTTACACTGTTTGTTGTCGTTGGAATTGATCCGCGTCTTGGCGCATACAGTTTCACCGAAATTATTGAACAAGTTAAATATCAGCTGAGGAACGGGGTGAATACAAAATCGCTTAGCCGTCAAATTTCACGCAATGTTGCCGGGGGACGCAATGTGCTGGTTCGTTATGCTCCGAATTTTCTCAAACGGCCGTTTATGAAAATTCTCAGCGATCGGTACGGGGACCGGCTCTATTCATCGGTAATCAGTAATCTCGGGAATGTCAGTCTTCCTTCCGGGATGGCGGAGCATGTGACGCAAGGGAATTTCTTCCTGTCCCCGTCAAAAGCTTTGAAAATCTCGATGGGGGTCATGGGAATCCATAGTAGTTTATCAATTAATATATCAAGTAACCTAAAAACCGACACGGTGGTCGAGCGAGAATTCCTCACTGCGTTGGTTAATCGAGGAATCGCTGTTGAAATCGCATCGAATCGTACTGATTCGATGGTAGCGAGGTAGTGTGATGGCATATTGTGTTAAATGTGGGGTCAAATTAGAACCTGGTACTATTTCTTGCCCATTATGTAAAACTGAAGTTCGTGCATCCGAAGAAATCATCGGGAAAAGCACTAAGACATTATTCGGATCATCACATCACGATCATCGGGAAGAACAGCCTTTGGTTGACATGAGGAGAAAAGGATTCATCGAGTTGATCCTGGCTCTCGCCACGATCGCCATCATCATCTTGGCCATCACCGGTTGGGCGATCGGACCCGAACATCCGTTTTCTCCTTGGTTTTCGATCGGATGTGTGTTTATCGGTGTCGGTTTTATCCTGGCTCCTCTCGTGTTGCCTTCCCGTTATGTGCTGTTATCTAGTACGTACGTACTGTTGACTCTCGCGATCTTGCTGTTCATCGATGCCCAAATCGGAGGTCTTTCATGGTCGCTCTATACCACCGCCTCACTTGTCCTTTACTGGCTGATCGGAGTATTTCCTTGGGTGATAAAACATAAGCGTTTGGTACTAGGCATAGTGGTAGATGTTGTTTCAATCGGGCTCTATCTATTCTTGCTCGACATATTTGACGGACCGGCAGTAACTTGGTTTTTCCCGGTAGCTCTTCCGATCTACGTTGTAACCCTTATCTGTGCGATGATATTTGGACTACGGATGCGTCGTGGCATGACGGTATCTGAAATTGTGATGGGCTTGATTCTGATTGCCTGCATAGCGGTCGGAGTCGGAGATATCTTCTACCTTCGATTCATCGATCATCCCGATTTTGTTTCTTGGTCGCTCGAGTTGTGGATCATCGCCGGACTTCTCGCTCTTTACCTTATCGCAGTGGCTACAATCAAAAAAGTACGTCTGTTCTTTACCAATAAGATTGACAAATAATGTTAACGTTTCCAGAAATATCGTGAGAAGAGGGCGAACACGGTATAAAGTTCAAGACGGCCGGCAAGCATTGCAAACGATATGGTCCATTTCACATAGGAAGGCATGATGGCGAAGCCGGCTCCGTCAGGTCCTACCTGTCCGAGTCCCAACCCGATATTTCCCACCGAAATCAATCCGGTGGCAAGCGATGAAAACAGATCGATTCCCGCTGATGCGGTAACTAAAGTCACCGCCAACACCAACATGATATAAAGGACGACGAACCCTGCGATTGCGTTCACTGTCTTCCAAGCGATTTTTTCATGTTCCGATTGGATGGTAAAAATCCCTTTCGGATGCAACAGGGTTCGTACGCTCTGGCGGGCAAGCTTTGCCATGGTCACTATCCGCGTTACTTTGATTCCTCCGCCGGTTGAGCCTGCGCACCCTCCGATAAACATCACCACGAGCAGCAAGGCCTGTGAGAATTGAGGCCATAGACTGTAGTTGGCGGTAGAAAAACCCGTAGTTGTCATAATGGAAGCCAAATGGAACGCACTATGACGTAAAGACTCTCCAAAATGAGCATATGTTCCGCTTAAGGTGAGGTTCAAACTGGAGAAAAGGGTGGCGATAAAAAAAATGGCCAGATATACTTTTAGCTCGGTATCTTTCAATATATCTTTGAAATGACGTCTGATAAGCAAGAAGTAGAGTGAAAAGTTTATACCCGCAAACACCATGAATATTGTCACCACAACTTCGACATAGGCGCTACCATAACCTCCTATGCTAGCGTTCTTCACGGCGAAACCACCGGTAGCCATCGTGCCGAACGTGACTGTCAACGCATCAAACAGAGGCAATCCTCCGAAAAGCAGAAGTACTGTCTCCAAAAAAGTAAAGCCAACGTAGATAGTCCAAAGTATCATGGCGGTATTGCGGATCTTAGGCGTGAGCTTGCTCTTCGTGGGACCCACTGCCTCCGCACCGAAGAGTTGGGTTCCTTCGGTTCCGACCAACGGAAGCAAGGCAACGAAGAGCACGACGATTCCCATGCCCCCGATCCAATGGGTCAAAGAACGCCAAAAGAGAATACTTGCCGGTTGGGATTCGATATCGACAATCGAAGTAAGACCCGTGGTGGTAAAGCCCGACATGATTTCCATGAATGCACTGGTGAAATCCACACTGGTCCCACAGTACATCAGAGGAAGTGATCCCAGTGCGCTGGCAACTATCCATGTCAAGGTTACAAATATATATACTTCGCGTATGGTAAGGCCTTTCGTGGACCAGTTGCGACCGATCGGCAAAATAACGGTTGCTGAGACACCTATGATACCAAGCGGTAACAAGAAACCTCTGAACGCTTTCCATTCACCCTTCGCCAATGCCACTATTGTTGGAATCAACATGAACAGTCCGATGATGGTAAGCAAAATTGCCGAAAGGCGGATAATCTGTTTCCAATTCGTTCGTGTGGCATTCATTGGGTACCCTCGACCGTTATTCAAAAAGCTGTTGAACGGCAGACAACGATTCGCGGCTTGCGGCTACCAGCAATACGTCACCTTGTTCAAGTCGATAATTTCCAGTGGGAACTACGCTCTCTTTTGTTGCTTTGGTTATTCCGGCGATGATTCCCTTGTTACGCATGTTTATGTCTTTCAATTGATGCCCGACGTTCTTCGTTGTTTCCGTGATGGTGAATTCAAATATCTCGAAACGGCCGCCAAAGAGTGAGTGTACGCTTGATACGTTCGTTCCCCTGAGATAACGCAACAGCGAATCAACTGTCGCCTGGCTTACTGATATGACCGAATCGATATCCAAATGGCGTGCGAGACGGATATAGTTGTTGTTGTTTTTAATCAACGTGATTGCTCGGTCCACACCGATCCGTTTGGCATAACTGGCAGTTATTATGTTCAATTCATCATTATCAGTAAGGGCGATCAATAAGTCGAACGTATCGAGTTTCTCGTCATCGAAAATCGTCTCGTCGGTGATATCGGCTTTGATTACCAATATCTCGGGGAACAAAGATGCGAAGGTTTCACAGACTGTCGCATCCTGTTCTACCAATACGATGTTCTTCCGTTTTGACGGAGAAAAGTCCCTCAAAAGAAAGCGAGCGATCTTGCTGCCGCCCACGATGGCGATTTTGCGGGCTTTAAGTTTTTCTCGGCCAATTACCTTGAAGATAATCTCGATATCCTCGTCAGAGGCGACAAGTGAGATAGTATCGCCGGGAAACACCACGGTATTACCAGAAGGAACGATGCCTTGATCACCCCGATTGATAGCAGTGATCACGAATTCTGCCTTCAACATATTCCTCAGGGTCTGGACATCTTTTCCTGCGAATTTTGATTTTTCGTTTATGTAAATATTATAGAGGATCAGGTTTGTCTTGTTGAAAGTGATGATGTCGCTAAAGATGCCACGTTCGATGATGTCATAGATGCTTCTGGCAGTTTCAGCTTCGGGATTGACGATGTAATCGATACCCAGCACGGTTTCCGGTAGTCCGTCACTACCGGTATAGGTCAAGTTGCGGATAGCCGCGACCGTTGTCAGATTCGGACTCATGGCTTCGACTATGCCACAGGCGACAAGGTTGACTTCGTCACTGTCGGATAGGGCTACAAAAGCATCGGCAGATTCGATCGATACTTCGGATAAAATATGTTTGTCCGTTCCAGATCCGATGATGACCATGCAGTCAAGTTTTGTTTGTGCTTCGGCTGCCCGTCTGGGATCCGATTCGATGATGACGACATCTTTGCGCTCTTGTATCAGATGACGAGCCAGCAGCGTCCCCCGACGCCCCGCTCCAAGGATTACGACTTTCATATCGCCATCATAGCCGTGCCAATCAGATTAGGCAAGCTGTACTCTTGTTCTAGATGAACTTTGCATACGTGCCGTTCGTTGCCCTGACAAGGTCATCGGGGTGCAAGCTGATTTGAAACCCTCTCAGTCCCGCACTTACATAGATGACAGGGAAAAGCTGGGCACTCTCTTCCACATAGAGCGGGTAGGGCCTTATCATTCCCAATGGTGAGCATCCTCCCCGGATATACCCGGTGAGAGTTCTCAACCGGTCGCTTTTTACCAGCTCTATTTCATGCGATCCAGTTAATATCTTCGCCCGTTTCAAGTTGATATCAAATAATCCGGGCAGGCAAAAGACAAATACTTGACGCAGTTCGTTACCGGTGACGATAGTCTTGCATACTTGTTCTGCATCGACGTTAAGTATTTCGGCCACGTGGATGGCATCCAGGTGCTCATCATCATTGGGATACTGATGAACATCATAGCGAATGTTCAGACTGTCGAGAATACGCATCGCATTGGTTTTCATATCAATTACACCAAGGGTACAATAAAGGGCTCCCGGACTTGTAATATTCGGGTGCCCTTCGGATCATTGTCGGTTTCTATTATTTTTCATCGATTGCAAACGAAGTCCCGAGTGCTGAGGGAGCACTGAAGAGGCTCTTTCGTTTTTGGTTGGCGATCGTGAGGATACTGAGGGTCAAGAACGTGATCAGATAGGGCGAGAATCCCAGGAACTGAGAAGGGATAACCATCCTGAAGCCCGCGGCTTGCAAACTGAATTGCAGTGATGTGATTCCTCCGAATACCAACGTTCCCAACACTGCTTTTCCTGGATTCCAGGTAGCGAAGATCACTAGCGCGATTACGATCCATCCCTTGCCGCCGGTCATGTTGTCGTTCCAGCTGGGAGTAAAAGAGAGTGAAAGACACGCTCCGCCCAATCCTGCAAACATACCTCCGATGATAGTGTACAGATAACGGATCCTTGCAACATTCAAACCCATCGCCGAAGCAGTTCTCGGTGCTTCGCCCACCGATCTGATCGCAAGCCCGTATTTTGTCTTGTACATATAGAACCAAGCGAACGGGATGATCAGATAGAGGGCGTAGGTGAGAAGGCTGACATCGAAGAATGCTCCTATGACAGGAATCTTGTGTAAACCCGGAATAGCGATATTGTTGAACTTTGACTGCAAGTTCATCCCTACCAGGTTGAAGTTGTTTGTTTGTGGACCAAGGCGTTGGCCCAAGAAATTTGCCAGTCCGGTACCGAACATCGTAATCGACAATCCCGAGACAACTTGGTTGGCCCGCATCGTGATTGAAAGGAATGCATGGATTGCGGAAAAGATAGCTCCGATTACGATAGCCCCAGCAAGTCCGAGGAATAAACTTCCGGTATTGTATGCCGTGGCGAAAGCGGTAAGAGCTCCCATCAGCATCGTCCCTTCCATCCCGAGATTCAAGATTCCCGTCTTTTCAGTATAAATTTCACCCAGTGTGGCATACGTGAGACTCGTTCCCATAGCAATGGTTGCCGCAAGTAATTTGGTGATAAAATCCATCATTCGGCCCCCTTCTTGATTACACGGAGATGGTATTCGTTGAAAAGGCTTCCTGCGAGCAGCGGCAGCAAGACCAACCCTTGTAGCACCGCACCCATCGCTTCAGGTAGTTTTAACGCTATCTGGAGTTGACCGGCCCCCGTGGACAATGCTGCCATGACAATGGCAACTATTATGGATCCGAACGGATTCAACCCTCCCATCCAGGCAATGATGATGCCGGTAAAACCATAATTCCCGTTGACTCCGGTGGTCAGTTTCTGGGCGACCGCCGAGGTGTGAATGGCACCGGCCAGTCCGGCAATCGCTCCTGAGAACAACATCGCCATGATGATGTTCTTCTTTATCGAGACTCCTTGGTAGCGTGCGGCTTTGGGATTCTTGCCAATCATGTTCAATTCAAAACCCCAACGGGTCTTGTAGAGAATGAACCAGAGGATGACAACCAATGCAAGGGCGAAAAAGACTCCTGCGTGCACGCGTCCCCAGACTGATGGCAAAATCGCCGCATCCGGGAACTTTGGTGTCCCCATGTTTCCAAACGGAGCTTTCCAGTGGTCGATATACAGATATTCGGCATACCCTATGGCAACATAATTGAGCATGAGCGTCGTGAGGGTTTCATCGACACCCCATTGGGCTTTCAGCGTTCCCGGAACTCCTGCCCACAAGCCTCCGGCGATGATTCCCATCAACAGACCGACGGGGAGCAACAGCACCGGTGGAAGGAATGTCCAGAATTGAACGACCCATGTAAAACCGATAGCCCCGCTTACGTACTGGCCTTCGGCTCCGATATTCCAGAATTTCAACTTGAAGGCAATACCGACGGCAAGACCGCACATCAAGAGCGGCATTGCTTCGCGAAGTGTGTATTGGATCCGTCTGATATTGCCAAATGAACCTTCAAACATTGCTTTGTATGCGGCAAAAGGATTGGCTTTTGATGCGGCGAGAACAATCGCTCCCAGAAGCAGTGAGATAGCGAATGATACCAACGGGACGATGAACACCGAATATTTCGATTTGGTCGTACGTTTTTCGATGATGAACCTCATCATGCCCCCCTCGAGACGGCACCGGCCATCATCAACCCCAATTCTTCGGTATTGGTGTCTTTCACATTCCTGGTCCCCATGATTTTCCCTTCGAACATGACCGCGATCCTGTCGGCAACCATCTGTAATTCTTCAAGCTCTTCAGATACGAGCAACACGGCATTTCCTTGATCGCGTTGGGCGATGATGTTCTGACGAACCGCTTCGGTTGCCCCCACGTCCAAACCCCGCGAAGGATAGACAGCGATGAGAATCCCGCCGCACGAATCGATTTCCCTCGCCAGTATTGTCTTTTGGATGTTCCCGCCCGAAAGGTATTTCACGCTGGTGCCCTGGTCTGGAGTTTTGATTGAGAAGGTATCGATCAACTTATCGGCAAACATGCGTAAGAAATTTTTTTTGATCACTACGCCTTTACTTATTTCTTTCGTGCGGTATTTCTTCATCGCCAGGTTTTCACCTACCGACATGTCCCCGACGATACCCATCGCACCGCGATCGGCAGGGATATGGCTCACTCCCGCCTTGATGAATGACAGCGGCGTATTGTTGGTCTTGTCCATGCCATCGATGTAGATATTGCCCCGGTCACAGCGGACCAAGCCGGTGATGACTTCAGCCAGTTGTTGCTGGCCGTTTCCGGCCACTCCGGCTATGCCCAATATCTCACCGCGATGGATTTCTAAAGAGACATCGTCTAAAAGAGGTCGGCCTCCGAGAGGATTGTTTACCGTAACCTGTTCGACCTTCAGTTTCACCCCGCCAGGATTGTAAGGGCAACGGTCGAGTGAAAATAACACGTCTCGGCCTACCATCATGTTTGCCAGGTCTTTCGGGGTCACATCGGCGGTATTGCAGATATTCACCGTCTTTCCTCGGCGCAGGACCTGCACCTTATCGGAAAATTCAATCACTTCATCCATTTTATGGGTTATGAAAATTGCAGATTTGCCTTCACTGAGCATGATCTTCACGATATTGTTCAATTCATGCGATTCTCCGGGAGTGAGGACAGCGGTCGGCTCGTCAAGGATAAGGATATCCGCTCCCCGATAGACAAGCTTGAGAATCTCAACCCGTTGTTGTTCGCCGACCGACAGATCGTGGATCACCGCCTGAGGATCAACTTTCAGGCCGTATCGGTCTGACAATTCAATGATCCGGGCATTGATACTATCGATGTCGGGGACAAAGGGAAGGTCTTTCATTCCCAATACTATATTCTCGGCGACCGTCATGTTACCCACCAGCATGAATTCCTGGTGGACCATACCGATGCCCAAAGCCATTGAATCTTGCGGGCTTTGGATATTGGCATGTGTCCCGCGTATATGGATGGAGCCGCTATCGGGTCTGTACAAGCCGGCGAGCATATTCATCAATGTGCTCTTGCCAGCTCCGTTTTCTCCCAATAATGCGAGAACTTCGCCTTGCATGAGAGTCAGGTCAACCGATTCGTTGGCGATCACTCCGGGGAAACGTTTTGAGATATTCTCCATCCTGACGATGGGTTCAGCAGATTGTGTCTGGTTCATGTAGTGTCTTCCAGGTCGGAACCATAGGTACCGTGGAGTCATTTGCGATTCAAAAAAGGGCAGACCGGAGTCTGCCCTTTATGAGCGGTTCAACTGATTATTTAACTTTACCGACAACGCCTTCGACGAACCAGTCCATCGTAAGCATATCGCCATCGGCCATCTTTTCACCGGCCTTTTGTTTTACGGCTCCGGTGTTGTCCTTCAATTCGCCCCAGAAGACATCGAAGGTGCCTTTGGCCATTTCATCGAGCTTCTTACTGACCAATTGCTTGACATCAGCGGGAACGAGCGGAGAAATCTCAGACAGCTTGATCATGTCATCTTCAAGGCCGCCCCAGTATTCCTGACTCTTCCAAGTACCGTCAAGAGCGGATTGGATGGTCGGAATCATGTAATTGTGCCAGTTCCACATCGGAGAGACGAGTACTTTGTCATCGCCGATGATCGCACGGAAGTCGGCATTGTATCCGACAGCATACTTACCGCGTTCGATAGCGGCCAATGCCGGCTGGGTGGTATCCTGATGCTGGGCGATGATATCGCACCCCGAGTCAAGAAGTGCGACCGCTCCCTGACGTTCCAATGAAGGATCGAACCAGGTGTTGGTCCATACGACGCGTACTTCGGCAGTCGGGTTGACAGATCTGACGCCCAAAGCAAAGGCGTTGATACCACGGACAACTTCAGGTGTGTTGTAAGCGCCAACATATCCGATCTTGCCATTGGCGGTCATCTTCCCGGCGATGATTCCGGAGAGATAACGCATCTGGTACATTCTTCCGAAGTAGTTGCTCATGTTGTCGTTCTTAAGGTATCCGGAGCAGTGTTCGAAATATACATCAGGATTTTCCTTGGCAACCTGCAGCATGTATTCCTGGTAGTTGTAGGAATTTGCAAATACCATTTTGCATCCTGCGTCGACTAGTTGCTCCATCGCTACCGCAGCACGGTCATCTTCCGGCACGCCTTCCATTCGGATCACTTCGATCTTGTCACCGAAGTAAGCTTCAGCTGCTTTTGTTCCTTGGTCATGCATATACGAATATCCCATGTCTCCCGGGGGACTCACGTATATGACGCCAATTTTCATAGGTCCGCTTGCTTGAACTTTGGTTTCTGCAGCACCTTGTGCGAATACAACCGAGGTTGCCATCAGCACAATCAAGAACACGACAGACAGTTTCTTCATAGAACTCTCCTTATCTCTGCATATCGCGGGAACATCTGCCCGCATACGGAATTGTATGGTATCATGTAAAAGCTGTCAAACAGAATCGTACGCAATTCCCACATCGAGAATTTCAGATTTTTAATATAATGAATTAAATTGGTGGTAAATTTAGGTTAACCGTAATATTGGGAAAAATATTTTGGTAAAAATTTAGATATCGAATGAGATCTAAATTAATCTGAAAAATAAAGTGTTTTCGAAAAACTACCAATTTCTTTACTATATGATGGACAGATGGTATGATTTGCAGTTACTATCGTTGTTATACTTTTGTCACCTCTTTATTACAAATTTTGTTTGGATGGTATTATGGATAGACGTTTTAAGGTCCTTATCACCATTATGTTACTATTACTGCCACTTTGGGTCATCGGAGCCGCATCGCCGCTGATTGTACGATCCCCATGGTTCGAAACACCTCAAAGTTCAGTCGATGTGCTAAAAAAAACAGATATCCAACACACATCTCTCGCATCCCAACTGGGCTTACCCGAGGAACCGGTTCCCATTCCGGCTCGTGAAGAACGGACTTTGGCCGCGATTGCTAACCAACAATACCCGGTCACTCCGGGCGATACTCTTTCATTGACATATGTGGAAGGGAAAACGACCGTCTCTCTTACGTTACAGGTAGGAGGGGATTGGCGCGTATCTATTCCAAACTTTGGTGCGGTCGACGGCAAGACCAAGACGTTTAGCCAGCTTTCGAAGGATATCGAGGTGTTGGTCTCGACATATTTGCCATTCTCATCACCTCGTGTGAGCTTAATCTCAACCGGATCATTTTCCGTACTGGTAAAAGGTGAAGTCTACACATCTCAGGAAGTTCAGGCCTGGGGACTTTCAAGGTTGTCTTCGGTAGTGTTTGCCGCAACGCCCTATGCATCATCGAGAAATGTGCTGGTGACCTCGGCAGACGGGAAAACTACCGGTTATGATGTATACAAGGCTCTTCGGGATGGGGACATCAGTCAAAACCCATTGATCCGATCAGGGGATGTCATAGAATTTACCAAGGCTGAGCGAATCGTTTCGCTTGGCGGAAGTGTCGGGCGTCCGGGAATTTATCAATTGAAAGCCGGTGAAACTCTCAACGAGCTTTTGGTTGGCTATGGTGGCGGGTTGCTTGCGGGAGCAGATAGCAATGTGCTTATCGAACGCAAAGGGAAAACAACCGATACCGCATTCCAAGTGATGAGGCATGATGCTTCGAAGGCAAGCTCGTTTACCCTCCAACACATGGATTCGGTACGTGTCGAGGCTATTGTCGCCGCAACTCCCGCGGTCACGGTAGAAGGAGCGATCGCGGTTACCGAACAACAATCGTTATCCAGCATTCCCGCCTCATCAGGGCGATTGCTCTATCAATTCTTTCCCGATGAGACCCTCCAATCAATGATAATCGCGCTTTCAGATCGATTCACCACTACCACCGACCTGAGTCAGACATACTTGCAGCGAGACGGATCACTGATTCCCATCGATGCGCAGGCAATTTTGGCAGGGGTGAACGTACAGGGCGCTGATACGCGATTGAAAGCCGGAGATAAACTGGTGGTTCCGTTCAGCCAGATGTTCGTGACAGTCTCGGGCGGAGTGTTGAAACCGGGTGTCTATCCATATATCCCGGGAAAGCAAGCTTCCTATTACATAAATCTAGCCGGAGGCTTTGATCCTGAAAAAAATAGAAACGAAAAATTTTCCATGACGGACAAACATGGCGGGAAGCTCGATAAAGATGCTTCGGTGACGCCCGAGACAGTCATTGCGGCTGCATTGAATACGTTCAATGCGACAAATGGGCAAACTCTTGCTACCACCGTGACGATTGTCGGGCTCGTGGCTACAATTTTGTCGATAGTATTGAATGTGATGACTATATCGAGCAAGCTCTAGGGAGAGACGCTGGTGGACACAACGGAACAACTTCAGACCGAAACAGGTGAACACCTCTCTGAAGGGATGAGCATAAAAGAACTTTTGCATATTTTGCGAGTCAGGGTCGGGTGGATTATCGGAGCATTCATCATCGTCATGATAATCGCGGTTTTTTATCTGCAATATGTGACGCCGATGTATGAATCCCAAGTATCGATCTTGGTTGAATCTTTGTCAAAATCATCATCCATCGAAGACTTGCTCACAGGACAAAGTACCACGAAAATATCCACTGAGGTCGAATTGGCCTTGAGCGATAGAAATATTACCGAGGCCTTGGCGATGTTGAATCTTTCGCAATATCGCAATCCTGATGGCGAAAGTTATGAGAATCGCCGCATATTGGGCAATTTGAAGGAACGGGTAACGGTCTCTACGGTGAAAGACACCAATATTGTCAAAATCACCGTTACCGATGCAAATCCACGCTTTGCAGCCGATTTCGCCAATGCCTTGGCTGAAAGCTATAATGAACTCCTCGGTTCCATCGCCAGGAATTCGAAGACGGTCCAAAAAGAATTCATCCAATCGCAAATTCCGATCAATGAAACCAAGTTACAGCAGGCTGCAGACGCACTCGGTGCTTTCAGGGAAGAGAGCAACATCATCCAGCTTTCTGATAAGAGCACGCTTTTATCGGAAAAGATCGCGTATTTCCAGTTGCGAAGAGAGCCGCTGACATTACAGCTCAACGAAGCGATTTACCTCTATGATCAGTTGTTCAAGGCGTTGGAATCCGATTCGGTCCAAACACCGACATATGAAGAACTGTTAACGGATGTGGAGATTAAGGAATTAGCTGCTTCATTGACCGAGAAATACCGTGAGCTGGTACTTTATGAAGCGATAAAGAATGGTGATAATTCTTCAACTCCGCGACAATTTGTGTTGGACAGTTCGATTTCACAGACTAGCAAGGCTCTTCTTGACCGTTTCAGCATATTGATCTTACAAGCCCAACAGGATAGGTCCGATGCGATCACCAATATCAATCGCTTCGACTTGGCTAAAGCCGCCCAGCAACGGCTTGTCACCTCAGTTGAGATAGAAGTACTCACCATCGTCGAAGATTCGTATAGCATCGAGCTTTCTCAGCTTCCGGTGTTGGAACGCCGCCTGGTCGATTTGCAACGCGAAGTACAAGTGTACGAGACATTGCGGTTGCGACTGCTTGAGTTGCTCGAAGAAATGAAAATAGCCGAAGCTGCGATTTCCCGGAGCGTCACCGTCGTGGATGTGGCAAAAGTGGCGGTACAACCGGTGAGTCCCAACAAGATGCTCATCATGGCCGTGGCATTATTGCTTGGCGTTGCCTTGGGGATCTTATTGGCATTATTCGTTGAAATGCTCGACATAACGATCAAGGATGAGGGGACGATCAAACGTATTATCGGTTCAAGTTTGCCGATCCTTGGTTGGATTCCGTTAATGAATTTCGATCAGAAGCTTGATATTCCGGAACTCACCGTAATAAACAAACCCCTCTCATTCGAAGCCGAACGGTACAAACTGATCGCGAGTAACATTTCCTATGGAACGCTTCGCAAGACTCACCAGGTGTTCAGCATCACAAGTCCCGGGATGGGAGAAGGAAAAACCAGCGCGATTGCAAATATCGGAACGGCATTGGCGCAAAACGGTATGAAAATTCTTTTGGTGGACGGAGATTTGCGCTTGCCTCAGCTGGAAACCTTCTTTGATTTGAAGAAATCTCGGCATGGGCTGGTCGATGTCATCTGGGGCAAACGCTCACCGGAAGAAGTGATCATTCAACCGATAAGCGAGGTTCCTTCGCTACACATCATGCCCCCGGGATTGTTGCCGCCGCTACCCTCGGCCGTATTCAATTCGGCTCCATACGCTTCGTTGCTGCAGTACCTGGCCAAACGCTATGATTATATCTTGATTGACACGCCTCCGTTGGCATTCGCATCGGAATTGATGGCCATCGCCAAACATGCCGATGGTTTGGTCATCAATATTCGGGCGGGGGTCACGACAAAAGGCGCGCTGCGCGAATTGTTGGACAACCTCACGTTGGGGAACATCAATGTTTTGGGGATAATCTTCAACGGAGTGATCGAAAACCGATCAGGCGGTCATTACACAGGTGGTAGATATTACGCATACAAAGACAATTATTACGCAAAGCGCTACTATCAAGGTAGAGAAGGAACCCCTACCACTGGGTCTACCAAAGGCCATCGCTATCCACAAAGAAGGGAAAATGCGGTGAGAGGCGGGTATCGGGCCAATTTCCTACGAGACCTCAAGCGTCGTGAAAAAGCAAGAGGAGAAGGCAGGCGGGCTCCGATGTATCCGTTCATCCTTCAAAGTGATCCGTTTCAATCTCAGAGTAAGCAACCCGGTGTCCAACAAACGGCAACCAATCGAAAAATCGAAGGAAAGGAAGATTTGTTGGCAACCATCGAAAATGATCCGAAAGCGAGGGGAAGACAGTAGACAGCCAATACTACTTCTGTTATTGTGTCGAAGAAAGAATTATCGGGGGGGTACGGTATGGGCTATAAAACACATGGTGGATGCACAATCGGTGGTACCCGTGTTTCCCAAACGTGTTCCCAATCCAAAGATGCAGGTCGTTGACCTGCTTTTTTTTCGCCCTGAAAGGAGAAATATGAATGGCTAACGTATTCGTTTCAAGATCATTGGCGGTGATTGACGATCTTACAATCGAAGAGCGCGTGTATCTGTTCGAACAGACTCGTGCCCTTAAAAAGGCTATCGCGACACAAGATGAACAAACATTGCGACACTTTAGGATCAACGATTCAGATTTTGGAATTTACGAAGTATTCCTCGAAGACAGCACGCGGACCAAAGAGTCATTCAGGAATGCCGCGAAGTTCCACAGAGCAAAAGTGAGTGACCTAGCCGCGGAGTCTTCTTCTTTCAATAAAGGGGAAAGCTACGCCGATACGTTCAATACCCTTGCCGGGTACGGCAATAGCGTGTTCATCGTTCGCAGTAAGCTGGAAGGCGTATGCAGATGGTTGGAAGATGAAGCTGTAGAATTTGCCCGGCGCAACAGTTTGTGGAGAAAACCTGCTTTTATCAATGCCGGAGACGGTAAACACGAACACCCTACCCAGGAACTCCTCGATGAGTTCACATTCCTGGAAGACAACGCTTGGTCGACAGAATCAATCCATCTTGCGCTGGTCGGGGATTTGTACCATGGACGGACGGTACACTCCAAAGTTGACGGGCTGAGAATTTTCAAGAACGTGAAAGTCGATCTCATCGCTCCTGTCGAATTGGCGATGCCCGAATCGTACGTGACCAAGATGAAAGAAAATAAGTATAGCGTGCGGATTTTCAATTCGATCGAGGAATACCTCAAGCAACATGATATCGCCCCAAAATGGTACTTTACACGGCCTCAGCTCGAACGTATGGGCGAACGAATCCTCGCTCGCCAAGAAGAGTTGCGCCAGACGGTGACATTTTGCAAGGAGTTTGTCAGTAAGTTGCCGCAAGGAACAAAGTTCTACCATCCGCTTCCGCGCCATAGGGTGCATCCGACGATTCCTACATTCCTCGATGACACCGAACTGAACGGATGGGAACGCCAATCGATCAACGGCATGTATGTAAGAATCGTGCTGCTCGCGTTGATCGCAGGAAAAATCGGGGATGATTTCATCCCGACCGAGCCTGTCAAGGTCCGAAACGACGAAGAATACATCATCAAAGTAGATACGCGGAACAAAAAGCCCGATCCTGCCAAAGACCAATACTCAGAGGGAGTGCGCCCGATTCGCGATGGAATCGTAATCGACCATATCGGTCGCAAAGATGATCCTGCGACGATCAGGAAACAGATGGCTCAGATTACCAAAGTGCTTAAGTTAGATGATTGTCGGGGAGGAGAATGGGTCTCGACTTCAACGCAGGACACCGCTATCTATAAGGGCATCATTTTCAGACCGCAGGTAAAAGAACTTTGCAGGAAAGATTTGAAGCGTCTGGCTGCGGTTGCTGCCGGATGTACGCTCAATATCATCAGCGAAGGACAGGTTATTGCCAAATACCGGACACATTTGCCGCCACGCATCTACAACTTTGATGATTTGTCGTGTAATAATGAAGCATGTATCAGTCATCCGGCTCAATCTGAAGGAGCCCCTGCAAAATTTATTCGCACGCCAGATAATCGCTATGCTTGCGAATATTGTGGTAGACTGCATACATACAAAGAAATCTGGACGTGAGGAGGACACCCCATATGCCCGCCAAGACAATCGACGATGTAACATCCTATTACGGACCGCTATTGGCTAAAGGAGCGTTGTTGTTACAGGCGATCCGGCTCTCACCTACCGAACCTTTCGAATGGGCTTCGGGATATCGGATGCCGATTTACAATGATAACCGCAGGTTCCTGGCCCGCCCCGAAAGCCGATCGCTGATTTCCGAAGCATTCGAAGCAACCTTGGAGGCTTTGAAATTCGAACCCGATGGGATAGCAGGTACTTCGACCGCGGGAATTCCCCATGCCACTACTTTGGCCGACCGCCTTGCCCTGCCGCTGTCCTATGTGCGTTCCTCCGGTAAGGATCACGGACTTCACAACCTCATCGAAGGCTTGGGTGAAGATAAATCGTACAACGGACAACAGATTTTGTTAATCGAGGATTTGATTTCAACCGGAGGAAGTTCGGCGAAAGCAGTTCAGGCGATTATCGCGGCTGACGGGGTGGTTCCATACTGCCTGGCCATTTTCAGTTACGGGATGCCCGCTTCTTTGGCGACATTCGCGGCGATAACGCCGAATTGTACTCCGATCGCATTGCTTGATTATGAAACAATGGTCAAAGTTGCTCTTGAAGCTGGATATATCAATGAAGAGGGCGCGGCATTGTTAGCCGAATGGAGAACTGATCCTTTTGGATGGGGTAGTGCCCATGGCTTCCCGCCGAATTCAAAATAAGAGGAGTCGATTCATGCCAGAAACAGCAAATTCTTCCATTTCCTACATAGAAATGCTGCGCACCAGTGCGAGAAGGGTGGGCAATTGCACCTGTATGGGTCTCGATCCGATCATAGAGGTCCTTCCTGAATCGCAAAAAGATATTCGTTCTCGATTGACTTCCTTTTTCGAATCATTGTTTAAAGCGATGATTTCAAGAGGATTGCGCCCGGCAGCCTTCAAACCCAATATCGGTTATTATGCAGTGCTTGACCGCCCCCGAGAACATGTGTTCGATGGGTCTCTGGCTTTGGCCGATATCTTTGGCATGCTCAGAGCCTTGTTCCCGAACATTCCTGTGATTCTCGATTCCAAACGAGGTGACATCGCTCGTTCGAGCGAGAATTATGCTAAAGAGGCATTTGATTGTTGGAACGCCGATGCAATCACGATCAGCCCGTTCATGGGAAGCGATTCGGTGGGTCCGTTCGAAAAGGCAAACGACGGGAAGCGAGGAGTGTATGTGCTTACCAGAACGAGTAACCCCGGAGCGCGTGATGTGCAGGGGCTACCGACAGTCGATCCGGTCGATGAAAAAGACATCTATCCGCTTCACAAGGCGGTAGCGATTCTCGTCTCCTCGTGGGCAAACGACAGACCCGGAACGGGTGCGGTGGTAGGGGCTACGAGTATTCGTGAGCTTGGTGAAATCGCTGCGTGGTTCTCACAAAAAGAGATTCCGATGTTGATCCCGGGCGTAGGTGCCCAAGGAGCAACCGCTCCGATTACGATGGAAGTGTTGCAGACTGCCGGGTATGAATTGCCCCTGGCTCGCATCAACAGTTCGAGCGCGCTCACGCATCCGTGGAAGACCGGTCCCGCCCCCTCCGATCATATCGATCGTTGTTTGCACAATATTGACAGGATGCTCAGGGAGACGGCACTGTGATCGGTGCTCAACACGTGTTATCCATACTCAGGCATGCGGGTAAAAAAACTCTTGAACACAAGCGAACACCGATGCTGGCCACCGTGTCGGGTGTTGTCACGACTAAACCGGCATTGATTGCCTATGTCGATCGTACTATTCCCCAATTTGAGATCATCACTACCAAAAGTTTTCAGGTCAAATATAATCCGGGGAACCGTGAGCCGATCATCTGTGAGATGGAAATCGGTTCGTTCGGCAATTCGGTCGGATTGCGCAACTGCGGAATGGATGAAGCGCTCGATGAAATAACCTTGCTTAGGAAAAAGGGAATCAGGGCCCTGCTCAACGTTTCGATTTCAGGTTCAAGCGCAGAAGATTTCATACTTCTCGCCATAGCCTTCCACGAAGTTGCCGATATCCTCGAGTTAAATTTCTCCTGTCCCCATGCTGCTGCCGGTTATGGTTCTTCGATCGGTTGTGATCCCTCGATCACTGCCATGTACGTCAAGGCGATCAAAGAGGCGTTGCCTGCTTGCAAGGCCCTGATTTTTCCTAAACTCACACCTAACGTGGATGATATCGGCTTGATTGCCAGATCAGCGATAGAAGCGGGTGCCGACGGATTGGTGGCAATCAACACGGTCGGTCCGGTAATCCATAAGGAGCATCATAGCGGGAAACCGATATTGCAAAACGCCCTGGGCGGTAAAGGCGGCAAGAGCGGACGCTGGGTGCTTCAAGATGCCTTGCGATCCGTCGCTCGCATCCGAGAAGCCGTCGGGCCTGATATCCCGATCATCGGGATGGGAGGGGTGAGTACCGGTAGCGATATCGTAGCTATGCTCGAGCACGGTGCCGATGTGGTCGGTATCGGCAGTGCCTTCGGCAAGGTAATGCAAAAGCATTGGGCTGATTATGCTGCGGATCTTGTCGATGATGCTCAGCACATCCTCAACGGTGGCACTGATCCCCAGAATGCCTCTAATTGGTATAACGCAACATTATCGATGTCCTATGAACCACACAAGGTCATTGATATGGTAATGCATGATAACGATACGGCTATCATTACCTTGGATGGTGCCAAACCGTTCGAAGCGGGCCAATTCGTGTTTCTCTGGATACCCGGAGTTGGAGAAAAACCGTTTTCGATTGCCATCGATGATCCGTTGACCTTCGTGGTGAAAAGGAAAGGAGCGTTCACAGACGCACTACTCGATCTTAAAACCGGTGATGACATCTATGTCAGAGGATTGTATGGTGCAGCAGTGGAAACTCCCGTAACCAAACATGCTGTGCTTATCGCAGGTGGGACTGGAGTAGCGGTTCTTCCCGCATTAGCCAGGAGTTTGTATGAAAAGAAGACTGATATTGATATGTTCATCGGTACCTCTGCGATAGTTGGTGAAGAAAAAAAAGGTATCTTGGAAGAGCATCTCGAACATTACGGAACCGTTACGGTGATAGCCGATGATGGGATTGTTGCCCGGGTATTGCAACATGTATCGCTCTCGTTCAAGCCAATAGATTCAACAGCCGTCTATATCGTAGGACCTGAAAAGTTCATGGCCAAAGCAGCTCATCTGGCACGCAAGGCGGGAATAGGGGAGAAGAACATATTGTTGTCGATGGAGCTGTCCACCATGTGTGGTATCGGGATGTGCGGCGAATGTGTCTGCGGTGAGCGCCTTACCTGTCAATGGGGAACGTTTGTCTCCTATGACTATTTGGAGCGGGAGGCTCCGCATCTGTTGTGATAGATGTTCATGTTCATTTTCGTGATGGAAGTCAATCAGCTAAGGAAACAATCTTGCACGGAATGCAGATAGGTGCGTTGTGTGGCATCCGAGCGTTCTTTGACATGCCTAACTGTGACCCTCCGTTGATTGACGGGCATGCGATAAAAGAACGCATCGAACTGGGACAGAAGTATGCTGATCGCATAAGCAAACAGATCGGCCATCCCCTATTCTACGGAGTATACGGAGGTGTTACCGCAGAGCCGATGCAACTCGAGCACATAGTGCAAGCCTATCGGACGCATGCTCCCGGCATGGTTGCTCTTAAGATGTTTGCCGGTCATTCAACGGGAAACATGGGGCTTGTTGATCCCGCTGACCAACGGAACGTGTTTGACAATCTCGCTTTATCAGGTTACGAAGGAGTGTTGGCCGTCCACTGCGAGAAAGAGACGCTGTTACATCCCGAACTGTGGGATCCGATGAGGCCTTGGACACATAGCATATCGCGAGGTAGTGAGGCCGAGCTGGTTTCCGTAACCGAACAGGTTGAACATGTTCTGTCTTCCGGTTTCAAAGGAACGCTGCATATCTGTCATATCAGTACGCAAGGGGCCTTGGAAGTTGTTCGACAGGCGAAACAGTCGGGTGTCGAGATTACCTGCGGTGCGACAGCCCATCATGCGTTGCTCGATTGTTCAGCTGCCGGCCAGAATTGGAATTTGTTGAAGATGAATCCTCCGTTACGTTCTCATACCGATCGCGATGCCATATTCCAAGGTCTTTTGGATGGCGATATTGATTGGATCGAAAGCGATCACGCACCGCATACGATTCCAGATAAAATTGCGGGAGCTAGCGGGATTCCGGGTTTCGCCGGGACATTACTGTTGATCAAAGCCTTACGAGATCACCATATTGATGACAAACGGTTGGTAGCGTTGTGTCAAAAACGTGCGGCAACGGTTTTTCACATCGATATCCAACCAGAACACGTTGTGTCGGATAAAGAGATTACCGAGTTGTTACCGTTGATCCGGGCAAGTTATCCGTGGGATCCTTTTGAATTTATCCGATAACCTTATTGTTTTCCCAATGTGATGAAACGTTCCACATCGATACAGAATACTATGCCGGAACCTGGTTCTTTCAGACATTCCACCGACCTGACAGCTTCCAATATCCTGTCGCTGTTATCTTCATCGGCCACGATAAGCAACATTTCTTTTTCAGGAACAAGATTGATTCCAAAGAATTTCACGTCTTCTTCTTTCCCCGTACCACGGGCAGTCAGGATCGTTCCTCCGGTTGCTCCCGCTCTTCTGGCAGCTTCCATCGCATCTTCGGCATACCCTTTGTTGATGATAAGGACTATGAGCGTATGATCGGGTTTTTCCATGGTAGGGCTCCTTTGTTGTTCCGGTAACACAAAGCTACCCGGAACGACATGTTTGAGGATATGGGGTACATCGATGAGCATGCAAATTCCAGCCTTGCGCTTCTCCTGCAATTTACAATGCCCTAATCCTTCGAGAATTGCATCGGATTCATCGTTTGTCGTGAGGGTGAACACGATATCTTTATCAGCATCTCCTAGCCCTAACAGACTGAGCAGCGAACTTTCTCCGACCCCGGTTCCCATGAGAATCGTCCCGCCGCGGGCACCCGACTTCTTTGTTATCGAGACGAGTTTTTCACCTAAGCCTCGTGCTACGATGCTGAGAATTAATTTTCCGTGTGTGTAGACAGTTTCTAAAGGAACGGGCATCTGCTATTTCCCTCCATCTTGACTTTTGGTACTTAAGCGGCGTAGCTTTTTCTCTTTTATACTATACAGGACTCCGAGAGATTCTACCGTAATAATCGGCAAGAGCACAATCATCGACACCAAACCGAACGCATCGGTTGCGGGATTTCCTTTCAAAGCTTGTGAAGTTCCTAAAAACAAAGCCAGGATGAATGTGCAAGACATCGGTCCAGAAGCAACGGTGCCCGAATCGAATGCGATGGACGTGAATAGTTTTGGACTGAATCTAGCAAGTAGTAATGCAATGCCATATCCCGGCAAGAGAAGTAACCAAATAGAAAATCCTGTGATAACACGGAGCATCGATAACGAAGAGGCAATCGCCACTCCGATTGAAAGTGATATCAATAGGGTTTTTCTGGCGATTCTTCCCCCAGAGATTTCAGCAACTTGATTGGCTAATACCCATACCGACGGTTCTGCCAATACGATTACCGCTCCGAGGAAGAATGCAATTATGATAAGAATCGGTGGCGATGCGTTTGTTGCCGCCAGAAATCCCAACTCTCTTCCGATGGGAACGAAGGATCCGTTTACCCCGACAAGGAAAAGTATCAAGCCGATGAATGCGTACGCAAGACCTTCAAACATTTTTATCAGCCTGAACTTGCTCATATGGATGATCACGAAGTGGAAGATCATAAAGATTATGATTAATGGAAACAAGGCCAAAGCAACCTGAACGATGGTATCTTTGATGATTGGACCTAGTGCTTGGCCGAACAGATTCACTTGTTCGGCCGCAGTGGTCGCAATAGCCGAATGTTCTTCGGTTCCCGGAGTGAACAACGATAGGATCAATACTGCCGCTACCGGTCCAATCGTACATAATCCGACCAATCCGAATGAATCTTCTTCGGCGGTACTATTAGAACGGATGGCGGCGACACCGATTCCCATGGCCATTATGAACGGGACGACCAACGGTCCGGTAGCCATTCCTCCTGAATCGAATGCCATCGCGACGTGTTCAGGTCGTGCGATCGCCGCAAGAACGAATAATATGGTAAAACTGATGATGAGGATGACGTGATATGATAATGACAAGACAATTCTGAGAAATCCGATGAGCATCATCATTCCGATTCCTACCGACACCATGATGATCAACGGTAACCTTGGAATCGATGAGTCGACTGATGTGATCTGGTCTGCGAGAACGATCACGTCCGGTTCGGCGATGGTTGCCATGGTGCCGATGATCAAGGCAGATACGAGTAACAATGGCAAATTTCGTTTTGAGGTGAGTTTACTCCCGATTAATTCTCCTGTCGGTAAGATTCCTATATCAATGCCGGTGAGGAATAGACTCAATCCCAAGATGATGAACAGCGAAGCGATAACAAATCCCCCGAAGACTTGCCAACCGAGCGGGGCGATGGAAAGATGTAATACGAATACGATCAAAATGATGGGGAGTACGGACAGTGTTGTTTCTTTCAGCTTAGCGAGTATATTCACTTATCGTGCTCCTTCTGGGGTGAGATACTCTAAATGTAGCTTTTAAAACAGATTCTCGTCAATGTAGCGGACTTGGGTATAAGAAGAAGAGGCACCAGGATTTGCAGTCCCGACGCCTCTTACAAAACAAAGTATAATAGAATTCTTATACGGATGCAACTAAAATTTTATATAAATTTATTACTATTATTTATTTGAACCATGTAATAAAAATGGCTCGTTATAATCATTTGCTATACATTGAGTTATGTTAGAATTTAAAGACTTTATAAAAGTCTGTGTGATAAGATCATGAGTTTTAAGCCTTTTTAGATGTCACCATAGAAACGATTCACATCCGTACCATCAAAGGCAGGTCTTCCCTTCTCCCGAGCACCGGAAAGTTTACGAATTTCGCTCAAATCCCATTCAGGAGGGAAGTCGAGGGCGGCCTTCTCTTCATCCGAAGCGTAGATGTATTTGACACTGGGGAAAAACTTGAGGTTTTCATCGACCTGCCCCCAATAGACCTGGCGATATTTCTTCTTTCCCGTCTTTGAATCGATGGTCCATGGTTGGGTGCACGCATAACGATAACCGTTGTTGATATGGATCGAAACCCGAAGTTTCCCATCGTCCCGCGGTGATCATCCTGCCATGCATCTTCCTATTTACAGTAAAAATTATACTATAAACAGAACAGCAACTAAAGCAGATTTGAACCAATTATTTCATTTACTTAAAAATACTTAGGAAGATTCAGGACAATTAATAGTATAAATTCGCCTAAAACTCATGATAAGATGTTCCAATGAAACAGCGAGCACAAAGCTTCGATTGCCGATAAAAACAAGAACGATGCATGAGAAACAATCTCTACGTATCAGAAGTATTTCCAGTAAGAACATCAACAATGTATGTGTCGTAACGTGTCGTTTGTTTTTGAATCGCCCGTACCGCCGATCAAACCAAGGTTAGTAATATACAAGCCTTTATTTTAATCTGTTCACTTAACAGGTTTATTGATTCATAATTCGGAGTAGGGTACTGTGAGTGGTTTCCGATCGGTTTCTCCGGAACTTTGCAAATGCTTCCGGGTAGACACCATGGAAATTCTCATGCTATTATTTTTACATAGAGGATGCCCCATGTCAAAAACCCCTCTTTTCATTCGTTTTATCAGACCCACGTACGGGGGATACTTACGATGGCGGTATAAGATAAAAACCGTCGGTTTGGAGCACTTGAATGGCCTGAAAGGTCCCTATCTCGTCCTTTCCAATCATGTGCATGTGTTGGATCCGTTTATGATTTCTTCAGTGTGGCCCGACCATATTCGTTGGGTGGCCGGTGCGTATCTGTTCAGACTGAAGATTGTCGGATTTCTTTTAAGCAAACTAGTTACAGGAATCGCTAAACAACAAGGCCGCAGTGACTACCAGACGATAAAAGATATTTCACAAGCATTTAAGAAAGGCGATGTTGTCGGATTGTTTCCGGAGGGAACGAGAACCTGGGACGGCGAAGCGTTGCCCTTTGACATTACGACGGCAAAGCTTGTTCGAATGTTCCATGTTCCCGTGGTGTTGATAAATCTCGAAGGCGGGTATGGCTTGAAACCCCGTTGGGCGACTCATGCCCGTGAAGGTCAGCTTACCATTCGCGTATTCAAACCGATAGGTGAAGGAGAGATCCTGGCTATGAAGCTAAGCGAGCTTCATGCATCGATTGGTTCGGTACTCAACTTCTCTTATAATGCGTGGCAAGAAGAACATAGGATTCCGTTTGAATCGGAGCATGCCGCCGAAGGTTTGCAACGAGTACTGTATATGTGTCCTCAATGCAATCAGAGATCCAGCATCATCACCGAATACAAGTCAGTCTGTTGTAGTTCGTGCAACGCTTCATCAATGGTGGATGCGTTTGACAACCTTGTTCCGGTTGATGGTAAAACACCTTTTAGATTCAATGATATCCCAAGCTGGCATCAATGGGAGAAGGATCAGATCAAACATCTGGTGGATACATCCGATGTCGAATTATTTCCTCCTGATAGGGGGGAAGTATTCCAAGCCGGGGTGGGCAGAAGGTTTTTGAAAAAGTTGTCGGTTGATTTTACCGTTACCCTTAGGCCGCATGCCATCATCATCAATCGAAACGACATGCTTGGAACTGACCATATCGGGACCGATAAGCAATTTATTTTTGATTTTGAAGATATACGCTCGTTGATTTTGAATGCAAAAGGTACCATAGAGCTCTTCTTCGGCGATAAGCTCTTTCGGATTCAATTGCATCGATCTTGTTCCACCTTAAAATATCTGGAATTCTTCGAAGCTTGCAAGGAGGCTCGGACATGAACTGGAATTATATTATTCACATCGGCATCATCTCGGCATCATTGTTATTGGCTGCGTTGATTCGGGCAAGGGTGCGGTTTTTCCAACGATTCTTGATTCCGGCTCCCATTCTCGGCGGTATATTCATGCTGGTGTTCTACAATTTCGTTGCTCCAAAATGGGGGCTTAACAATGAATACCTTGGGGAACTTGTCTATCATCTGCTCAATATTTCATTCATATCGATGATGCTTCGCGTCACCGGCAAAAGGAAAGACGGTAAGAAAGCCAGAAGAATGTTGGGCGAGAACACGACAGCGGTGATGACCCAGTATGGTTTACAGTGCATGTTCGGATTGTTAGCAACGGCTTTGCTCATCGCGGTATATGACAAACATCTGTTTCCGGCCATCGGTTTCACGTTGCCCTTAGGCTTCGAGCTTGGACCGGGACAAGCGTTCTCGATCGGAAAAGTCTGGGAAGACATGGGCTTTGTCGGCGGATCCTCCGTAGGGTTGACGATGGCTGCCATAGGGTTTTTAGTCGGATCATTCGGCGGGGTGATTTTGATAAACCAAGGAATCAAGCGCGGATGGATCGGAAAGGAATACTTGGAAAAAATCGGAAAGAAAAGCGTAAGGACAGGATTTTTCAGCCGAATCGAATCCGAACGTCCGATCGGTTCATTCCTTTCGACCGATGGTGAATCGCTCGATACGTTCTCCTATCACATAGCATTGACGATGTTTACCTATTTGATCAGCTGGGGAGTGCTGACCGGATTGTCAGCTCTTCTGGGACTTATCGGACCGATGGGAGAAGATCTTGCGGAAAGCCTCTGGGGTATCAATTTCATATTCAGCGCATTATGTGCGATCGGTGTGAAATTGCTGATGAAATTGTTCAAAGTGGAAACGACCATCGACAACAGAACCTGTAATCGCATCAGCGGATTGGCCGTCGATCTTACCGTAGCATCGTCTCTTGGAGCTATTTCACTCGTGGTGGTGCAAGGCTATTGGTTCCCGATATTGGTCTTGATCCTTGTCGGGGTCGGGATTACCTGTTTTATTCTTCCCTGGTATTGTTCAAGGCTCTTTGATGATCATGCCTTTTATAGGACATTAGTGATATTCGGTACGGGAACGGGAACTCTTCCCACGGGCTTGGCCCTGCTCAGGGTTGTCGACCCGGAATTCGAAACCCCGGTAGCGACCGATTATCTTGTTTCTGTCGGACTTGTTTTTGTGTTGGCGATTCCGATTCTTTTGAGCGTGAATCTTCCAGCTTTCAGCGTGACTCGAAACAAACCGGGTCTCTTTTGGCTTTCGGTCGGTATTTCAGCCATATATGTTCTCGGTTCTTTCATCTCGTACATCATTCTCGCCGGGAAGAAAGCCTTTGCACAACCGGGAAAGATTTTTTATAAGGAGAAATGATTGTCCGTCGAATTTGATTTGATCGAGCGTACGAAGCGATTCGCCAAGGAAGTGAATGAACTTATCTTTTCTGGCGATATGTATGTTTACAATCCGTTGGAGTATGCTTGGGATGCCCATAAGTTGTATTTGGAACGATATGTACACCCTGGTGTGAAGGTGATGTTTCTCGGGATGAATCCCGGGCCGTTCGGTATGGCCCAAACCGGTGTTCCTTTCGGTGAAATAGATGCGGTTCGCTCTTGGATGGATATTGAAACAGAAGTAGGCCAACCTCACCGATTCCATCCCAAACGTCCGGTTACCGGTTTTAAGACAACTCGTCACGAAGTAAGCGGACAGCGCCTTTGGAGCTTGATGGCAGAGCGTTATGGTAGTGCCAAGGTATTTTTCTCATCTCATACGGTAATGAACTACTGCCCTTTGGTCTTTGTCGATTCCGGACCGACAGGACGGAACATCGTTCCCCAAAAACTGCCCAAACAAGAAAGAGCCCTGTTGGAATCGGTATGTGACCGGTATCTTTCTGATGTGATTCGTTACTTGCACCCCCAATTTTTAGTCGGCATCGGTTCTTATGCCTCAGATAAACTACGTCAGGTAGTAACCTCAAGCGAAAAAGATATGGTCATTACGATACTGCATCCGAGCCCGGGCAATCCGCAGGCAAATTCAGGGTGGGCCAAGAAGGTTGTCAGGCAGTTGCAAGAGGCATCGATATGGTAAGACGTTGGCTCTGTTCGCAAGCATATGCAAAAATCAACCTTCATCTTGAAATTGGAGATTCACGGCCGGATGGGTATCATAATCTGATCTCATTGTTTCATCTCATTTCTCTTTCGGATTCCATCGCAGTGTATGCCGAAGCGTCAGATCAATTCAGTTGTTCGATCAAAGGACAGCCGGATATCGATAGTGAGAAGAACCTGATGTTTGTAGCAGCACAAGCTTTTTGTGAATCCATTGGAAAGCCTTTGGCGGTTACTATCGATATCATCAAACGAATTCCGATGAAGGCGGGTTTGGGAGGAGGGTCTTCAGATGCTGCGTGCATTTTGCGATTGCTCAACGAACTTGAGCAACAGCCGTTGGATGCGATGGCACTGAATGATCTGGCGATCGCGATCGGTAGTGACGTTCCTTTCTTTGTTGCCGATGTTCCGGTCGCGATTGTCCGGGGGAAAGGCAACCGCATCGAAGCGCTGAAGGCACGCAAGGATTTGTGGTGCTTAATCGCCGTTCCCCGAGGCGACGGTATTTCCACCAGGGAAGCGTTTGCCCGTTTCGATCACATGCGTGATGTAGGCAAGGTGGATCATCACCTTTCGTTAAGTAATTCCCAATTGACCGAATCGTATGCAAGCGGGTGTGGCACATGGCCATTTTTTAATGATTTCACCGGCGTGTTGGATGAACAAAATCGCTTGTGGTGGGAAAGGGTAAACGAGAAGACGGAAAAAACGGAATGTCTCTATACAAATCTCAGTGGAAGCGGTAGCGCTTTCGTATGGATTTCTTCAATCAGCCAAGAATTGAATCAGATCAGTCAAATTATCAAGCATCAAGACAATAATATTACATTATATATGACAAAATGCTTGCATACTGGGCAAACCGATGGTACCTTTTGGGTGATGCGATAACGCTTAACGAATAAGATGTTAAGGGTTTAAACACATCATGCTGAAGCAAGAGGGGAGTTTCGCATGGAAATCACCGACGTGAGGGTCCGCCGAATAGAATCTGAAGGCAAGTTGCGCGCGTACGCGACCATAACGTTCGACAATCAATTCGTAATCCATAATCTTAAGGTGATTGATGGGAAATCAGGATTGTTCGTCGCAATGCCTAGCCGCAAGACTAAGAGCGGAGAGTTTAAGGATGTGGCACATCCAATTAGTAGCGAATTTAGGAACATGATGCAGCAGATGATTCTTGCCGCTTACGAGCAAGCACCACCTGTGCAACCGGGTGAAGCCGAACAATTCGACGAAACCGAATGACGAATCACTGTAACCTGTAATATAGCTACTGGACAAAGGGCCGGAAAAACGCTATTTTGGTTTGCGGTGTCCGTAAAACAGACGGACACTATGCCTTCACATCGAAAGTTGTGGGCGTAGGGGTGTAGCCAAGCGGTAAGGCTCCGGTTTTTGGTGCCGGCATGCGTAGGTTCGAATCCTGCCGCCCCTGGTTAGTTACAAGGAGTGACCCATGAATGAAAAGCAATTAACCGGCGCATATAGAAAAGAAGATTTCGGTTCTGCCGGCTCGAGGCGCCTGATCAGGGCAGGACGTATTCCCGCGGTAATCTATGGGAAAGGTGAGAACGTCCATCTATCTCTGGACGCCAAGGATTTTATCAATAAGATGAGGCACTTCTCAGAATCGACGTTGCTTACCGTCAAACTGGGGAAGAAAGAGCATGTCGTTTTGATGAAAGATTATCAGGAAAACGTAATGCGTGGAGAAGTTACCCATGTGGATTTCTTCGAAGTCACCACCGACGAAGTCTTGCGCACCAACGTTTCGGTAGTGCTGCATGGATCTGCCCCTGGAACGAGAACCGGCGGGATCCTTGAGCAAGTCATCTACGACATCGAAGTTGAATGTTTGCCCAAAGACCTTCCGGAATCCATCGTTGTCGACATTAACAAACTTGGGTTGAACGAAAGCATCCACGTTTCCCAGATTGCTATCCCCGAAGGCGTGAAGGTGCTTACTCCGTCCGACACAACAGTTGTCACCGTAAAGGCGTTGAGGGAAGAAGCTGCTCCTGCTGAAGAGGAAACTGAAGAACCTGAAGTGGTCACAAAAGCCACAGAAGCACCTGAAGAGAAATAATCGATTATTAGGAGGACTGGCCTGTATTTGGTCTTCACTCTGGGCAATCCCGGAGAAACATACGCACATACGCGCCATAATGTCGGATTCGACACCCTCGATATCATTGCAGCGTCTTTCGGCTTGAAGCTGAAACGACGCTGCTTTCGTAAATATATGCAGGCGGTCGCCATGTTGCCATCGGGAAGCCAAGCCACATTTGTCAAACCTTTGACGTATATGAACAATTCGGGAGCAATTGCAAAATATTTCATCGGCAAACGATTTGAAGTGCAGCAGTTGATCGTTGTTTGTGATAATCTTGATTTGCCTGTCGGTTCGATACGGATTCGCCAAGGAGGCTCGACTGCCGGTCACAAGGGCTTGATATCCTTGGCACATCATATAGGTAGTACCGATTTTATTCGGATCTATATCGGGATAGGACGACCTGCCCAAGCGGCTACCGTGGTGGAGCATGTGTTGGGTTCACCCGATGACGATGATGAACGAAAGGCATTGGACAAGGCGATTGGCAATGCTGCTGATGCAGTGATTTCCCTGTGTGACGGCACTGATATCCAAGAGGTGATGCGTGCGTATAACCGACGCTCAAAAGGCAATTGACGTATCCTCATTTTTCAAAAAAAATAATCTGGACCCATCGCTGGGCGTGATTATCGCTTTCTCAGGCGGATCGGATTCGATGGCTTTGGCTATTGCTCTTTCCCGCGTTGTACCACATGACAAGCTTGTTGCGGTCCATGTTGATCACCAGATCAGAAGTGAAAAGGAACTTGAGATTGAGCATCGTGTGGTGAATGAAAATTGCATGAGGTTGCGCATCAGGCTTGAAATGGTGCATTTGGGAAAACACACGGTGACCAAGCTTGCAGAGCAACGCCATGGAGGTATTGAAGAAGCCGCCCGCATATTGCGGCGCAAGGCATTGGAAGAAGTTGCCACAAGATACCACTTTTCTTTTATTGCGACCGGGCACACTGCTGACGATCAAGCCGAGACCGTGCTCACAAGGATTCTACAAGGCGGTTATATAGCAGGTCCGAAGGGTATAGCCGAAGTAAACGGACCTTATATACGACCGTTATTGAAGTATTCGAAGCAGGAATTGGTTGAGATGGTAAAACAAACAGGACTTATGTGGTCCGAAGACTCGACCAATGCAGATACCGGATACACTCGCAATGCGCTGCGAACACTATTGATTCCCCATATCAACGCGTTGTTTCCAAACTATCGACAGGCTCTGGGACAACTCGGGGAAAAAAGTATTAGAGAAGATGCGGTGATTGAACAGATGGCCGATGAACAAGAGCCTTTGGTGTGCCGAGACGAAAAAGATTCGATAATCATAGACCTAGAAAAATTTTTCACTCTTGAACAGGATGTCCGTTACAAATTGATTTATCGAGCATGGAACAATCTGAATGAAAAGAAAACAATGGAAACAGCATTGCGTTTGCCATTTGTTGCCGTACAAAGGGTAGACGATTTTTTCCATGATAGGTACCTTCATTACGGACAACTTGATGTGCGCGGATGTACCGTGTATGTCGATAACAGACGTGCTACGATGCTTTTGACTTCGGTGTTGCTGGACCGTGGATGGCTCTCACCGGTATATCCGCTGCATACACCGTTAATGGAACATCTGGTATTGGCACGCTTGCAAAATGCGGCGGCATTCAAAGAAGCGGATGAACGTTCTCTTTGGATTGATGAAACACAGTTTATCGGGAACGTTATCGTTCGTTCCGTTCAAACCGGTGATGAAATTGAATTGGTACACGGTACGAAGAAAATTTCTGATTTACTGTCCGAATGGAACATCACCCAACGTGATCGTCATCTTGTTCCGGTTCTTGAGGACCAAAAAGGTATAGTCGCAGTATTTGGAAGGGTGTTCGGTGGAAAAGATCGGCTGGCAAAGAGGATGCTTTTACCGGGTGACCTAGACCGAAAACGTTTCACGCTATATAGTGTAATCGTATAAAAGGATTGACAAGTGGATACAGAAGAAAGGAAAGAGAATTCTAAGGGACAGGATGTTTCTGAAGAAGAGAAAGATCAGCAAAATCAGCCTCGCGAAGAAAAAGAGCAGCGTCAGAAAAGTGACGATGATAGATATTGGGGGCGCCAGACTTCGTCTAATGAGCATCGGCAACAACAGAATCGCAAACCTTCGTCACAGGGACCGAAGGTCGATTTCAGTAAGAAGAACCGGTTTGCTCTTGGTTTTCTAGTGTTTTTGATCGTTGTATTTTCGCTTTTACTCTTCTCTGAACGCAGTGCTGCCGGAACAACCGAGATCTCATACAGTCAGTTCATCGATCTGGTCGAATCGGGGAGTGTCACCCGTGTCGAGATTGAGGAAGAATCGGTCATACGCTTTTGGTTGAGAAGCCAGGTGAGCGGAGCCGGTCTTACCAGGATCCCATACCAGGACAATACATTGATGGAAACGCTCAAGAACGCCAATGTCGTCATCGTCGGAACAGTCCGTGGCGTTTCGATGCTGGAAATAATTTTACAATTCTTGCCTTGGGTAATCTTCATCGCTTTTGCGGTGATGCTCTGGAGGCAAACCCGCAATGCAAATAGCGGTGTGATGTCATTTTCCAAGAGCCATGCCAAGGAATATATGGAAACCGATGTGAAGATCACCTTCAGTGATGTCGCAGGGCAGAAAGAAGCTAAATATGAGTTGCAGGAAGTCGTGGAATTTCTCAAACATCCTGCCAAGTTTCAGGAAATCGGTGCGAAGATTCCCAAAGGAGTATTGCTCGTCGGACCTCCCGGAACGGGTAAGACATTGCTAGCCAAGGCAGTTGCCGGTGAGGCGGGTGTTGCATTCTTCCATATGTCAGGCTCTGATTTCGTTGAGATGTTTGTCGGTGTGGGAGCATCCAGGGTTCGAGATCTTTTCGAGCAGGGACGTAAGAACGCGCCTTGTATCCTTTTTATCGATGAACTTGATGCCGTGGGGCGAACTCGTGGCTCAGGTCTCGGTGGCGGGCATGATGAGCGCGAGCAAACGTTGAATCAGATGCTTGTCGAGATGGATGGATTTGATACGGGTACCGGAGTCATAGTACTCGCGGCCACCAACCGACCGGATGTTCTTGATCCGGCGTTGTTGCGCCCAGGCCGTTTTGACCGCCAGGTAGTAGTGGATATGCCTGATGTAGCTGAACGTGAAGCAATCTTGAAGATCCATTGCAAGAAAATCAAAATGGATCCTTCTGTCGATTTGAACAGGATTGCCAGGGCAACACCGGGTACCAGCGGCGCCGATTTGGCGAATTTAGTCAACGAAGCGGCCCTATTTGCCGCTCGCTCAAGCCGTAAGCTGGTGCAGATGACAGATTTCGAACAAGGCCGGGATAAGATCTTGCTCGGAGTGGCACGTCAATCCAAGGTGTTGACCAATGAAGAGAAAAAAGCTACTGCCTACCACGAGGCCGGACATACATTGTTGCACTACTATTTGAAAAATCTCGATCCGTTACATAAGGTCACGATAATTCCCCACGGAAGAGCACTGGGCTTGACGATCAGTCTTCCTGAGAAAGATGCGTATACGAAGAACCGGAGCGCGTTGCTCGATTGGATCAAGGTATGCATGGGCGGTTATGTGGCTGAACAGATTGTGTATGGGGAGACCACCACCGGAACAAGCAATGATATCAAGCAAGCGACTGAGATAGCGCGGAGAATGGTTACCGAATGGGGTATGAGCGAATTGGGTTTTATCGGGTATGGTAAGGAAGACGAGCCATTGTTCCTCGGCCGTGAAATCGCTCAGCACAAAGACTATTCTGAAGATACTGCTCGTAAGATTGATGCCCAGGTAGTGAAAATAATGCAAGAGGCGATGGCTGAGACAACATCGCTGCTTGAGACCCATCGTGACCAGTTGGACAAACTGGCGAACGAATTGGTTGAGAAGGAAACGCTTGATGATGCTGAAATCAGGATCCTCTTAGGGTTTGAACGCGTCGAGAGCGCCACGAAGTTAGTGTAAGTAGAGATTGTTAGATGGCAAAAGATCCCAGGTACATCAGAAACTTTTGTATTATTGCGCATATCGATCATGGTAAGTCGACCTTGGCGGATCGTTTCATTGACAAAGCCAAGCTGGTATCCACCCGTGGTCCGATGCAGCAACAGCTGTTGGACAACATGGATATCGAGCGTGAGCGTGGAATCACGATCAAAAGCCAGGCTGTCGTCATTCCCTATGTTGCCAACGATGGTCATGAATATGAGCTGAACTTGGTCGACACGCCGGGACACGTGGATTTTTCATACGAAGTCTCACGGGCGATAAACTCATGTGAAGGAGCGCTGCTTCTTATCGATGCAGCCCAGGGTGTCGAAGCGCAGACCTTGGCCAATATGTACATGGCGATGGAATTCAATCTCGAGATCTTGCCGGTAATCAACAAAATCGACCTTCCCAGTGCCGATATCGACAGCTGTCAACACCAAATTGACCACGATCTCGGTCTCGATCCGAATCTTACCAGTCTTGTCTCCGCGAAGACAGGTCAAGGAGTCGATGAGCTTTTTGAAGCGATCGTCAAACATATCCCGCCACCGAAAACAGACAGAGCAGCTCCCCTGAAAGCACTCATTTTTGATAGCCACTACGATGCCTACCGAGGCGTTATCGTCCACTTTAGACTATTTGACGGCATGATTAGAGAAGGGGATCAGATTTTGTTGTGGTTCAGCAAGGCTGTTTATACTGTCGAGGAAGTGGGTGTATTCAAACTGGGGCTTGTTAGAACGGGGACTTTGGGCGGTGGAGATGTCGGTTATTTCATAGCCGGTATCAAAACTATCCGGGATATCAGGGTAGGCGATACGGTAACCAACGCTGCCAAACCTTGTACCAAGGCTCTTCCGGGATTCAAAGAAGTGAAGCCTGTGGTATTCAGTTCGATTTATCCGATCGACTCCAATGATTACGAAGAGTTGCAGGAAGCGATCGACAGGTTGAAGCTGAACGATGCTTCATTGGTCTATGAAAAAACGTCTTCGGCTGCCTTAGGTTTTGGATTCCGATGTGGATTCTTGGGCATGCTCCATTTAGAGGTGGTCCAAGAACGTATCGAACGGGAATTCGATCTTTCGATAGTCTTTACCAGTCCATCGGTACGCTACATCGTTCATATGAAAGACGGAGATACGATCACGATCGATAATCCTCTGGAGTATCCGGAGTCGATCAAGGTCGATTATGCCGAAGAGCCTTATATTCAAGCCAATATCATCACTCCAACAACCTATGTCGGTAATATCATCAGTCTTTGCATGGAGAAACGGGGAATCCAGACAACGATGAATTATCTGGATTCCAAACGGGTTGAGATGATCTATGAAATGCCCTTGGCAGAGGTGTTGTTCGAATTCTATGATCGCCTCAAATCGGTTTCCCGCGGGTATGCGAGCTTTGACTATTCTGTTATCGGATATCGTAAGACCGACTTGGTTCGACTCGATATCCTTGTCAACGGTGAGCCGGTTGATGCGTTGAGTCAATTAGTGTTCAAAGACAATTCCCAAAGCCGCGGCCGTCAGGTATGTGAGCGTCTGAAAGACGAAATCCCTCGGCAGCAATTCAAGATAGCCATCCAGGGAGCGGTTGGCGGTACTATCGTCAGTCGTGAAACGGTCAATGCCTATCGTAAAGATGTTATTGCCAAGTGTTATGGCGGAGATATCAGCCGAAAACGCAAATTGCTTGAAAAGCAGAAGGAAGGCAAGAAGCGGATGAAGATGGTAGGCAATGTCGAGATTCCGCAACAAGCGTTTTTGGCAGTGCTGAAGACAAAAGAAGACAATAACTGATTTGTGAGAAACAACCACCATTGTGCTTCCCCGTTGTAAGTATAACGTGGCTGGTCCGGTGAAAATCGGGTCTTGAAGGCATTGAATTGTCTGGATAATCTGATATAATAGATTTCAGTTAACGAATTTGGTGTTCTCAATCGGTAAGAACAGCAGGGGGCAGCCATGAAGCAGGAAAAAATCGCCATAATAGAAAAACGTAGTTTGGCAGAGCAAGTATACCATTACTTATGTGATTCAATTATAGGGGGGCGATTTAATTATGGCGATACGCTGAGCACCAAACAACTTGCCGACGAACTCAGCGTGAGCATGATGCCGATACGGGAGGCGTTGAAGCGCCTTGAAGTCGATGGGTTGGTGGAAATCAAACCAAGGAGCATGTGCGTGCTCAAGACTCCGACGAAGAAAACGATTCTCTCTGCGATTGCAGTACGAGAACTTTTGGAAGTCTATTCGGTCAAATCCGTCCATAAAACCATCGACACCGCCTGTTTGGACCCGTTAAGGGTCCTGACCGAGTCCATGGCCGCCGCATTGGCGGAAGAACCAGCTAATCTGCGCAAGTACATCAAATTTGACTGGCAGTACCATTCGGCCCTCTGCGCACTGTGTGACAATGAGTTTGTCATCCGTTCGTATAAAGAGCTCAATTTGCACCTCAACATGAGCTACATGTACGATATCGGTATCAAACCCAATTACGCCCAGACATTCCAGGACCATATCGATTTGGTCGAAGCGCTCGAGCATCATTCTCCGATGGCAGTAGAGATTATTGAAAAGCACTTGAAAATCAGTAAAAAGAATATATTGAGCGGATCATTCTTCGAAGGTCTAGAAGTAATTGAGGCTTAAGTCAATCCATCAAATATCCGCCGTTCACGTTCATGGTTTCGCCCGTGATGAACGAAGCTTCGTCCGAAGCTAGAAAGAGTACCGCATGGGCAATCTCGCGCGATGTTCCCATCCGTTTCAACGGGATCGCATCTACCACACTTTTACGTTTCTCTTCAGGCCATTGGGCACTCATATCGGTTTCGATCGCATGGGGCGCTACGGCGTTGACCGTGATGTTGTACTCTGCCATCTGTCTGGCAAGAGAACGGGTGAGGGTGTTCACTGCTCCTTTCGATGTCCCATAGACCGGTGAAGCGGTGATATCCCCGATCTTTCCTGCAATAGAGGTGACGTTTACGATCTTACCATACCGTTTGGCCACCATATCGGGAAGCACAGCTTTGCACATGTAGAATGTTCCGTTCACATTCACATCCATTACTTTCTGCCATTTTTGGTTATCCAAATCCAAAATTCCTTCTCGGGTAATGATTCCGGCGTTGTTCACCAAAATGTCTATCGGTCCTCTCCATCCATGGATATCTTCGATAAGTTGTTCAACAGCCTTGTAATCGGTAATATCGATGGCAACTGTCAAGACCGGAACGTTGAATGCTTTTACCTGCTCTTCGGTTTCAGTAGCTTTTTGTAGGTCCACAAGTACCAATGCTGAACCTTCTTCAGCAAATCTTATGGCTATTTCTTTCCCGATACCTCTGGCGGCTCCGGTGATCACTGCTATTTTTCCTTCAAGTTTCATTACACATTTCTCCTCATCATATTTTAAGCTTCACCCGAACAACAGATTCGGTAGTAACAGGACTAAGCGCGGGAAGAACATCAGGACTCCTACCAAGATCATGATGGTTACTATGAATGCCCACATGTTTCTTATGTAATCGCTAATTTGAATTTCGAGTATTTGGCACACGGCATACATAGCCAATCCTACGGGAGGCGTCATGTTCCCCATTGTGATGATCGTGCAAAACAGGATACCGAAATGGACCGGATCGATACCGACGGTTTTTGCCAGCGGTAGGAATATCGGGGTAAAGAGCAGTATGACTACCGAACCGTCCATGAACATCCCCAAAATCACCAAAAACAATAAAATAATCGCCATCACAATGAATTTGTTCTGGGATAGGCCTAGAATGGCACCGCTGATCAATCCGGGAATATTCTCCAGAGGAATGCCATACCCAAAAATCCCCGATAGGGCGATGATGAACATGATCGCTCCGACATCGATTACCGTATCCCCGAGCGTCTTGGCGATTTTCATGAAATCGAGTTCCCGGTATATGAGCGTCCCGACCAGGATGGCATATACGCAGGCAAAGGCACCGACTTCGGATGGGGTGAAAATTCCGCTGCGGATTCCGACCAAGAGCAGAATCGGAAAGAGTAATGCCCAAATGGTTTCACCGATCGCCGAGAAAACTTCCTTTGGTGAAGCTTTTTCCCGTTCTGCTCCGTATCCTCGACGTACTGAGGTAAGCCATACGGTGAACATCAAGGCAATCATCATCAAAAGTCCGACAAGGATTCCGGAAGCGAACAAACGTCCGATAGATACTTCACCTACGGTACCATAGAGGATAATTCCAACGCCTGGAGGGATCGTCGCGGTAATCAAGGCCGTCCAGCTGATCACGTTGGCCGTATAGCCTTTTGAGTAGCCTCGCTTTATCATGTCGGGTCCTAGAACCCTTGCTTCCATTGAAGCATCGGCGATCGCAGAACCTGACACGCCTCCCATAAATGTGGAAAGGACTACGCTTACTTGGGCGAGACCTCCATGCATGTGACCGGTTAGCACTGAAGAGAGTTTCATCAACCGCTTCGTTATTCCTGAAGAATTCATTAAGTTTCCTGCAAAGATGAAGAGCGGGACAGCGAGCATCGCGAAATTCTGGGTTTGCGAAATCGGTAATTGTACTGTCGTGGTGAAAGGAAGTTCAGGATGTTGTAGGAAGAAGGCTACCCCTGAGATTCCGATAGCGAACGCCACCGGCATGCCCATGACAAGGAAGATGATGAAAAGTATTGCGACCAACAGCATATCAGGCCTCCTTCTGGGTTTCGGTGCTCTTCTTAGGAGATAATAAATCCTTTAGCTTCAACACCGAGGTCACGATCATGAGCGAACAACCGATCGGAACACAAAGAATGACCCATGTATAACTGAATCCCGGAATTCCCTGGAATACTCTTCTGTGGCTGATGAAGCTGAGCTTGATACCATAAAATGTCAAAGCTGCCAAGAACACCACAATCAGCAAATAATTGATGATGGTGACGATTCTTGTAGTTTTTTCAGAAGTTTTTAGCAGTACCAATTCCATTCTCACCAACTTATCGTTGCGCAGAGCAACATCCGCTGCCAGGAACACACTCCATGCGAACAGGAACAACGAGAGGTCCTGCGACCAGTTGATCGGGTTGTCCATCGATCTGGCTATGG
>Ga0123334_1000572_pt1 | contig 50567 bp, 38 predicted proteins | sample BiotimSIPDNA_FD_89706 | JGI IMG/M metagenome (GOLD analysis project Ga0123334, IMG submission 89706) | Anaerobic biogas reactor microbial communites from Washington, USA - Biogas_R1 time_0 SIP DNA | ecosystem: Engineered > Bioreactor > Anaerobic > Unclassified | place: Washington, USA...
CCTCGGCATCACCCGCGTACGGGTGGCAGCCGCTCCGCGGGTGGCGATCCTCTCCACAGGCGATGAGGTTGTCCCTCCAGAGCAGATACCGGGCCCAGGGCAGATAAGGGATATCAACTCTTACGCCATTGCCGGGCTTATCGCCCGCTCAGGGGGGATTCCCCTGCTGAAGGGAATCATCAAAGACACCTACGATTCGCTGCTTTCCGCGGCGCACAGTGCATTGAATGCTTCGGATCTTCTGGTCATCTCCGCGGGGTCCTCTGTTTCCACACGCGATCTGACAGCCGATATCATCAATGCGCTGGGCAAACCGGGCGTCCTGGTGCATGGAGTCGCCGTTCGGCCCGGGAAACCGACGATTCTGGGCCTCTGCAACGGCAAGCCGGTCATCGGACTACCCGGCAACCCCGTCAGTGCCATGGTGGTTGCCGGGCTCTTCCTGACGCCCCTGCTCCGGCGAATGCAGGGAGCGAAAAATCCACCACCTGCCCGAGGGCGGATCACGGCCAGGCTGACCCACAACATCTCCTCGGTTCCAGGGCGCGAGGACTATATCCAGGTGCGGCTGGAAGAGCGTGAAGGCGATCTCTGGGCGGAGCCGGTTTTTGGCAAATCGAATCTGATCTATACCCTGGTCAAGGCTGAGGGGATGGTATGCGTACCCCTCGATTCCAATGGATTGCACAAGGGTGAGCTCGTTGCTGTCGAGCTGTTTTGAAGAATGGACTATGGGAAATTGGAGAAAGGAATGAGCAAGAACAGAAAATTTTACCTCGAAGATATTCCATTGGATGAGGCCTGGCGCCGATTTATCGCGGCCATGGTAAGCTCCGGAGCATGGGCCAGAGTTCCCGGCGAGGAGCTGCCGCTGGAAAAGGCCCTTGGGCGCGTCACAGCGGCGCCCGTATGGGCCGCCCTCTCATCGCCGGGATATCACGCCAGTGCCATGGACGGCTACGCCGTCCGTTCGGCGGATACCCTCGGCGCTACGGAGACGGCCCCGAAACGGCTCAGGATCGGTCCCGAAATGCAGGCGGAATACGTCGATACCGGAGACCCGATCGCTTCCTGGGCAGACGCCGTCATCCAGATCGAGCATACACAGCACGTTGACGAAGGCGCAGGAGGCGAATTCATCGAGATCCTGTCCGGCGTCGCACCTTGGACTGCCGTCAGGCCCATGGGCGAGGATATGGTTGCCACCGAACTGGTGCTTCCGGCCAATCATCTGCTGAAACCGGTGGATCTGGGGGCCCTTGCCGGTTGCGGGCACGCCACGGTCAGCGTCCGGCGGCGGCCGCGCGTGGCGGTTATCCCGACGGGAACCGAACTGGTGACGGTTGAACAGGCTGCGCGGTCAGGCCTCAAATCCGGCGATATCATCGAATACAACTCCCTCGTACTGGCTTCACAGGTGCGCCAGTGGGGCGGTGAACCAACGCGTTACCCAATCGTCGTCGACGATTACGAACGCATCAGGGATACGGTGAGGGAAGCGGCGGCCACTCATGATCTTCTCCTCGTCAATGCCGGATCATCGGCAGGCAGCGAAGACTTCACGGCGAGTATTGTCGAGGAACTGGGGACCCTCCTCGTTCACGGCGTGGCGATACGCCCCGGGCATCCCGTCGTGCTCGGCACCGTGACGGACCGCCGGACGCCCATCATCGGCGTGCCCGGCTATCCCGTCTCCTGCGCTCTCACCGGGGAAATATTCGTGGAGCCCTTGATATCCCATTGGCTCGGGTTGCCGCAGCGGAAAAAGCCCGGGCTCAAAGCGGTCATCAGCCGCAAGCTTCTCTCGCCCATGGGTGAAGATGAATGGGTGCGGGTGACTGTCGGACGGGTTGGAAAACGAACCGTGGCTGCGCCCCTGTCCCGTGGAGCAGGCGTCATCACCTCCCTGGTCCGCGCGGACGGGATCGTCCGCATCCCCAGATTTTCGGAAGGCGTCGAGGCCGGGCAGGAGGTTACCGTGGAGCTGTACCGTGATCCGGCCGATATCGACCGCACCATCGTCCACATCGGCAGTCACGATCTCTGCTTGGACATCCTGGCCCAATACCTGGCCGACGACGGACTGCTCTTTTCAAGTGCCAACGCCGGCAGTCTCGGCGGACTGACGGCCCTGCGGAGGGGCGATTCGCATCTGGCCGGTTCACACCTCCTGGATCCGTCAACGGGCGAATACAATATTGCCTATGTCAGGCAGTATCTGCCCAGTACCCCCGTCGTGGTGATGACGTTCATGCATCGAGAGCAGGGGCTCATCGTCGCACCGGGCAATCCAAAGGGAATCAGAGGGCTGGCTGATCTGGCGCGGGACGATGTGCGTTTTGTCAACCGCCAGCGCGGAGCCGGCACCAGGGTTCTGCTCGACTACCACCTCAACAGGCTGGGGATGAAACATGAAGAGGTAAAAGGCTATCGGCGCGAGGAGTACACGCACCTGGCGGTTGCCGTTGCCGTTCAATCGGGCGCAGCGGACTGCGGACTTGGTATTGCCGCCGCGGCGCACGCCCTTGAGCTTGATTTCATCCCCTTTGAGAAGGAGAGATACGACTTGGTCATTCCGCGCATTCACTACGAAAGCCCTCTGTTGAAGCCGCTGTTCGACCTGATCCACGGTCCGGTCCTGCGCAAAGCCATCAGCGATTTGCCGGGCTATGACATAACCGCCATGGGGAACATCGTCATCGAGCTGTAGTCCAGTTCTGATGCGGCAATAATACGTCCGCACCGGACCTCCGGGCAGGGTGCGGGAAGGTTTTGAACTCACAGACCCGGGAGACGAAGCCAGGCGGATCCATGGCGAGCCGGAGCGAACGCTTTTAGCGACGCCGACGTTACCGCCGGTCGGCTCTTTTTCTCTGGGCAGTCGACATCAGGTAATGGCTTGCAAGACCCGCCAGAAAACCGCAAGCCATGTTGGAACCTAAGGAAACCCCCAGGGTAATGCCCAGGGGGATCAGATCCTTTCCAACGCGGACGTCCTTTGCAAACTTCATGAGCTCGATCCCGACCATGAACATCATGGCACCGATGATGGCGCCTGGAAAGACCGAGAAAAGCCCGGCGATGGACACCGAAAGAAACAGGCCAAGGAATATTTCAATGATCCCTTCCAGGATGTTGGCGCCACCGGTCCGTGCGCCGAAGTAGTACTGCCCGGCCAATCCGCCGGCACCGTGGCACATCGGCATCCCCCCCAGAACAGGCACGATCGTGTTCATCATCCCCTGACTCCAGGAAAGCATCCTGACCGATACCGGGCGATCCGGCCAATAGGTTGAAAGGAGGGCGGCGGTGGCGATCGTGGCGTTGGTGACGGTCAACGGGATCTGGGCAAAGCCCGCCAGCAGCAGCGTATCCCAGACCTCCCGGGGTGTGAAGGCCGTCAAAGTCGGCAGGGTGAGCCCGGGAGCGGCAATGTGCCGGAGCTGACCCTTTGCAAACATAACGGCTATTCCAAGGGCCATCAGGACCACCGCAGCTGGAGCGTGGCGGCTTTCCCTCAGGGCAAGAACGATCAGGAGTGAGACCAGGGCAAGAATCCATCCGGTTGACAGCAGCTTGATCGCTTCAATAGCCAGCATCACTCCGAGGGCCGCCTGGATGCCCCGAATAACGGAGGGCGGCGTCCATTTTTCCAGCCGGCCCACCAGGTCCGTGGCCGCAAAAAGAATCCAGACCAGCCCCATGCCGAAGCCCGAGGCGTACACCATGGAAGGCGTCCAGTGCTGCGCAATGGCCACAATGGCCAGCACTTTCATGGGTTCAATGGGCATGGGAAGGCGGTACACAATACCGGTGACGATGTTGGCCAGCCCCATCATGACCAGAAAGCCGGAGGGATTCAGACCGCAAACATAGATATAACCGATGGCGAGGGGGAAGAGGGTCCCAAAATCCCCCATCGCTCCGGCCAGTTCGCGCAGGTTGAATTCAAAGGATTTGATCTTCATCATGAAAATCTTTAGCATATTTCAAGACGAAAGTTCATGTCTTTTTCGATACAACACACCCCGGACCCCGCATCGTTTGACATTTCCGGTCCCACCCCCGGCGTCTTTTGCCATTCTCTTCCATTCCTCCTGACAAGCCATGTCCCCCGGACGTTGCGCCTTGACAGCGTGCCGTTCCTCTTCTATAGTCATTCCTAATGATAAAGGGTGTTTCCATGGGGGGCCCGGAGAGCGAAACCGACGCATCTGAACAGGGTGCCTCCGGCCCGTGGCGGCATCCGAGATTCCTGCCCATGAAACGGAGTACAGACACTACGTCATGAAGTTCAGCCCGGCCATACTGACAACCTATTTTCAGGGCGAAAGCGCAAAAAGCAATATCCGGCTCCTCCTGCGGTTCGTTTTTCTGCTGGTCGCCCTGGTCACTCTATACAGCGTCATCTTCCATTTCCTCATGGCCTATGAAGGGCGGTACCATTCCTGGATTACAGGATTCTACTGGACGCTCACCGTAATGACCACCCTGGGATTCGGCGACATCACCTTCAATTCGGATCTGGGGCGGACCTTTTCCATTCTCGTGCTTCTTTCAGGGGTTTTTCTCTTTCTCACCCTGCTTCCCTTTGTCTTCATCAAGTTTTTTTATGCCCCCTGGATTGAAGCGGAGACGAGGAACCGGGCCCCCAGCCAGTTGCCGCCGGATACGAAAGACCATGTGATCATCACCAGCTACGATCCGGTGACGGTGGCCCTCATTGAAAGGCTGAAGGATCACCGGAAGAGCTATGTCCTCCTCGAGGAGGATTTCGGCCGCGCGCTGCAGCTCTATGATGCAGGCTTTCGCGTCGCCGTGGGGAACATCGATGATCCCGAGACGTATCGCAGGATGCGGGCAGACCGCGCCGCCCTCATCGTTGCGACCAACCGGGACGAGATCAACACGAACATCGCCTTCACAGTTCGAGAGCTGAGCGAGAAGGTTCAGATCGTCACAACCGCCGATTCCCCCTATTCCGAGGACATCCTGGTCATGGCCGGCAGTTCGAGGGTCCTGCAGCTTTACGACATGCTGGGAAATTCCCTGGCGGCCTGGACCATCGGCGGAGAATGCCGGGCCAATATCATCAGCCGGTTCGATGAGCTGATCATCGCCGAGTTTCCCGCTCTGGGCACCCCCCTGGTGGGAAAAACCCTCTCTGAAAGCTGCCTGAGAGAAAATTTTGGAGTGACGGTGGTGGGAATCTGGGAACGGGGCAATTTCGAGATCCCTCATGCGAAAAGCCGGATCAATCCGAACAGCGTTCTGGTTCTCGCCGGATCGGAGGAGAACCTCGCATCCTACAACGAGATTTATTCCTTTTACCACATCTGCCAGCTTTCCGTGAATCCGGTCCTCATCGTCGGAGGGGGCCGTGTCGGACACACCATTGCGGAGCGCTTCAAGGAGCGGGAGATGCCCTACCTCATTATCGAGAAAAACCCCCGCCGGGTTCACGAGGACGCAAAGAACTACGTTGTGGGAGATGCCGCGGACATCCGGACCCTTCAGAGGGCCTGGATCGAGGAGGCCCCGGCGGCCCTGATCACAACCCACGACGACGCCACAAACATCTACCTGACCAAATACATGAGAAGCCTGAGGCCGGATATGCAGCTCCTCAGCAGGGCGAACCTGGACCGCAACGTGTCCTCCCTTCATCGAGCCGGAGCCGACTTCGTGATGTCCTACGCCTCACTGGGGGCCAATGCCATCTTCCATTTTCTCGGCAACGAGGAAACCCTGATGCTCGCGGAGGGCCTGAATATTTTCCGCATCAGGACGCCTTCGTCCCTTGTGGGAAAAAGCCTCGCCCAGTCGGGAATACGGGAGCAGACAGCCTGCTCCGTCGTCGCCATCAAGATGAATGGGAAAATGACGATCAATCCGGATCCCCAGATCCCGCTTCAGAGGGATGCCGAATTGATCCTGATCGGCAACTATGAGGGAGAGCGGAAGTTCCTATTGTGGAGCGAACAATAGGAGAAGGAGCAGCGAGGCGGCGACAGGCCGACAGGAAGGAGATGAGGGTACAGTGACCGGAGACAGACAGCGCGTCATCATCATGGGTGCAGCCGGGAGGGACTTCCACAACTTCAACATGGCCTATAGGGATTGTGCCGGATTTGAAGTCATGGCCTTCACCGCCACGCAGATTCCCGCGATCAGCGGCAGAACCTACCCCCCGGAGCTTGCCGGCCCCCTGTATCCCGGAGGGATCCCCATTCGGCCGGAAGAGGAACTGGCGGAGCTCATTCAAAAATTTTCCGTCAGCCAGGTGGTCTTTTCCTACAGCGACGTATCCCATGAATACGTCATGCACAAGGCCTCGCTCTGCCTCGCCCTGGGCGCGGATTTTCTTCTCCTCGGGCCGGACCGGACGATGCTGTCCTGCTCCCGGCCCGTGATCTCCGTCTGCTCCGTCCGGACCGGGGCCGGAAAAAGCGGGATCACGCGGTACATCGCAGGCATCCTCAAGGGAATGGGAAAAAGGCCGATCGTCCTGCGGCATCCCATGCCCTACCTCGACCTGAAGGAGGGAAGGCTTAAACGATTCGGCAGCCTGGCGGACGAGGAACGCTGCGATTGCACGATCGAGGAGCTCGAAGAATTTGAGCCGCTCATCAGCGCCGGCATGACGGTTTATTCCGGAGTTGATTACGCGGAGGTTGTTCGGCAGGCCGAGGCGGAGGCGGACATCCTGATATGGGACGGGGGGAACAACGATCTGCCTTTTCTGCGGCCGGATCTGGAAATCGTCGTCCTCGATCCCCATCGGGCAGGACACGAGCTTTCCTTTCATCCCGGGGAGGCAAACCTGAGAAGGGCTGAAATCGCCGTCATCAACAAGGTGGATACCGCGGCAGCGGACGCCGTAAAGAGGGTCGAGGCGAATATCCGCCAGGTAAACCCCCGGGCAAAAATCATTTTCACAGCCTCCCCGATTTCTCTTGAGAACGCCGTAAACATCCAGGGAAAGCGCGTCCTGGTCGTTGAGGACGGCCCCACCCTGACCCATGGCGGGATGCCTTACGGAGCCGGGGTCCTAGCCGCAGGCAAAGCCGGCGTCGTGGAGTTCGCCGACCCGAGGCCTTACGCCCGGGGCTCCCTTCGGGAAGTCTTCCGGGAATATCCCCATCTCGGAAATCTCCTGCCGGCCATGGGCTACTCAGGGCAGCAAAGGCAGGAACTGAAGGAAACCATCGAAGCCACCCCCTGCGACGCCGTTGTGATCGCCACGCCGGCGGATCTGCGCAGACTGCTGGACCTGGACAAGCCCTCCGTCCGGGTCACGTACGAGATCCAGGAGGTGGAGGGCCACCTGCTGAAGCAGGCCATCGAGGTCTTTGTAGGCCGTGGAAAATAGCATCAGCATTGTTTCTCTCGGCGGTAACGCAATCCTGAGGCGCGGAGAGGAGGGAACGGTTGAGGAGCAGTTTCACAATGCCGATTCCTGCATGGCCGAAGTGGCCCGGATGCTTTCCTCGGGACACAAAGTGGTCATTACCCACGGGAACGGCCCTATCGTGGGAAATATCGTTCTCCGCGGCGAGTGCGCCCGAAATTCCATCCCCCCCATGCCCCTTTTCTACTCCGACGCCGATTCCGAAGGCGGGATCGGGTTCATGATCCAGCAGACACTGTACAATCGACTCATCATGATCCGTGAAGTCAAGGACGTCGTGACGATCATCACCCAGGTTGTTGTCGACGCCGACGATCCGGCCTTTTCCCGCCCGACGAAACCCATCGGCCCCTATTACCGGAAAGAGGAGATCGAGGCCCTCCAAAGGAATAACGGGTGGGTCATGATCAGGCAGACAGGGGGCTACCGGCGCGTCGTCCCCTCGCCGATGCCGAAACGGATCGTCGAAAAGAACGTCATCCAACGGCTTGCCCTGGAGGGGGTCGTGGTGATCGCTGCCGGCGGAGGGGGCGTCCCCGTTGTGGAAACCGCAGATGGAACCCTGCGGGGCATCGACGCCGTCATCGACAAGGACCTGACAACCAGCGTGCTGGCGACGGAGATCGGGGCGGAACGCATCGTCATCCTCACCGATGTAGACCGGGTCTACCGGGATTTCGGCACGCCGCGGCAGGCCGGTCTGGATCATGTCAGCCTGGCAGAGATCAAGGCCTTCCATGCGGAAGGACATTTCCCACCGGGAAGCATGGGACCGAAGATCATGGCGGCGATCCGGTTTCTTGAAGCCGGGGGGAAACGCGTCATAATCACCCTGCCCGAACTCATGGGAAAAGCCCTTGAGGGAAGAGCCGGGACGACGATTGTCCCCTGAGTTCAAAAATCCCCATGACGTTTGTCTTTAAAAAAAAAGAGACCCGGGCCTTTGACAGCGAGGGTCTCTTCTTCCAATCCAGATTTTCAGCAACACATCACACCGTGATCAAGGATCTGAAAGCGGCGGCCGATCTTTCTTTTTCAACGGGGAAATTTCCCATGCCGCCTTCAGGGTTCACCCCCTGGCGCCCCGTCTTCGAATCCCGATCAGCCCCATCAGGCCGCTCCCAAGGAGCCAGAAGGCGGCGGGAACAGGAACGGGGTTTTGCACGACGTTGGCGTCAAAACTTGACATGGCGCTTCCTTCGTGGATGATGACCGCTTCAATCTCCGTTATGGAACCCGTTGACGTCAGGGATGCGATATCCGTGCTGAATGAAGGAGTGTCGCCGGTATAGGAGGCAACCAGGTTGGAGTCGTTATACAGATTGAATGTCACGGAACCGCCCGTCGTTCCTCCAACATGGAATGAGGAAAGATCGCTGAAATCCGTATCCGTCAAGGTAACCGTCATGGTTCCCCCGGCGCTTGACGATACATTCCCGCTGACCAGGTCCATGAGATTACCGACACTGAACCCACCGGAAAGGTTCATGATCCAATTGCCGATCGCCCCACTGTAGTATACATAGCCATCGTTATCCGTGTCTGCCACCGTGATGACAGGATTGGTGCCATCGTCAAGTGTTAACGTCAGACCCGCCTGCGCCGGCGATTGAACCCCCAGGATCAGCACGGACAAAACAAGCAAGGCAGCAGCCAAAGACCTTGCACCACAAAGATACTTCTTCATCGTTCCGTTCCCCCTCTAATCAGAAATTTAATATTCTTGCTTCAAACTCACTCTCTCCATGCCTGCTCCAGGCCGGAAGCCATGGTGTACTGAACTTTCGGACAACCCGCCTGCGCCGTTGATCATCCCTCCCTTCCCGACTGACGAGATTTCAAAAGAGTCGGTACAATTTTATCAAGCAGAGCATGGGATCGGCCGTCTATGGCGTTTTACACCTGCCTGGACAGCTCCTCCTTTTCGAGGCGTTCATGCACAACGTGGAAAGTAAATACAGGATGATCAAGCCTCGGACAATCGGGCCGGGCCTGATTTATTGGGAGGGAAACCCTTAATGCATCCCTGAAACGCCTTTAAGGGTTTTTACGGACGGGAAGGATTTTACAAGGGGAATGTTTCAGGCCGCTCAAAGTGGTGAAAATCGCGGAAGTTCCGGAAACGCGCACCCCAGAACCAGCCCCGCTGCAGAAACGCTTCCACGACGGGGGAGGATTCCGCAAGGGTGCCCGGCGCACCGGGAGAGTAGATCGCCCCGGACGGGAGAACCTGTCCGTCTTCATAGATGACGGGATTCTGGCGCGGATTGAGGTCGACGGCCATTCCGAGGGCGTGGCGGGAAAGCCGGTCCGTCCCGGCGATGAAGCGGTAATTGAACGCCGACGAATTGTTGGCTTCCATGGATGCTTCATCCGACCAGCCGTACCGGACAATGGGGATGACGGAATGCAGGGGAAAGCGTATTTCCAGGATAAGGGCAAAGATTTCCCGCACATCCTGTTCAACGGCGGTGGAAACAACCAGCTGCCCTGTGTGCCGCCTGCCGTCAAATCCGTAATATGCCACCTCAACGAGCCGGAGGTCATCCAGGACGGAACCCGGAGCCGACGAGCCGGAGACCGCCTCGGCGAAAGTCAGGGCGCTGTCGACCATGGCAGAAGATAAGATGTGATTCCCATTTCTTGACACAAGAGTCCCCTTTCCCCAATCCGTTCAGGCAAGGCGCCTGAAAAAAAAGTGATCCACTTCGGCCTCCATGCGGCTGGGACAGCCATGGGCGGACAGGATCTTTCTGTCGCTTCATAACGTTTTCGGGCGCAATCTGCAAGCAGACCCTGCCGAAGATAATTTTTAAATAGCCTTAAAGTTTCTTTTCCAGGGGACCGATAAGAAAAACAAAGGCAGAAAAGAGGCAGCCGGAAAGGAGGATCGCCAGGAAGGGCTGCTCGAAGGTATCCCGCAAAAAACCGATCGAATCGGCGCATAACATTTCGGCAAGAAATGCCGGCAAAAAACCTAGAAAAGGAGAATGACCATGGCACTGAGTGATATTTCATTAACATCCGGAATGAGATCCAACCTTTTAAGTCTCCAGAACACCAGCGAACTTTTAGACCGTACGCAGAACCGCCTGGCCACAGGCAAGAAGGTGAACACCGCCATTGACAGCCCCGTATCCTTCTTCGCGGCACAGTCCCTGAACTCCCGCGCCTCCAAGATCGAAAGTCTGAAGGATTCCATGGGGCAGGCCATCCAGACGGTCACCGCCGCCGACAAGGGAATCTCGGCCATCACTTCCATGATTGAACAGGCCAAAGCCGTTGCCCAGCAGGCCCTGAGCGCGGATAACGCCGCAGGAACGGACGGCGTATCCTTCACCGTAACGGCCGCCTCACTGGAAGCGACGACCGATACCGTCGTGATTGACGGCGTGACGCTGACGGTTGGTGAGGATTTTGAAAAGGCAACGGCCGGGACTGCGGACGAAAACAACGCGGAGACGGCCGAATCTCTGGTGGCAGCCATCAACGCCAGTTCCACGCTGTCCGCCAACGGATGGACGGCCAGCATCGATGAAAACGATAACAATAACGTCGTCATTCGGAAGGCCTGGACGGACCTTGCAACGACGGATGTTACCGCAAGCGCGAATTTCGGCGCAGAAACAAAAGTCGACAAAGAAACGACGGAACTTACCAATCTCCAGGATCAGTACAACGAACTGCGCACCCAGATCACAGAGCTGGCGGAAGATTCCGGGTACAAGGGCAAAAACCTTCTGTCCGAGGATGAACTCGCCGTGAAGTTCGAAGGCAACAGCCTGATGGTGGAGGGCTTCAATGCAAGCGCCACGGGTCTCGGCATGACCGAAGTGGCCGGCACCGCGGAATGGAGAACGCACGGCACCTCCGCGATGGAAGATTCCCTTGACGAACTGGACGATGCCCTGTCGACGCTGGCCATGAACTCATCCAAACTGTCCAGTAATCTGAGCATCATCACCACCCGCGAGGATTTCTCGACCAACATGGTGAACACACTGACCGAAGGTGCGGACAAGCTGACCCTGGCCGACACCAACGAGGAGGGCGCCAACATGCTGATGCTTCAGACCCGTCAGTCCCTGGCCACCACGGCCCTGAGCCTCTCGGCGCAGGCGGCCCAGTCTGTTCTGAAACTTTTCTAACAAAGAACGACTAACAGGCGCGGATTGGCCGGGGAGGAAGAATTCCGCTCCGGCCGACTCCGCCATTCGTGGGTAGCACGATGAATATCCATAGCGTTCATAAATTACAGGGCCTGCAGAACGTAGTGAACCCTGTCGGCGAAGAGAACCCCGGTTTCTCACGGGGAGCCCCCTCCAGGGATGCACCGCGTGTCGGCAAAAGGTTTCCGAATGAGCCGGCTGCCTTCGGACGGCGGCCCCAAGAGGCAAGTCCTCTTGACAACAGCCTCAGAAAAGAGGACCTGGAATCGGATCCAACCGTTGTTCATTATCCCCCTTTTTTCCCGATAGCCACGTACCAGCGCCTTGATCTCATCAAGAAAGCGGGAGGAATGGAAGAGGCCGTCCAGGAACCCTCGCAGGGGAAGAGCACCTCGTCGACGGCCCCCGACAATATCTCGAGGGAGAAGACAACCGCTTCGGAGCTATCTGGAGCCAATGGTGAGATTTTTGCTTTCCATGATCAATCAACCGGGAGGGGACAGCCATCTCTGAAAGGCAAGCAACCCGGTTCAATCCTGGATATAGAGGTATAGACTTCCCATGGCGCTTAAAATACGTCTTAAACCACAAGAGAAAATGATCCTCAACGGCGCGGTCATCACAAACGGGAAGAGCCACTCCGAATTTGTTATTGAAAACCGGGTCATGATTCTGCGGGAAAAGGACATTCTGCGGATTGATGATGCCAAGAGTTATTGCAGCCAGATTTATCTGGCCATTCAGATGATGTACATCGATGGTGGGAAGAACCTGGCGGCATACCACAAAACCTTCTGGGACCTGGTCAGGGAACTCGTCAAGGCCGTACCGAGCACGGCCGAACATGTCGGCGTCATCAGTGAACACCTGCTTAAAAATGAATACTACCAGGCCCTCAAGGCTGCGAGAAAACTAATGGATTATGAACAGGAGGTCTTGAATCGTGTACGCAGCGCAAATTGAAGCATACAGGGTGGCTCAGAAGGAAACTCTGTCCGGACGTGAGATTGAAGCTCTGGCGCTCACAAATGCGGCATTGAAGCTCAGAAAATGCCAGGTCGACTGGGATTCCGAGGACAGGGACGGGAAACGATTGAACGCGCTTCAGATCAACCAGCGGATCTGGACGATTCTTCAGGGTGAACTTGCAAAGGAGGACAACCCCCTGCCGACACAGTTGAAGAAGGACCTGCTGACTCTGAGCCTTGTTGTCGACAAGCGGACGTTTGAAGTCATGGCGTTCCCGTCACCGGAAAAGCTGGACATGCTCATCAGGATCAACCTGAACATCGCTGCGGGACTTCGCGGCAACCCGGTGGAATGACGGCACCTCTTTTCATGACCCGTTTATTTGAGCGGCCTCAAGGCCATGAGAATTTTTACAGTACGAACCCGAGGCTCCAGCCATCCATTTCAGGATGAGCTCCGCCTCATCCTTTTTCCCGTAAGAGGAAAGTTTTTCACTGATATGTTTCAAGGTGGCTGATAGCGGAATCCCTTTCAGCCTTAACTGCCGGGACAATTCCCGGGCCTGTTCCTCTTTGTCTTCCAGGCAGTGAATAACCGCCATCAGAGACAACGCGGGGGGATAGTCAGGCATGTCCCGGAGCAGCTCTTCCAGCGCTGATGAAGCGGCGTTCAGCGAGCCGGCGATCATTTCACAATAGGCGTAAACATTTACATAGGCTGGCAGCTTGATCCTGGACTCTTTCATGGCTTTGCGTGCAAGCTCCAGCGCCTCGTCGCAACGATCAAGCATGATGTAAGCTGAGGCAAGCTGAATGTATATCTCCGGCAACGGATCTCCACAGGATATGGCGGCAATGGTTTTATACCCCGCGGACTCCGGGTTTTCCCTCAAGAGATCCAGGAGTTCCAGCCAAAGACGGGCGGCTTCATCATATTTCTTCAGCAGTTGGGCTTGCTTTGCCAACTCGTAGACATATTTCATATTCTTCGGATCACGTTCATACTTCATCCTGCCCAGCAGATAGTACTCTCTGCTTTTCATCCCCTCCCGTTCCGTGTCCAGTTTTCCGTAGTGATGGACGACGATACTGGATCTGAGGATGGGGATCTTTGCTTGATGCAGTGAATACTCCACCAGTTCATGGACGGGGTTGGAGAACCGGATATTGCTTCTTCTTTTGAAAAGCCGCACCTTTGCGCTTGGGATCCATCCCGCTCCCATTTCCTCGGGATATTGTCCGTCATTCGCCGTCCAACCGATGATTCCAAATTTTTCCACATAATTCCTGGTGGTAATCAGATAAGCTGCCGGGGAAGAGGAAGGCGTTTCAATTAATGTACGCAGTTCTTTAAAATCGCGTGGAGAAAGGACCTCATCGGCATCGAGCACAAAAATCCAATCGCCGGTCGCCTGGGCAAGCGAAGCATTGCGGGCCGCCGAAAAATCTCCCGTCCAGGGAACCTCAAATACCTTTGCCCCGAAAACCCTCGCGATCTCCATGGTCCTGTCCGTTGAACCGGTATCCACAACAATCATTTCATCCACGATATCCCGGACGCTCCTCAAACATGCGGCCAGGTGCTTTTCTTCGTTTTTCACAATCATGCAAAGCGACAGCGTGCTTTTCTTTGACGGGTTCTCGATTTTCGATGGGCCGATCTTATCCCGCACAGCCATGGCCGCGTTCAAAACGCCCTCGTCAATGCCGAACAAGGCGAGGGCGTCTTCGATTTTCAGCAGGGCCTCCTTGAGCTTTCCCAGTTGGAGAAGAATGTCAATATATAAGAAAGCGAGGTTTTTATTCTGTGGATACAGAGAAACGGCTTCCCGGAATTCAGCCTCCGCATTGCGGAACAGCCCCAGGGAAGAGATGGCGGAATAATAAAGGGAGCTCGAATCGGGTACCGTTGGAGATAACATGAACCCCCTGCGCAGACAGGCAAGGCCCTCCTCCTTCTCGTCGATCCCCCAGAGAAGAACGCCCAGGTTTGTAGAGGCCTCCCCATAACCGGGATCCACCTCAACGGCCTCCCGAAAATAATCGACGGCCTCTTCTTTTGCTCCGCTCTTATAGGCCAGAACACCTTTAAGATTCAGCGCCTCCGGGCAACTGCCATTTTGCAGCAGGATTCTCTCCGCATATCCCGCCGCTTCGCCATCCAGCCCTAAGCCTTCCTGGGTGTAACCCGCGTACTGAAGGCCCTTCAGGTCATTTTTCACGGCCTCGGGCATGGTCCCGACAACGTCCCATGCCTCGGAAAACTGTCCGGATTCCATAAAGAGCCTGACCAGTTCAAAATAAACCTCCTTGGAATCGGGAATGAGCTTGATGCAGTTGATGAGCGTATCGACGGCTTGTCCCATCTTCCCCTTCTGGTACAGATCACCAGCCAGCTCAGTGGCTTTCAATACCGCCAGCTTCTTTCCTTCGGGGCTGGCCGGACCCAGTTCCCACTTTTTGTTAAGAATCTGTCTGTCACCATGGGATTTTCCGCCTTCAAGACGGTGGACAAAAACATCGCCGGCAATGTAATTCCGATAATCGGCCAGAGCGGCTCTCAAGCAGTAGTCTTCGTCTTCAAAATGCCCACTCTCAAAAGTTTCATCAAAAAGGCCGATCTTTTCGACCACCGAGCGCTTAAACAGCAGACAGAATCCGGCTACGCACCTGCAGGGAATCCGTCGGTGCCGGTATCGCTCCATGAATTTTGCCGCGTATTTATCCAGAAAATCGACAGATCGATAAGAATCGTCCAGGACCTGCTGGATACCGCCGCCGCGATTGGTCATGGGTCCGACGATGCCGGCAGCGGAGCATCTGTTGAGGCATTGCAGCATGGAATCCAGCCATCCCCGGCTGACAAGGGCATCCTGATCCAGAAGCACAATGTATTCGCCTTGGGCGGCATTGATGCCCTGATTGCGTCCTTTTATCAGTCCGACGTTTTCCCTGTTCTCAATGAGACGACAATCTTTATTTTCCTTGACCTGACGTTTCAGCCACTTCATCGTGCTGTCCTTGGAATCGTTGTCTACAAAAACGATCTCGTAGGGCCGGCGCGTGTGCCTGCGGATGCTGTTGACGCACTTTTTGGTAAAATCCAGCCGATTCCGGGTGACGATGACGATGGATACGCTTCCTTTGACGGTTTCGCGCCGCGTCGGGAACGTCGCCGCTCCGTCCGGATTCTCCTGAAACGCTTCGGGATGCCTTTTAAATTGTTCTTCATACCTGGATACGATTTTCTTCACTTCCGGGTTGCCAGGCTGCTTGAAGTTTGCCTGACTCACCGTGTCCGCTGCATTCTGAAAATCGCCCTGTTCAAGAAAAATCCCGGAAAGAAGCACCAGGGAAGGAATGTGGTGAGGATCCGCCTGCAAAGCCCGCCGGGCATGGTCGATCGCCTCCTCCAACCGCCTCTGTTTTACCGCAATCGAAGCAAGCTGATAACAGGCTTCGGCAAAATCCGGGTCTCTGCTAAGATCATCCCGGTAAATGGCGCCGGCCTCCGCGTATTTTTTCTCATCGAGGAGTTGCTCCGGAAGCCGCAGGGCATCATAAGGATGGGCATACCGTGTCCAATCGCCATTGACTTCGAGGCTATTCGCTTTTGCGATGAAATAGCTTTCCCCCCGGATTCGCCTCTGGAAAAACCAGGGCCATTCCTCTTCATTTTCACATCGGGCAAGTGCCATGCGCAGGGGACGGACAACGTTGAGGTTGATGACACATAAGGATAGATCCGCATAAGGGATCCTCTCAACTTCCGGAGCCGAATCCGGTTTGTGCGCATGAGTAAGGGCCCCATAGTTTCCTGTGGGAACCATCACGGCGACATCGGGATAGCACAGGGCGTATTCCGTCAATGCGGAAAGAATTTCCGGAGACGGGGCAAGGCGGGAATCGATCAGCACCAAAAAATCGAATTCATTTTTTTCAAGGGCTTTCAGGATCAGCGCCGAGATCGTTTCGCCGCGGCCCGGGATGATGTCTCCGTTATATTTTCTGGCTAAAGCGGCATAACCATATTCGGCACGTGATTTTCCCCCCCCCCTCCCCTTTTCAACGAAACAGACCCGGGGCGTTCGAATGGCTGTCCGTTCATCAACGGGGATCTCCTCATCCAGCCTGTAGGGTCTCACCTTGATGACCCCATCGGCCCCGACGGAAACCCGGTCGTTTTGCTGAAGCTTCCGGCGATATTTTTCCTTGTTGACATTCTGAGGGGCGCCGAAGAGATCCGGACGATCCTGCCTTGTCGTTACGCTGCCAAAATGATGGATAAAAACATCATTGGCCACGAGCATCCTGTATCCTGCCAATGTGAGCCGCAGGGAAAAATCATCATCGCTGAATCCGTAGCCGCCCTCCCTGCCGTTGGTGGGGAGATCGGGATCAAACCCGCCGATTCGCTCAAGAACAGATTTTTTCAATATATTCGCGACACCAACCACTCGATGAATGACGAAGTTGGACCCCTTGTGCCGTCTGCACCACTCGTCGGCAAATGCATGAAAGGCCTCCACCGTGTCGTACTCCGTCGGCATCATCTGGGGACCACTTACATTGTTCGAACGGGGCCCCACCATGGCTATGTCGGGCGCCGATTCCATCTGCCGAATAAAATTTTCGAGCCAGCCCTCGTGTACGATGGCATCATTGGCCACACATGCGATATATTTCCCACGGGCAAGCGAAAACACATGAATACCGATTTCTTCCACGACCCTGTTCTGAAAATGCCTGATAACACGGGTGTCGGGATGAAAGTCCTTTACCCGCTCAAAGTACTCGAACGTTCCATCAGCAGAACCGTTGTCAACGAGCAACAGTTCGTACGAACCGTTCGTATAGTGCAGAATGCTTTCCACACACTGCCTCGTGTACTCCAGTTTATTGAATGCCAGGACGATGATGCTGGTCTCGATTTCCCTTTCCTCAGGGGTGACGGACTCTTCCGTGCATCCCCTTGGATCGGAACATCCTGGAGACGCCGCCTCTTCGCCCCCCGGGAAATCTGACACGCCGGGGTATGGGTTTCTGGTGCCGGCCGGCGCCGACTCTCCGGGAATGGCGGCAAATCCGAGACACTCGAACATATCCTTCAGCCGATGAGACCAGGTATGTTCGGCCAGGGTGCGTTCATAACCGCGACGGGCGATTTCTTCACGCTCCTTGTCGTGCACCAGATAATAACGGCATTTGTCAATCAATTCCTCCAAAGAGGATGCGACGGCGACCTCTCTGCCGGGTTCATAGTATGCATCCAGATGTCCGGCGGGAATGGTCAAGAGAAAACCTCGGCAGCCCGGAACTTCAAAGGTCCGTTTCTTTATCTGCCTGGCTGCGAAATCACCGATATCGTTCAGGTTCAGGTTGATTCTGGATTGGCGGAAGATTCGCACCATATCCGCTAAAGGCAGGGTCAGATCCTCCTGCCAGTCTGGTCCAAAGGTACCGACAGCCAGGCCGTGTTGCCTCATTTTCCTGATAATTTCTGAGCGATCGCCTTTTGCGGTCCCGCAAAAGCTGATCCCCCGGCTTCTCGGCGAAAACGGCAATGCGTAGGTGAAGGGATTGAATCCCCATTGGGACATCATGATTTTTCTTCCGAAACCTGCGGCGGCATACCGTTGTGCGGAGTCGGGCGACAGGGTGACGATCAGATCCGCACACGCCTCCGAAAGCGCCAACCCGCCCCCCTGCCGTTCCTCTTGATCGTTCATCCAGAGAACGGTCTGCGTATCGGTTGAACCTGTAATCCGCTTTAAACAGGAACGCACAAACTCTGCAAAGCCGTCTGAAGAACCGCCATAGAAGAGGATGTCCGGTTTTTCCTTGAGGACGATGTTTCCCAGTTGCCCGCACATGGCTTCAATACCGCTGCGCCGCGCCTCGGCGGCGCAGTCGTAAAAATGCGCTTCAATATTCTCAAAGCGGTTGAGTGCATCAAAGAGATTCCACCAGACATAGTCGTAGCCCCGTCTCGCACTGCCGGATGCGTATTTGCTGCCGGCGGCCAGTACCCGGATTGCCGGCTTTCTGCCGATCAGGAACGATGTTCCACGGGCCTTCCGGGCATCAGCGGACTTGGAGGAGGCCTCCGTGGACACTCCGCTGATTCTTACCCCTTCATCGGCAGCGGACGCATCGGCGCATGGCTCCACAGGTCTGCCGTTCAGGCGCGCGGCGTCATAGGTTACGGGATTGCCGCCTGAAAGACCGGCGGCCACTGCAGCCGGATGATGAATATCATTGTGATCAGTCATTTCATGAAGTTCCTCATTCAGATCCCGGAGAACACCGGATTGCAAGGCTTGAATGCCGGGTTCAAACTCGTTCCAATCCATCACCACGCAACACGGCCACCGGCATCTTCAGGTTACATTCCTGGCGGATCTTCCATGCCACCTCGTCGGAATAACTGCCGGCAATGACAAGAACGGCATCCACAGGATCCTCAAACAGGGCCTCAGGGGCAACAACGGGCAGGTGAGTGGCCGGGGTATACCTTCCCTGTTTGAACGGCGCGGAATCCACTACATACCGGATGCTTCCCGCAATGCCGGTCAGTGCGATCAGGGCCAGTGCCTGATGTCCCGCTCCCCAGACGGCTACGCGTTTTGCGGCGAATGGTTTCAGATAGGTCATCACTTCGGCTGTGATCTTCTCCTGATGCCTGTGGAAATAGGTGATGTCCAATGGCGGACGCTTTTTCACAACGGCGGAAAGGACATAATCATTTCGAAGTTCCTCACAACCTGTCCATTCGAATCCGTTTAGCTGCAGGGTGGACTGCAGAGTCTCCCTCGTAAAGTAAAGAAGGTGATCGCCGATAAATTCCGAGAATAGTCCGTTCTTCAGCACCATGTCGAAATTCGGCACTTCAACCAGGCCGACGGCCTGATCCGTAAGGTTGTCATAAAGGGTCCTCAGTGCCGCATTGGGATCGGGCATGTGCTCTAAAAACATCAACAGCAGGAACGCGTCAAAGGGCCCGTTTTCCAGCAAACCCGTACACCCGCCGGGATAGCCCCGGGCGACATGCAGGCCGGCCTTGAGACACTCAGCGACGGACGTTTCCGAGAACTCCAGCCCATAGGCCTGAACCTCCAGCGCCGACAGCAGGGAAAGGAACTCACCCCGTCCGCAGCCGATCTCGATCATTTTCTTTCCACGAAGGGAATGCTTTCCGATGAAATCAGCAAACTGCCGTGCCTTCTCCTTTTTTATCGCCTCGGAGACCGCGGCAGCCCGTATCACTTCCCGATAATATGGGACCGGTTCGCCGCTCAGCTGCACCAACCCGCACCCCATGCACTGACAGACCTCCAGGTCCAGCCCCGTCTCGTCGGCCAGATCCGCCGCCGCCGGGAAGTTCTGCGCGGCCTTCGGCATGTTTTCATACCGGAGCAGGGGTCCTCTGAACAACTCCCGTCCGCACACCCTGCATGCCCGAATTGCCATTTCCTTCTCCCTGATCTTCACACCTGTTTATGATCCGTCGGGAAATCATCGGACGCCGACTCTTCTTCCCCAACGACGTGAGGTGGCTGGTGCCCACAGCCCCGGCCAAAAAATGATCCGCGCAGATTCGCGACAGGAAATCCGTCAATGTTGTCCAGCGTGTAATGGCTGCTCGCGTAGATGTCACACCGAGCACAGGAATAATTCTCATGCTTCCTGTTTTCCAGCTGCATCTTCTGAAACTCATACCAGGGACTGGAGTTCCAGAGCTCCTGCAGACTCCGGTCATTTATATTTCCCAGATTCGTGCCGCCGATAAAGTCCACACAGCAGGGCGAGATGTCGCCGTTGTTGCGGACCGCCATCGTGGTGAACGGCATGGGGCAGGCGACACGGCGCGTCCTGCTGAGCCTGAGATCGGCCATTGCCTGGTCTGCACCGTCGTTATAATAATTCCTGATGAAGTCCGCGTTTTCCACTTTGATCCAGGCATGCGGCTTGTCAATGTACGCTTCATCGGCAACATCCCGGTACAGGCGGATAAACCGTTCATTTTCCCCGCTGTAGGAATCAAGCATTTTGCACCCGACAAAGGGCCTTTCGGAATGGCTGGACTGCTTGATTTCCTGCAGGATGCGGAGATTTTCATGAATGGCGCTGACCTTGGCCCCTGATCCGGTAACCGTTTCGTGCCGTTTTTGGTCGCACGCATAGATTGAGACCCTCAGATAGTCCAGTTGGTGCTCCACCAGCTGTTCAGCGATGCCCCGGCTCAGAAGAGAGCCATTGGTGGTGGTTTCAATCCGCTCGGCAATGTCTGCACGGCGCGCGATACTCAGCATGTTCCCGAAGTCCGGGTTGATGAGCGGCTCTCCGTACAGGCTGAGCTTCAAAACCTTGAGCTTCGGCCCCCGCCATGCCTTCAGTTGATTTATGACCTCCTGGAAACGCTCTATCGGCATGTTGCCCCGGATTCCGGTGAAGTAGGAGTCATCCCTGATGCTCTGGAAACACTGGATACACCTGAAATTGCAGAGGCTGGAAGGCTCGATGAGCACGGTAAAAGGCTTCGCAAGGGGCAGCACTTCCATCAGGTTCTGACGATTGGTGCTTTTCAGTTCCGTGTATTTAATCATGCGCGCACTTGCCTCATGACAAAAAGTCCTCCTTTTCAAAGGCTTCGCTCCAGTGAAGCGGCAGGGGTCTGCCATAAAATTTCGTCATGTAGTTTTGAATAAACCCCCTGTTTTCGCCGGACAGACAAAGCCGATTGAACCTGTTGAAAACCTTGATGCTCTGACCGCGACTGATGATGTCCGCAAGACGTTCTTCAAAGATGTTGCCGATGGAAATGTGGATGAACACACAGGGCAGGACATCACCGTACGGCGTCAGGTGCAGCGTGGAATGGACACAGCCGCATCCCTTGTCCATGCCGTACGAGGGAAAGGTGTCGCGGTGCAGAACCGGGTACTCCTCATGGGCCTTCCTGAGAAACTCCGCATCTTCCGGCGTGATCAGCACCTCATGTCTGCCCTCCCACGCACCGATGGCCCGCGCCACCATGACATCGAGAGAAAAGCCGTTTTCCTGCGCGAACCTCGCCATTTGAAGAGTCCTTTCCGTGCTGCAATTCTGGTGAGTCACTACCGTCTGCACCACCACGCTGAGATCCGCATCGCGGGCATTCATCATTGCATCCAAGGCCTTCCTGTAGGCCCCGGGATGGTCCCGGTTGGCGTCGTGCAGCTTTTCGTCAAAATCATCCATGCTGATCTTTACCTTGTCCAGGCCGATCGCCTTGAGGTGCCTGGCCATGGCCGGTGTCAGAAAATGGCCGTTGGTACTCATGCTGAGGTGAAATTTGTCCGGTTGAAGTGCAGCGATAACTTCATCGAGATCCTTGAAAATCAGCGGCTCACCGCCAGAGAGGTTGAACTGGCACAGGCCGAGAGCATCCGCCTCATCACTGAGGTTTTTCAAGTCGACAGGGGTCAGTTTGCGCCCTTTATTTTCAAATCTGGCCGCCGAACAATGCCGGCACTTCAGATTGCAGGCATGGCTGTACGCAATATCGATGATGGGTGTGGCAATCCCCTGCGCATGGCGTTCACTGATCCGGATGATTTTCTCATAGACGCCGGGCTTTTCACGGCGCAGTTTGGTTCGCTTGGCTTCTTCGATCGCTTTTTCCTGCATGGATCCTCCACTCCAATCTCTTACGGAACCGCATAACATACGGTCTCATACTCAAGGTTTGTATGGTGCCTCAGAAAGATTCTATATTCGGGCACGAGGCTCTTTAAGTATGAGGGAATTTCCCAAAGGTGTTCCGGCCTGTGATACACGCAGACGGCAAGCTTCGGTTTCTGATTCCTGATGACTTCTTCAGCCCCCAGCAGAGCCTTTAACTCAGAACCTTCAATATCCATTTTGATGAAACTCACCTCGGCATCTCCCGTGATATCGGAGAGCCGGACAGCCCTGCCGCTTTCTCCGGGGGAACCGATCACATTCATACAGGAGCTTTCACTTCCGGCCTCGCCACTTTTGTAGGATATCTCTGTCTGCTCATCCCAAAGACCGCAATTGTACAATGCAATCTTGTTCCTCAGCGCTGGATCCAATTGGCCGCAGGCTCTTTCCAGGTCCGTAAAATTGTTCCTGTCCAACTCAAAGGCGAAGATGGATTTGAATTCCTTCCCGCTTCTGTCCACGAATTCCAGCAGCGTGTCGCCATTATAGGCCCCGGCATCCACAAAGACTTCATCGGGCCGCAACTGTATAATATCAGACGGATAATACTGGTCCCTGGAAAAGATACCGCGGTAGCCGGCACCTTCGATAGAAAAAAGAAACCAGTTGCTGATCAGGACCAATAAAATCCTTCTGGATTGCTCGTCGCTCAACAGATCCACCATCCTGACGGCGTTGCGCCTGATGACTTCAAGGTTTTCCGGGCGCTGGAGGTAGGCTTGATTCAGCAATCGATATTCCGTCATGACATGTATATTGTTCAAACCCCTCTTTTTGAGCTGTTCGTGGATCTCGCGGTACGATTGCGTCGCGATGAGCACGGCAACATCATTGCCGAATCCAGCCAGTTCATCGGGCGAAAGGCATTTCAGATTCTGATGGTAATAGGTTCCCCATTTGGCCGGATCGTTGTCACAGACAAAATCTATTTGGAGCGTCGTGAAATTTCTGATCGCGGCAACGATCGGATGGGATATCGTGCCCAGACCGAAAACGCAGACATATTTTGAACCGTTTATGCGCTCGAGGATCTCCGCCACGGGATCCGGTTTCTGCTCCCCCACTTGGTCCAGCAGCTGTTCAATCTCTTTTTTATAATCTTTCATCCGTTCCTCGGTCTGCCCCGCTGCCCATGCATTTTTTCCAGCGGCCTTCAACTCTCTCATCACCTAAATCCCCGATCATGGAAGCCCTGTTAAATGGTGGCATAGCAAATCGTCTCGCAATCCAAAACGGCATGATGCCTGATGTATATCTTGTACTCAGGCACCAGGCGCTTCAGATAGAGGGGAATCTCCCACAGATGCCGGGGCTTGTGATAAATGGAGATGGCCAGTCTGGGTTTCTGCCGTACAAGCAGCTCCTCGGCCCCGGACAATGCCTCCATTTCAGAGCCTTCGATGTCCATGTTGAGATAGGTGACTTTTCTATCCTTCAACATATCGGAAAGTCTCACGACTTTGGCCACGTTGACGGCGCCGGCGGCTTCGCTGATGCGCGAATCTTCACCCTTGCGATACCCCGCTTCGTAGCCGATCATCTTTTCTTCGTTCCAGACGCCGCAGGGATATAAGTGAATTTTGTCCCTGGTTTGACCGTCCAGGCGGTTCACGGTGCTCTCCAGGGCCTTGAAGTTTCCTTGATCCAATTCGAAGGCATGGATCTCCTCGAACGAGCCCCTGGTTCGATCGATAAATTCCAACAGGGTGTCGCCGTTGTATGCACCGGCATCGACAAAGGATTCCTGATCCGTCAAATCAATAATCCCCATGGGATAATGGGAATCTCCCGTGCAGATGGCTTTCAAAACGGCCCCGGAAAAGTCCGGATCGAACCAGTTTCGGATCAAGACGTTCAGAATGCCTCTGGAGTGGTCATCCTCCAGGATCTCCATCAGGTGCAGAACGTTTTTCCTGATGGCGGGAAGATTGTCCCTGCCGTGGAGAAAGTCGCGGTTGGCCAGCCGGTATTCCCCGAATACATAGATTTGATCAAAATCCATTTCACAAAGCTGCGCATAGATGGGTTCCCAGAAGATCGATGCGACAATGACGGCGACCTCGGCCCGTTGCTTCCGGAGCTCCGCGGGGGAAAGGCAGACAAGGTCCCCGTAAAAACACTTTCCCCATTTCGCCGCATCGTTGTCGCACATGAAGTCGATTCTTAGAGCGAAAAGCGAGCGGAGCAGGAACACGATGCGTTGCGACGTCATGCCGGCACCAAAGACGCAGACATATCTGGACTCCCGAATTCTCTCGATGGCCCGGTCCAGGCGATCCTCCCTTCCGGCCTTCAAGCCGTCCAGATAGGACGCCATTTCTTTTTGATAATCTCTCACGAAGAGATCCCTTTCCGTGATATCGTAATGCCCCTCGCCATCATGCATCCATCAATCCGGAGCTTACGGCACCGCGTAGCATACGGTGTCATATTCGAGAATTCCATGATGCCTCAGGTAAAGCTTATAGTCTGGAACCGTTTTCTTCAGGAATAACGGCACCTCCCACAAGTGTTCAGGCCTGTGATAAACACAGACGGCAAGCTTCGGCCTGTGCCTTCTGATCATCTCCTCAGCTCCGCGCAAGGCTTTCATCTCGAACCCCTCGATATCCATTTTCATGAACGTCACCGCTTCGCCTTTTAAAAGTTCCGACAACCTGGCAATCCGACCGACATTCATTCCACGGCCGCCTTCAATGACGCAGGAATTCAGCCCCTGCCCGCCTCCCTTTTCGTAACGGATCTCCTTTTCTTCATCCGCGAGTCCGACGGGGCACAGCGTTATTTTATCGCGTATCGACGCCTCCAGCTCATCGACGGTATGCTCCAGCCGGAGGAAATTGTCCTTGTCCAGTTCGAACGAGAAGATTTTAGCGAATTTTCCCCCGGTCCTGTCCAAAAATTCCATCAACGTATCGCCATCGTATGCACCGGCATCCACAAAGATCTCCTGCTCGCCCAACGAAATAATCCCCTCGGGATAATAGGGATGGCCGGAACAGATTCCCCCATAGCCGGCATCGTCCATGCTGAAATCGAACCAGTTGTGGACAAGGGTAAGCAGCACTTCCTTCGATTCCTCGTCTTCCAATATCTCGAGCAGCGCCAGGGTTTTTTCCGCTATCGTATCGATATTGCCCTTGCTTTTGAAAAAATCGCCGTAAAGGAGCCGAAAGACCATCAGAACATGTATGGGGTTGAACCCACTGTTTCTCAATTGTTCGTAGATCTCCCCATAATATTGAGTGACTAGAACAACGGCAACCTGCCCCTTGTAGGCTTCGAGATCATGAGGTGACATGCAGATCAAATTCCCGGGATAAGATTTCCCCCATTTGGACGGATCGTTATCTGAGAGCAGGTTGATTTGAACGCCTGCATGATTCCTCAACGTGTCCATCACCGGGTGAAATGTTTTCCCGATGCCGAACAGGCAGACATGTTTTGATCGCCGGAGATCTTGAAGGGCAGCCTCCAGATAATTCCGCCCCTGGTCCCTGACCGTGTCCAGATAGGCGGCAAGATCCTTCCGGTAATCCCTGTTGGCCTTTTCTGAATGCGTACCCATGGTTCTCCGATCTGTTCAGGGGATGAGAAATATGTCCGTATACGTATCCCTGTACCGCGTTGGCAGAAGATCGATCTCCGAAATGCTGTGAACGCTTTCGCCCTGGACATTCAGGTATTCCCGAACATCGACATATCTCGAGAAATGATCCTTGCAGAACCGGCACAGGAGCTCCGTCGTGTTTGTCTCCTCCAGGCCATACGGCCAGAATTCCATTTGTACGGCCAATTTCCCGAAACGGGATAACAGCCGCTCCGCTCCCCGGAGGACGAAATATTCATAGCCTTGAACATCAATCCACATAAATGCGACATCATCGGCGCAATCTTTCGCCACGTCATCGATCGTTACGGCCACAATCCGTTCCACCTTTGAATCCGGAGCACGAGCCGCACTGTTTCTCACCCGATGATCTCCCGATGAGTCCGGTGACAGGAGCAGATCGACAGGATCATTCGAATTGGAAGCGGCGGCGTGAATGGCTCTGATCTTGCCATGGAGTTTGTTCAGGTAAATGTTGCACTGCAAGAGGGCAAAATTGTCGCTGGATGGCTCGATCGCTATCACATGGGACACATGATCATTTTTTGCCGCTGCCAGACTGGTGGTGCCGATGTTGGCGCCAACGTCCAGGAAAACGCCCCTTCTGGCGCCGAAATATGTTCCGGCCAAACCGAAAAAGGCATCCAGTTCTTTTTGAGAGAACGCTCCGCTGTTGATCAGAGAGGACGCGATGACCGCGTCATGAGACGGAACGAGAAATGTGAAATTATTTTTTTCAACAGGAACAATGGTGCCTTTTGTCACAGTGTATCTCAGGGAAATGCCGGACTGGTCATCAATATAATATTCATAGAGATTGCCTTCATCGTTCTTCATCAAAAAATTGGCAGCTAAAACAATCTTCTCTTTACGGACGCCCAGGCCAAGAAGTTGCCTGACCACCTGCTCCTGGTGAAGGATGATGGTGATGATCACGCTGTCAAAAGCGTAGTTCCGGATTTCTCCGGGATGAACGACCTCTGCGCCGTTAACGAGAACGCCTTGTTTCTGTTCATCGTTATCCATGAGGGCAACGACGTCATAGGTTTCAAACAGATCATCTTTCAAGGTATGGAAAAATTGGCCGATCCCGAAGACAATGACCTTCGATTTGGCCTTTTTTCCCGGGATCATTGGCTGTTCAAACATAAAATTTTCCGTTCTTCGTTCAATTCAAAGCAGGCACGATGAGGCATGGAGGAGACATCATGGATTTTTTCCGTTTCGCAAGCCGTGCTGCCCCGTGAGCAGCTCTAAAATTCATAGATGAAAGCGGAGATCCCTTTTGCCCCTTCCTCATCGGCCGGTGCATGCCGGCATTTAAACGCCGCAGCCGTACAGACCGCCATAAAGTCACGCATGAAGTCCGCATCCTGATATTTCCACATTCCTTCAAGTTCTCCCATCAGTTCCATGGGAGTCTCAAAGGCATATTCAAACATGGGTCGCTCAAAGAGTTTCAAATCAATTCTGTCTCTGAAATAACTATCGGAACCGCCGTCGGCATCGGGAAAGGCATTCGCGATTTTCCCGTTCAGCCGGGATGCGATTTCATGAATTTTCGTTCTTTCCTGATCAGTCAGGCTCATATTCGTTCCTCCAATCCATCCCTTGCAACATCGGGTTTTGATCGCTTTTCAGAATAAGAAAATTCTCCAGAACCAGGACATCCAGATCCGTGTGCATAAAGCACGCATAGGCCTGCTGGGGAGAGCAGACGATGGGTTCACCGCGAACGTTGAATGAGGTGTTCACCAGTACGGAACAGCCAGTGATTCTTTCGAAGGCCTTGATGATGCCGTAATAGAAAGGGTTGTCGTCCTCGCTGATGGTTTGGACTCGTGCCGTAAAATCCACGTGTGTCACCGCCGGAATGGTCGATCTCTCCTTATTCACGATCGGCAGCATGTCATCCCCATTTTCAGCAAACAGCTCTGTCAGGTCAAAGGATCTGCGCAGCCCCTCCTTGACCTCGGCCACCAGAAGCATGTAGGGGCTCTCCTGATCCAGGTCGAAGTATCGGCTGACGGACTCGGAAAGAACCGTCGGGGCAAAGGGCCGGAAGGATTCCCGGAACTTGATCTTGACATTGAGCTTCGACTGCATTCCGCCGGTCATTGGGTTGGCAATGATGCTGCGATTTCCCAGGGCCCGGGGTCCGAACTCCATCCTGCCTGAAAACAGGCCGATGGTGTTGTTGTCGGCGAGCCGTTCGGCGATTTCCGCCGCCAGCGCCTGCTTGTCACCAAACAGGCGATAGGTGATGCCGTTCGAATCGAGATAGTGTTGTATTTCATTCAGGGAGAACCCGGGACCGAGATAGCTGTTTTTCTGCATATCGCGAACTCCGGTTGCGCGCTGCTTCCCTGAGCAGTGATAATAGAAGTACAGAGCACATCCCAGGCTACCGCCGGCATCCCCGGCGGCCGGTTGAATCCAGAGGTCGTCAAAGATCTTTTCCTTGAGCAGCTTCCCGTTGGCCACGCAGTTGAGGGCAACGCCGCCGGCCAGGCACAGCTTGGTTTCTCCGGTTATTTTTTTTGCTGTTTTTGCCATCCTGATGATGACTTCTTCCGTGACGTTCTGAACAGATGCCGCCAGGTCCATTTCGCGCCTGGTAATGGGGGCATCGGCTTCCCGGCGCCGGCCGGCAAAGAGTCCACCGAAATAATCATCCGTCATTGCCGTATCCCTCGTGAAGGCGAAATACGTTGTATTGAGGCGGTATGAGCCATCCTCCTTGATCTCGATTAAATGATCCTTGATCAGGTCGACATATTTTGGCTCTCCATACGGGGCGAGCCCCATCAGCTTATATTCGCCGGAATTGACCTTGAATCCGCAGAAGTATGTCATGGCGCTGTAGAGCAGACCCAGCGAATGCGGATAGCTGATCTGCCTGAGGATCTCCACTTCGTTCTTGTTGCCCACGCCGATGGTTGTCGTAGCCCATTCGCCGACGCCGTCAACGGTCATAATCGCCGCACTCGAAAAAGGTGATGGATAAAATGCTGAACCGGCATGTGAAATATGGTGTTCGCAGACGAAAAGCTTCCCCTTTTTTCCCAGGCAACCGAGCGTCTCGCGGATCGCGTCATGCACCCAAAGCCTTTCGGCAAAGAGACTTGAGAAGGATTTCTCGATTAATTTTTTACTGCCATCCCCCTCCTGGATACAGTTTTTCAGCCACCGATCCAGGGTCAGAAAGGGATTGTCGTAGTAGCAGACAGCGTCAAGATCATGGGGTTTCAATCCGCCGGTTTCCAGGCAGAAATTGATGGCCTGCACCGGGAGACCGTGATCATGCTTTCTTCTGGTAAACCGTTCCTCCTGGGCGGCTGCCACGATCTCTCCATCCCTGATCAGCGAAGCGGCGCTGTCATGATAATAGGCGGATATTCCCAGCACATTCATCTTGCACGCTCTCCTGTAGGCTCCAAATATCCGGAGGAATTGCGCCCCGGGGTAACGGCGAGGTCGCCTGCCTCTGCATCCCCCTGCTCCGGGCCGCATCGGCCTCCATGTGCCTGGTGCGCGAAGTCTTCATCATATCCGACAAATTGAAAGACAAATTGCGCAATGGCTTCGTTTCCTGACTCGCTGTAATGGGCAAAATCCACATATGCGCTGTCTATTCCATCCAGGATGGACGTGGCATCAAGAATGAATCCGGATTGCCTCGCCAGGAGAGCCGCTTCTCCATAAAAACGCTCGATTGCCGATTTTTTTCCGTCGTCTTCCACCCCCTCAGCCTGACGGTACAGCGAGGTCGGCTGCAGAAACGGGAGATATCGAATGTTGAATTCCTGGCAGATCGCCCTGATAATCCTCAGGTTTTGATACCAGCGTTGAGGTCGGTTCCCATGATTTTCACAGCCAAGGGTAACGCCTTTCAATTCATGGTTGATGCTGATGTCGATTCTGGCTGTCGCCTCGAACATGGTGTCGAAAGTCTTTTTACAGTAGGGATGAAAAAGGGGGTACTCCGGTTGCACCTCCAGAACGGCATCGTTGAAACCGTCAAAGGTGATGACGATATCAGGCGAGAGTGTCAGGCAATCCCTGATGCATTTCAGCATTTCCTGCGCGGAAAAGTACCCGGCGATTGCCCCGTTGTAGACGACGGCATCCAAGGAAGATTGAACGCACTGCTCATGGAGATATTCCGGCCATGATTTATAGCCGCCAAAGGACGGATCCGATGTTGAACCGCCCAGCACGACGATTCTTGTTGCCCGGGCGGAATCTTTCCCGAAAATCTTGAAGCCCATGAGGTCGCCCCCCCGGTTGTATCCCAGGAAGGGATCGAGATAGTCCAGAGGGGCATAAAGATCATTAAACATCACCGTCTCAAAGTGGACACCCTCTTTCAACCCAAGTCCGACCAACTGCTCCTTGATTTGAAAAACATGGCAGTCCCGGCAGGCGCTGATCACGACCAGGATGTCGCTGATCTTCTCGTAGAGGATGTCGTAAGGCGAGTTGACGGCCTTTCCGAACATTCGATTTCCCTTTTTATAATTGTCGATAAAATACAGGACCTCGACTCCAGCCCTCTCGAAGAAGCGGTACAGCGCCTGTCCCCCGGCGCCGGCGCCGAAGATGATGATTTTTTTATCGGCATGTCTTTTTAAGAGATCCGCCGTCAAACCATTCATGTCCATAGATCTGCTTCACCGTTATTTCAAAGATCAGCCGGTTGAATGATCATGTTGGAGCGATATTCCTCCCGGCTCAAAAAAGGCCACATATCCTCCAGGGGCCGTGAAGCCATCGAACCATCCGGCTGCTGGACGGAGGTTACCCTCGGCGCACGCTCCTCATCAGGCACAATCATCACATCACACACAACCGGTCCTTCCCTGTTTAGAATGCCTCTGATTTGCTTCCTCAGATCGCTGGGATCAAAAATGCGCACCGCATCGAGACCGTAAGCTCCGGCCACGTCAACGACATCGGGAAGTGTCAAGCCGCTTGGCGCGTCCGCCCCGGTCAGCCGGCCGAAATAACCCTGCTGCGAGGAACGGATGGACCCATAACCCCGGTTGTTCATAACAAAAAACGTGATGGGCAGCTCCAATCGCCTGACAACTTCCAGTTCCTGAATGTTCAACTGAAAGCCGCCATCTCCATCGATGCAGACGGTCGGCCTCTTTCCGCCGGCCAGGCATGCGCCGATGGCGGCAGGCTGGCAAAAACCCATGGCCCCGGTCCCTTTGTTGTGAAAAACGCGCTGCCCTTCCTTGACCTTGAAGGCCGTGAGGAACAGTTCGCTGGAATTGCCGGCATTTCCTGGAAGAACGATATGATCGCCGGAGAGCTCCTCTGAAAGGATGTCGGAAAATGCGTATACGCTGATGCCCTCTGTACCGGCGTGATGCCCGGGAAGAACGAAAGGATAGCGGGCTTTCCATTCCCCGCACCGCCGCTTCCAGTCTTCTGGATTCGGGAAGGTATTCCGACCGGATTGCCGAAGGAATTCCTTGATGAAAAGTCCAGCATCCGTGCGGACGGGAATATCGATGATGTCGTTCACCTTGTTGATCTCAGCGGGATCAATATTGACCATGATCTTTTTTGCCCCTCTGGCAAGGTTCTCAGGCGCATAGGCCATCAGGGCCATGTCCAGCCTTGCTCCCAGGATGAGAAGGCAATCGGAATTCTGGAGGATGAAATTGGATGCGCGGGATGCAATGGAGCCCGGCATGCCGAAACACAGTTCATGAGCGGCAGGGATTAAGTCGACCCCCAGCCTTGTGGTTAAGACAGGCATTCCGAGAAGATCAACCAGTCTCAGGAAATCAGGCTGAACCCCCGAGAGCCTTATCCCGTTCCCGGCCAAAATCACCGGCCGTTTGGACATACTCAGTGCATCGATAACCTGAGAAACCTTGTACTCGAGGGAGTTCTGATCAACGGCCTGATCGGCTTCCTCCGCATCGAATCCATCAACCGCATCCGGGTCAATCCCGGCCGCCTGGACATCCAGCGGGATATCGATCCAGACCGGTCCCGGCCGACCCGATCTGGCCAAGTATGCAGCCTTCTCCAGATGATAGCGGATGGTCGCGGGATCCGTTACGGTCACCGCATATTTGGTGATGGATCGGACAAGGGATACAATGTCGATTTCCTGCACGCCGAACTGCCTGACACCGGAATCTTTTTTCATATCAGCACGCTTGACCTGTCCGGAAAAGAACAGGCAGGGTGTTGAGTCAAGCCAAGCACCGGCCACGCCTGTTAAGGCGTTGGTCCCTCCAGGGCCTGTGGTTACGATGGCGACGCCCAGATTGTTTGTGACGCGCGCATAGGCTTCAGCGGCAATGGCCGCTGACTGCTCGTGGAGCATGCAGACATACCCGATGCCGGGATGGCTTCCGAGGGAATCATTCAAATGCATCGCACCGCCACCGGGAAGCATGAAGACATGCCCGACACCCTGCTTTGCAATAAACTGAATGACATAGTCCGACAGTTTCATGATGTTTCCCCTTCCCTGCTTGACAAGATGAGATCGATCAGCTCTCGAACCGCACCCTGTCCACCTCCATGGCGAGTAACCATTTTTGCCCTTTTTCGGGCCGTTTCGTGAGCAGAGCACGGCGCCGCTGCCAGTCCCGCCGATTCCATGGCAGACACGTCGTTGAGGTCGTCACCCATAAAACAAATCTCCTCCAAGGGGATGCCGTTCTTTTGTGCAAAATGGATTAAAGCCGTCTTCTTGTCCTTGCAGCCTTTATAAATGTCGCCGATCCCCATTTTCCAGGCGTACCGGTCAATCAGGGGATTGTCTTCACCGGATATCAAGGCGAAGATCAAACCGGCCCTTCTCCCCATGGAAATGCCCATGACATCAAGAAAGGAGAACTTTTTGTACTCCTCGCCATTCTGTCCCCAGATAAAGGTCCCATCCGTCAATACGCCATCCACATCCAATGCGACCGCTCTTATTCTATGCAAAGACATACTCCTTGCGCCTGAGCTTCCTGAGAATCGGCATTTCTCTTTCAAAAACCTTTTTGGCGCCGTCGCCCATGGCTATTTCCACCAATCGAATGCTGGACACCATTTTTATGATTCCGCTGGGCCCCAGCGATGCCGCCTGATCCGATCCCCACATGGCCCGCTCGAGGGTAATATGACGCTCCACCACACAGGCGCCTAAAGCCGCCGCTGCAACGGATGAGGGGATGCCTGTCTCGTGGCCGGAATATCCGACAGGTACGCCATAGCATTTCTTGAGTCGGGGAATCACCGACAGATTCAACTCTGAATATTCAGCAGGATACGTGCTTGTGGCCTGTAATAGCACCAGGTCCTCCCTGCCGAGCACGTCGACGGCGTGGTCAATCTGCTCCAAACTACTCATCCCTGTTGACAGGATGACCGGTTTTCCTCTGGATCGCGTGTAACGGATGAGATCGTCATCCGTTAAACTGGGAGAGGCGATTTTGTAACAGGGGACATCGAACCGTTCGATAAAATCCACGGAACGTTCGTCCCAGCAGGAGGCAAACCAGGGGATGCGCTTCTCTCTGCAATACCGGTCTATTTCCTCGTATTCTTCAGTCCCGAATTCCAGGCCGTATTTCAAATCGCCGTTTGTCGTTCCAAAGGGACTTTCGCGAGGTTTGGCCAGTTCTTCCGACGTATAGACGATTTCGACGGTGCGCTTTTGAAATTTCACCGCATCGCATCCTGAAAATTTGGCCAGATCGATCAATCTCTTGGCGATATCGATATCGCCGTTGTGGTTGATGCCGATCTCCGCAACGATAAAACAGGGATGACCATCACCGACCAGGGTGTTTCCTATTTTTACCTCTGCCATCTCAGCTCTCCTTTATTTGTCGGTTGCCTTGCTGAAGCAGCCGTCCTTGCAGAAATGTTTCCGCTCCTGTCCGATATAATGACTTCTATACCAGCGCATTGTCTTGGTTATCGCTTCAGATAGGGGAATGGTCTGGGATAGTCCGATCTCCGCTTGAGCTCGTGATGTGTCCGGCACATAGTAATCCTGGGCAACACCATCGCTCCATTTTCCCAGCGCAGCCACCTCCAGGGGAGGAATGGATTCCTGGGCTATGCTCTCGGCTATTGACCGGACGGTTATCGGAAACTCGGATCCCACGTTATACGGCCTGCAGGAAACTCCTCTGAACAGAATGGCCCATAACCATATTGCAAGATCGGCCATATAGAGATACGAGCGTACAGCGCTTCCATCGCTTTTGATCGTAATGGATCTTTTTGACAGGGCATCCCGGATGAAATCTGTGACGGCAAAGGATCTTTCGAGCTGCAGGTAAGGTCCGATAAAGGAAAAACACCTGGCGATCTGTACTTCAAAGCGATTTTCTTTCGCATAAAGCACACTTAAGGATTCCGCCATTCGCTTGCCATGATGATAGGCCCAGGAGCTGTCCGCCGGGTCACAGGCATTGGAACAATTTTCCGGAATCGCGGACATATTGGCGGGAATCTCGCCATAAACAGCACCGGTGCTTACCAGAAGCATCTTTTTGATCTTTGCCCGAACACAGAACTCAAGAACCCGTTTCGTGCCGCTTATCATTTCGTCAACCAGGGACAGGCCGCTTGGTTTTTCATGATCGGCCGGCCGGTAGACAGCGCTGTGAATCAGATGAGAGAACGGGCCATCCGGGAAGGCAAAGTCCTTAATGTCTCCCTTCAAGAATTGAACAGCCGGATGGTGATACAGATGCGGTGCCCTTTGTGCAAAGGCCTCCGGATTCCGCGACAGAACCAGCGCCTTAGCGTTCAGCTGGAGCTGATCATTCGCCCAGGCAAAACTTTCCAGAAGCCAGCAGCCGAAAAATCCCGTTCCGCCGGTCACAAAAATCCTCTGATCCCGAAGCTCCTCCCATAGAGGTGCCGTATGGCTGAGAATATGATTTAGATCGTCAGCGATAGGAGAAGATTTCATGTCACCAGCTCTTCCAGGGGGCGCTATTCGCTTTCCACAGTGATTCCAGGTACTGGCGGTCCCGGACCGTGTCCATGCACTGCCAGAATCCCTCGTGTCTGTAAGCGTAGAGTTCCCCATCCTCCGCCAGTTTTTCCATCGGGGCGTGCTCCCACATGACATCTTCATCGATGTAATCCAATGCTTCGATACTCATCACAAAGAAGCCCCCGTTGATCCACCCTTCATGAAGGGTGGATTTTTCCTTGAAATGGCGGATCCTGTCTCCTTCAAATTCCAGGGCGCCGAAGCGGGCCGGGGGCCGCACGGCGGTAAGGGTGACCAGGCCTCTGTGCTCCCGGTGAAAGTTCAGCAGGGCCTCCAGATTTACGTCACTGACACCGTCACCATAGGTCATCATGAAAAGATCCTCATCGATCAGGGAGGCCAGCTGCTTTAGGCGTCCGCCCGTCAGAGTGAACCGCCCTGTGTCGATGAGCCGGACGCTCCAGGATTCGCATCGATTGCTGCCGAGGCTCTGAACGGAACCGTCCGCGAGCGATACGGCAAGATCTCGATTTGAGGTGTAATAATCGAGAAAGTACCGTTTGATCATCTCACCCTTGTAGCCCAGAGCGATGATGAACTCATTGAACCCATACCGGGCATAATGCTTCATGATATGCCACAGGATGGGTCGCTCACCGATTTCGATCATCGGCTTCGGCTTCAAGAGTGATTCTTCACCGATGCGCGTGCCCATGCCGCCGGCTAAAATGACGACTTTCATGGTTTCCACCCCAACATATTTTTTCTGCAGCCCCGGACCCTCTTCCTGAGAAACTCTCCGCTCTCGACTGGCTGCAGGCAGCCCGTATCCGTCAACATTCGAATCATTGGCCTCCTCAAGAGATGCGCTCTCCGGCCATGAAGCGGTCAAACACGGCCTGGATATGACTTAGATGCCTGTCATCGATTCCCGGATACACACCGATAAAGAAGGTGCTGTTCATGACACGGTCGGTGTTCTTCAGGTCTCCCGCAATGCGGCATGTTACGTTCTCATAGGCGGGGTGACGCAGGAGATTGCCGCTGAAGAGGTTTCGCGTCTCGATGCGGTTGGCTTCCAGAAAGGCCGTCAGGTCGTTTCGGGAAAAGCCGGCTTCATCCTTTACCGTGATGACATACCCGAACCAGGAGGGTTCGGAATTCTCCGTGCCCCTGGGAAGGAACAGGCGATCTCCGTGTTCCTGCAGCCTCCCGGTCAGATTCAGAAAATTCTCTCTGCGCACGGAGACGAACCGGTCAAGTTTCGCGAGTTGCGCACAACCGACGGCGGCCTGCAGATCTGTGGCTTTCAGGTTATAGCCGATGTGGCTGTATACGTATTTATGGTCATAGCCGAAAGGCAGGGAACCAAACCGCCCGCTGAAGCGCCTTCCGCAACGGTTGCTTTCCCCCCCCCCACAGCAGCAATCCCGCCCCCAATCACGGAAGGATTGAACGATGCGGGCCAGGTCATCGTTGTTGGTGGCGACGCACCCCCCTTCGCCCATTGTGATGTGATGGGCCGGGTAGAAGGAGAAGGTGGAGAGGTGACCGAAGGTGCCCGTCAGCTTCCCCCGGTAGGTCGAACCCAGGGCGTCGCAATTGTCTTCAATGAGCCAGAGCCTGTGCTTCTTCACGAGATCCATGACGGCGTCGAGACAAAAGGGGACCCCCAGAGTGTGCGCCATCATAATGGCCCTGGTCTTCGGACCGATCGCCCCGGCAAGTCTTTCGGGGATGGCGGTGTAGTCGCCGAGGTTCACATCGACAAAAACGGGGACCAGTTGATTCTGCACAATGGGGTTGACCGTTGTGGGAAAAGCGCAGGCCGTGGTCAGGACTTCATCTCCCGGCTTCAGGCGGCGATCCTTGAGCCTGGGGGACGTCAGGGCGGTCAGGGCCGCAAGATTGGCCGATGATCCGGAATTCACGAGCAGTGCATGGGACAGCCCCAGATAATCGGCAAACTCTCTCTCGAAGCGTTGAGCATAACGGCCGGCCGTCAGGTAGAAATCCAGGCCGGCATCGACCAGATTCACGATTTCCTCTTCATCGAAAACCCGTCCGGCATAGTGAACCATCTCCTCATCAGGATTGAAGACTTTAGGGGCGAACTTTACCTGATGGTATTCTTTGACAAGGGCCAGAATTTCCGCACGGATTTCTTCAGCAGTTCTCATGAATACACCACCGCCCCGGAGAGAATTGCCTCAACGTCCGGATCCGGATGCTTTCCGGCGGCCTGATTCATGTAGTCCCGGATCTGTTCAATGCAGAGAGCGGAAAGATCGCGGTCCTGCCCTTGCCGGTAGTAGTTCCGGTACCATTGGACCGTCATTCGGATACACGTGTCAACGGAAAGAACATTGTGCCAGCTGAGCTCGGCATGGGCCTTGTCACAATTCAGCCTGAGAAGTTTCGCCTCATGAGGTGATCCGGGATCGGAGATATCCACCCGGACGCCCTCTCCCCAGAATTTGATCAGGAGGTCCGTCAATGCGAGGACTGTCAGATGGCCTGCGTCGTCGGGTCCAAAATTCCAGGCCCCGGAATACTTTTCAGGATTTTTTGAAAGACAGGCGCCAAGAAGAAGATACCCGCCGAGTGCTTCCAGGACATGCTGCCAGGGCCTGACGGAATGTGGGTTGCGGAGAAAGATGGGTTGGTGACGGCTCAAAGAGCGAATGCAGTCGGGAACAAGTCGGTCCACCGCCCAATCCCCTCCCCCGATCACATTGCCCGCACGGACGGAGGCAGCACCGATAGGCCTGTCATGGCCGCCGCCTTTTGAAAAATACGATTTCAAATAGGCATTGAAGACCAGTTCCGCGCAGCCCTTGGAGGCGCTGTAGGGGTCAGGACCGCCCAGCGGGTCGGATTCCCTGTAGCCCCAGACCCGGTCCCTGTCCGCATAGCATTTGTCGCTGGTGACATTGACCAAAACTTTGACGCTGGAGGTGTTGCGGACAGCTTCCAAAAGGTTCACCGTGCCGCCGACATTCGCATCGAATGTCATTTTCGGCTCCCGGTAAGAAAAGCGCACAAGGGGCTGAGCGGCAAGATGAAAGACAAATTCCGGCTGATATCTGGTGAAAGTATCCAATAACCGGTCGAGATCACGGATATCGCCGCGAATATCCGTGATTTTTTCCCGGAGATTCGTCGCCTCGAAATTGTTGGGCTGGCTTGGAGGATCAAGGGAATATCCGACGACATCCGCGCCCAGTTCCCTGAGCCAGAGGGCCAGCCAGGATCCCTTGAAGCCTGTATGGCCAGTGATCAATACGGTTTTGTTTTTGTAAACGTCATGAAACACGTTTTCGTTTCCCCGAGATAGTATGTCTTCAAGAAGATCACGGTTGAAGCAGCCGTTTTAAACCAGGGATTCAACCCTTTATCTGTGAAAAAAGTCACTCTGGTACTGCTGAATTGAGCAATATTGGTGCCATTTTATTTTCTAAAGTTTGCCGGGCTTGTTCCGATAATATCAGCATGGAAATACAAACCGCCGCCACGCAGACCAATGCCGATCTTCTTTTTTCTTCGACCACGCCAACGGCCGCCAATATGGAGTTCATCTCCGGCCAGGCCCTGTCGCGAGGCATTGATGCGTATTCCAGCGGCGACTACAGGAGGGCTGCCCGGGAATTCAAGCTGGCCATTTCTTTTGAGCCCTATTCGTACAACGCGCTCGATGCCTTCCAGTATCTGGGGGTTGCCCTCGAAAGCGACGGCGACGTGCGTGGCGCGATGAGGGCCTATCGCGAGGCCATCGCCTTATTCCCCACGGAAAGCGGGTTCAACGTCAGCCTTGGAAACCTTCTGTTTTCAGAGGGGAAGCACGAGGAGGCGCTGCAGCAGTACAACGACGCCATCAAAAAAAACCCGGCGGACAGCGAGATTCACTATGCCCTGGGTCAGGCCTATCTGACCTTGGAGAAGTTTGATCAGGCGGAGGAGCAGTTTCAAAGGGTCATCCAGATGTCCCCGAAGGAGACCGCCGGCTATTATGCCCTGGGGCAGGCATACCGGCAGCAGGGAAAATTCAAGGAAGCGGAAATGCAGCTGGGAAAGGCCCTGGCCATCGAGCAGGATTTTGCCAATGCCCATTATGAGCTTGGGTTGCTTTATGCTGAGACGAAGCAGATCGACAGGGCAAATGAGGAGCTCGAATTTCTTGCCGCAAACGCGGGAAGGGGTTCCGATTTTTATTCCAACCTGGATTTCACGATCGACGAACATACCGCCCCCAGGTTCATTGCCGCCTACAGCGCTCAGCTCAATCTCGCCTCAGGACCGGGCACCCGGGTGTCAACCCTCGATAACTCCCTTAAAACACCCGGCGAAAGCAAAAATTATACGATATCCTTTGCCTTTGACAAAGAGATGGACACGACCTCCGTCCAGAACATCTCCAACTGGGACATCAGCAGGTCCACCAGTACATCGACCGGCGGTCTCTACAACTGGGGCTTCAAGACGAGTTCCACAGAAATCGACCTGTCCGCAAGGCCCGTCAACGTGATTTACGATTCCAAAACGCTGTCCGCCAAGGTCAGCTTCAAGGTTACCCAGAATGCTTCCGGCAACGGGACAGTCGACCTTTCGCACCTCGTGTTCAAGTTTCAGGGAAAGGACATCTACGGGAATTCCATGGATCCTTCGGCGGATCAATACAACCGTTTGTCGCTGGTCGTATAATGGAAATTTCCCCTCCCACGAGGGAGGTTTCGGAGGGGAAAAATGTGCCTTTCATGGAATATTTTTCCTGCGGGGTCACAACCTGATAATTCTAAAAAGGGGAAAGGAAGGCAGAGTCAAAGGCCGACAAAGGGATTTTCCTACCCCTGAAGGAGTAGGGAAATGTTGAAATCCTTCATAGTGATGAGCTGTTAACACCGTCATCCATTCCATTGAACCTGTCTCGCAGACCGATCTTCGGCTCCTTCCCGAACGGACAATTTATGATGGCATCCCTTTTGCTCAACGCACCTTCAGAACGGATTGAAGGAAAAAAGGAAGAAAAGCGAGAGCCGGCCGGATCCATTCCGTTGTTCTGTTCACGCCAAAAAACTGAAAATCGAGAAGGTCTTCTACGGATAATGACTGCTGCCGTTACGGGAAGATCGCCGAGGAGGAGAAAATGATTACGAGCGCCGTCAGCCCATCGGATTCATCAGCAAAAGAACTCACCAACCGCAATGCCTACGATATGAGAACAGAGGATTTTCTGGGGCTTCTCCTCACCGAGCTCAAGAACCAGGACCCCATGGAACCGGTCAGCACCAGCGAGATGGCCACCCAGTTCGCCACCCTCACCCAGGTGTCGCAATTGAACACGACCAACGGTTATCTGAAAACCCTCAGCCATACCCAGGCCGTTGATTATCTTGGCAAAACAATCACCTATGCCGGCGAAAAAAATGCGGATGGAACCTCTGCGGAAAAAACATCCCTGGTTACCGGCGTCGTCTACAAGGACAGTGTTCCCTACCTCATAACAGAAGGTGGGGATCACGTCGCCGCGGGTTCCGTAACAGGGGTTTCAGAATCATAAAAAGTCACCGGTTCTTAGGACATCAACGTTTCCAGAAAGACGAGAAGGAGAACATCATGAGTTCATTTTATACAACCCTGACGGGATTAAATGCCTTTCATTCCCAGATAGAACAGATCAGCAATAATATGGCCAATGTTGAAACGACGGCATACAAATCGAACAACATATCTTTCAAGGAAGTCCTTACGAATACGATGACGCTGAATTCCGCTTCTTCCGTTGTGGCCGGAAAGGGTGTCAAGATCATGGGAAGTACCACCTGCTGGGAGCAGGGGGATCTGACCGAAACGGGCAACACCAATGATCTTGCCATATCGGGTGAGGGGTTCTTCATCGTTTCTGATGACTACGGGACCTACTACACCAGGGACGGGAGCTTTCAATATGACGAGGACGGCCTGCTGGTGAACAATTACAGGATGGCGGTCCAGGGATACGCCATCAACGAAGACGGGACCCTTGGAAATTTAGGAGATATCCAACTCTCCACCGCGCCCATCCTGCCGACGGCCACTTCGGAAATATCCACGCAGCTCAATCTCAACTCGGGGACCACCGCTACCGAAACATTTGATACGACCGTTTCGGTCTATGATTCCCTTGGGAATAAAATCCCCATGGAAATCACCTTTACCAAAACCGCCACAGCCAACCAGTGGACATGGGCAGCGGGCATCCCGGCAGGATTAGGATCAACCATCTCAGGAGGAACTATTACATTCGATAATAACGGAAACTTAGCCGCCTGTACGAAGACCATCAATTTAACCTTGACCAACGGAGCGACTACTCCGCAGGCAATAACCTGGGACATTGCGGCCACCGATCTGACCCAATACGCCTCCGACTCCAGGCTCGCAGCCTCGTCGCAGGACGGGAACGCCACGGGAAACCTGGCTAACGTCACTGTGAACGACGATGGAATCATCACCGGAAACTACTCCAACGGCGAAATCCGCAGTCTGTACCAGGTCGCACTGGCCCTTTTCTCCAATAATGACGGCTTGGATAAGGTGGACAACAGCCTCTACGTCGCGACGGGTTCTTCGGGAGCAGCCGTCATCGGCGCAGCGGGAACGGATCAGTACGGAAGCATTACCCCTGGGGCGCTTGAAGTTTCCAACGTGGACATGGCGGCGGAAATGGCTGATCTGGTCATTGCACAGCGGGCCTACGAGGCCTGTGCAAAACTGATGAAGGCTGAAAGCGAAATCATGCAGACCACCGTAAACATGACCTAACGCCCGCTGAAGGCCTGGGACGTTTCGGAAAGATAGAAGGGGAAGATGAGCAATGAATTCGATATCGGGATCGATCTATTCTGTATTGAGCGCCCTGAACACCTATTCCGCTGCGATTGACGTCACAAGCACGAATATCGCCAATGCCGAATCCGCCGGTTATTCGAGACAGACCGCCGTCATCTCGGAAAAGCTCGCTGCCGACGGAACGGGATACGGCGTGGACGTTTCAACGATCAAACGGGCATACGATTCCTTTTTGACGGCTCAGCTCCGCCGCGCCAGCCAGGATCTCGGGAAATCGAATGTTGAAGTGGAGATGTTCAGAGCCATCGAAGCCGTATTCACGGATTCCGAGAACACCGGCCTTTCCAAGGCCATGAGCCAATTCTGGAACGCCTGGCAAGGCCTGGTCAACGATCCCTCCAGCCCAACGGCGCGTTCCGTTCTAGCCTCCTCTTCCGACACCCTCGCAAAGACCTTCAACAGCACAAGCTCAGACCTGTCGGCAATTTCTTTGAAAATGGACGACGGCATCCATGAAACGGTGGAGGAAATCAACAAACTCACCCGGCAAATTTCGGACACCAACCAGAAGATCATCGCCATGGAGGCCTCCGGTCTCAGCGCCAACAGCGTGCGCGACCATCTGGACAGCCTGGTTCAGGAGCTGTCTTCCCTCGCAGAAATAAACATTTCCACGAATGATGCCGGCCAGATCAATGTTCAGATGGCCAATGGGAAACCCCTTGTGGAAGGGACGAGCACATGGATGTTATCTGCTGAGAAAGACGCAAACACCGGCCTTCTGGATGTCACCTGGCTGGACACGGAAGGGAATTCGATCGTTGTCACGCAATCCGTGACGCGCGGGAAGCTGGCAGGGTATCTGGAGGCGCGAAATGAGCTTGCATCGTACCAGGATCAATTGGACGCATTGGCCGTGAGCATGATGGACCAGATCAATACGCTTCATCAAGGCGGGTATGACCTTTACGGAAGTTCAGGCGCCGCCTTTTTTTCGGGGACCGGTGCGGCGGACATGAAGGTCCAGGCGGCTATCCTGAATGATCCGGGAAAAATCGCCGCAGCATCCGCAGGGGGCGGCACTGGAGGCAGCGCCAACGCGGAAGCAATCGCTGAGCTTCAGACCAGTTTTCTCATGAACGGAACCTCAACCTACAGCGACTATTTCAACGCCATGGTAGGAAACATCGGCTCGGCGGTCCAAGCCGCGGAGATCGACAACGAAGGCCTGTCGAATGCCCAGACTTTTTACACAAATCAATGCCTGTCGGTCTCCGGGGTATCCGTGGACGAAGAGATGGCCAGGCTGGTCCTGTATCAGAACGCTTACGATGCGGCGGCGAAGCTTATGACCGTCTTTGATGAAATGATGCAGACGCTCATCGCCACGATGGATTGATCGAAATCCTGCCATGGGCTGAAGCCGCGGGCATGACGGAGCCGGCGGCTGATCCCGGGAAGGCCGGTGGATGCTGAACAATACGGGAGGGAATCATGAGAATCACCCGCAGCATGATGGTGAACAACATGTTGTACTGGACGGAAAAGCAGATGGGAAGGCTCAACGACCTATCGAACATCGTCGCGTCGGGAAAGCAGATCAACAAGCCGTCGGATGACCCTTCCGCTGCGGGACAGATTCTGTCGGACCGCACGACATTGTCGCTTTTCGGGCAGTATGAGCTGAACATCACCCAGGCAACGACATGGATCAAAACGAGCAGCACAACCCTGGAGACGACCGGCCGTTTTTTAGAAACGGCCCAGGGCATCATGTACTCCCTGTCAACGGCCGATAAGGCCGCAAAAGAGGGGTACCTGGAGGTGCTGGAAGACCTTTACGACCAGGTCGTGGATCTTGCCAATTCGAAATACGGGGGCGGCTACATGTTCAGCGGAAGCTTCAGCGACACCCAGCCCTTTTCACCCGATTTCAGCACAACGGTTACCGCCGGGGTCGGAAAGGACATCGCCTTCGATCTGGCAGATGCCGCTTCCAATGTGACGATAGAAATTACCGATTCCAACGGCACGGTCGTCCAGACCATCACCCCTGCCCAGCCCTGGGTCAAGGGGGCGAACACGGTTTCGTGGACTCCGGCTGTCGGCCTTGACGGCGATTACGGCTTCCGGGTGACGGCTACCGGCATCGGTGGCGATCCGGTGGCCGCTTTCGCTTCCTACAAGGGAAACGCCATGGAGAAGACCGTCATGGTCGGAGAGGGAAGTTCCATATCCCTCAACAGCAACGGGGGGCAGATTTTCAGCAATGCCCTGTCCGTCCTGAGCCGGGCGATCACAGCCACCCGTGAAGCCATCACGGATCCGGATTACGAAGTGGATCTGGGGGAGAATTTCACCCTGGCATTCTCAACCCTGGAAGCTGAAGAGGTTTCTCTGGCCAACAGTTCTCTGCAACTGGAGTTTAAATCAGACCGTTTGAAACAACTCATGACGAACGCCAATGACAGGATCTCCGAAAAGGAAGTGGGAAGCACACAAGAAGCGGCGATCAAGCTGCGAACGCAGCAGACTTCCTATGATGTGACCCTGGAGGCTGTGGCGAGCGTATTGAAAATGACCAAACTGTCGGATCTCGTTTAAGGCTCATTCCCGTTTTTTCAGCTGGTTTTCCTCTTCAAGAGCCACAAGAATTCTGGAATCAGCAAGGGAAATTCCGCTGCCGGCGCGATGGACGAAAACCGGATTGAGGTCGATCTCGGCGATCCGGGGGGCATCGACAAGCAGAGCGGCGACGCGGCAGATCAGATCCGCCAGCGCCTCCACGTCCCGGGGCGCCTGCCCCCGGCGGCCCTGGAGAATCGGCCAGGCCTGGAGTCCGCTCAGCATGTCCAGGGCTTCATTTCTTGTCACCGGTGCAATGCGGACGGCCGTGTCCCGGAAGATCTCCAGAAAAATTCCCCCCAGACCGGCCACGACGACCGGTCCGAAAACCGGATCCTGTCGGCCGCCGACAAAAAATTCCTGGCCTTCGGCAACCATTTCCTGAACGAGAAACCCCTCTACGGACACGTCCGGAGCACGCTCCGAAACCGAGGTGCGGATCGCCTCCAGGGCCTTCCCAAGGGCATCCCGGTCAGGCAGGTTCAACCGGACCCCGCCGACATCCGACTTGTGAGACGCCTGGCTCGACAGGAGCTTCACCGCCACGGGGAAAGAAATCGCCCCATCCTCCAGATCCCCGATCTGTTTTATTTTGATGCTCCGGATAAAATTCAAACCAGCCGCCTCCAACAGGTCGATACATTCGTCTGCCAGGGGATGGCGTTTTTCCTCGATGAAGGCGGCCAGGCGTTCCTGCAGGGATGGCGGGGAAAGGGAAAAGCCGCCCCCTTCGCCCCGGGTGTCCCTCAACTCCTTTCGCTCCGCATAGGTTGCCGAAATATGGAGGGCTTTTATGGCCGCCAAGGGGCTGGTGTATACGGGAAAGCTTTTCAGGATTTCCATGGTTTCCGCCGCATCGGTGATGACGGCCACAGCGGCGGGCTTATTGTACTTGCGGACCAGGGAATCCAGCTCCCCCAGGAAGGTGCGCGACATGTCCGACTCGTAATGGGACTGGTAAACGTGATTGAACAGGGCGCCATCGACGCAGTCGAGCTTCAGCGCCTCTTCGAGGATCCGGGCGTAGATCCGGTAATCGAATATTTCCCCGAGGTCGAGAGGGTTCTGCGGGGCGATGACCCGCCGCGTGTAGAGGGTATTGAGCCGTTCAAAGAAACTTTCGGGAAAGGGAACGAGATCGAATCCGTATTGGGAACAGGCGTCGGCGGTAATGACGGCATGGCCCCCGGAACGGGAGAGAACCGCCAGCCGCCTGCCCCTCATCAGGGGCTGCTGGAGTATTTTGACGGCGGCAATGGCCTCCTGTTCGTCCTCCACCCGGATCACGGCCGCCTGACGGCACGATCCATCGACCACATCATCGCTGGCCGAAAGGGCGGCCGTGTGGGAGCGGGCAATGCTGGCGCTCAGGGGATTGCGGTTGGATTTCTGGAGGATAATGGGCTTGGAGGCGGACAGGGCGGCCTGGAAGAAATCCCGGCCCCGTTTGAAGCCCTCCAGATAAACGACCACCATATCCGTCGCTTCGTCCCCCAGAAAATACCGCAGAAAATCGGTTTCATCGAGTTGGAGCTTGTTGCCCATGCTGACCATCTTGCCCGGCCGCACGGAGTTTTCCGGAAGGCCCTCCAGGTAGATATGACCAAGCCCCCCGCTCTGGGCGATCATGCCCACGCGCCCACCGGGCAGACTTTGCTTGTAAAGGAGAAAGGGCATGACCAGGTTGAGATCGTAATTGACGATCCCGATGCAGTTGGGACCCACGAAACGAATGCCGTAACGTTCGGCGATTTCCAGGATCTTCGTTTCCAGGGCATCGTTCTCATCGCGGGAAAACTCGCTGAAGCCGCTGGATTCGATCACCGCGCGGCGAATGCCCCGCTTCCCGCATTCCTCGAGCAGATCCGGAATGGCGGCTGCCGGGGTAATGAAGAGGGCCACATCCGGCGTCTCCGGCAAGCTTGCAAATTCCCTGTAAATACGGATGCCGGCAATCTCGCCTTCCTCGGAACTGACCCCGTAGAGCCGGACCTTGCAGCCCAGCCGGACATTGTTCAGAATAATCAGATGCCCCAGATTTTTCTTTCTGGGCGACGCCCCGACTACCACCATGCTCTGCGGATAAAAAAAAGTCCTCATGATCCTCTCCTTCCGTCCTGCCCCGGGTCAACTGCACGAGCGATTCTTCATGAGCGGAAAAGTATTGGAAGAATGGGCTTCAAAGTCAAGCAAAAATCGGCGGAGATCGTTTCCCTTTTGAAGCGGCGACTCGCAGTAAGATTCCGGTTGCGTTCGACGGGTTAAGGGAGATAATAGGTCTCGGGTTAAAAACGGGATTCGGCATGCTCAGAGAAAAGGGACATCATCAGAAAAGGGACATGGAAGGCGGGAAAGAAAGAGAAGGGGCGCTCCTTTATTCCCCGGACGATCTGCTGATTTTCCGGGAAAGGGTCGAGACGCTGCTGCGGGGCCGGGAAGGAATCCTTGCCCCCGGTGCGGGAATGGCCGCTGCAGGCCTTGCCTTCCTGGAATGTCCCTACGGGGAGCACACCCTGGAAGGAGAGGGTCCGGAGCGGCTTGTCATCAATCTGCGCGAACTGGACTGCATGACCTTCCTGGAAAATGCCCTGGTTCTGGAGCGGCTGGTCCGAACCAGTGCGACGGCCTTTGCGGATTACGCCGCAACCCTTCAAAAGGTCCGCTACAGGAAGGGCACGTTAAACGGCTATGCCTCCCGCCTCCACTATTTTTCCGACTGGCTTAGCGATGCACAGGACAAGGGGTTCGTCCGCACGATGACGGAATCCCTCGGAGGGCAGCCTCTGCTGAAGCCGATCTCCTATATGACCCGGCACCGGGAACTTTTCCCCGCCCTGGCGGACCCTGAGACGTTTCGGCAGATGCGGGAAATCGAGGATCTGATCACGGCCAGGCCGCCCTGTTTCATTCCCCGGGAAAAGCTGCGGTCGGTCGAGGACCGGATCCAGGAGGGCGATCTTCTGGCGATCACGACGCGCATGCCCGGCATGGATGTGGCGCACGTGGGAATCGCCCTGCGGCGGAGAGGCAGGATTCACCTCCTCCACGCCTCACGGCTCGCCGGGAAGGTGCTGATCAGCCCCGAAACGCTTTACGGATACCTCATGAAAAAGAAAGAGCGCACCGGGGTCATGGTGGCGCGGGCTGTCTGAACGACATGCTGCTGTCTCCTGCCCCGGGGCACCTGCAAAACGTCGGTCCATCGGAGGGAAAAAGATTATTCCTGCTTTCCCCGGATCATGACCAGCAGCATTTTGAAAGGCTTTTCCGCAAAAAGGGCGTGGGGAACGCTGGCGGGCATGATCAGCATCTCCCCGGAAGAAACCTTCTGCGGATTGCCTCCGATGGTAATCCTGGCTTTTCCATCAAGGAGGTAGACCATCGCATCAAAAGGGGCGGTATGCTCACTCAACCCCTGGCCGGCATCGAAGGAAAACAGCGTGACCGTTCCGGCAAGGCTGTTCAGCAGGGTTTTGCTGACTACGGAACTATCGGCGTACTCAATCTCCTTTTCCAGGTTGAAGGGAATCCCCTTCTCTTTCACTTTCGGCTTTTCCATGATCCCTCCTTGCAGGATCTCCTGTTTTTTATTCGGTTTACTCATTCCATCCCTCCCCGGCGGAGGGCCGTTAATACCCGTTTCCCCCACTTTATTACAGGCATAAAAGTGTTCTGCCTTCCTGCACCCGTTTTCCCTGGCGGCTGATCACCACGACTTCCAGGGGGATGCTTTGACCGGCAAGCTCCATCCCCCTCCTGACAATTCGCGGCAGTCCGGAACAACAGGGAACCTCCATGATGGCCACGGTAATGCTCCTCACACCGGAACGGCGGAAGATCCCTGCAAACTTCTCCACGTAGAGATCGACCTCATCAAACTTCGGGCACCCCATCAGGATCACCTTTCCCGGAAGAAGCGCCCCGTGAAGATCGGGAAAGGCGACGGGGACGCAGTCGGCTACGATGAGAAGATCGGCGCCCGAAAGGAAGGAAGCACCCTCCGGAACCAACCGGATCTTGACCGGCCAGGAAGAAAGGGCGGAAGGCCGATCTGCCGCGGAAGGGATTTCCGGGGGGATATTCAGAACCACCTGGGAGGAAGGACATCGGCGGGCCATTTCCACGGCATGAGGATCAAAGGCGTCCGCCTCCCGCTCCACGATCTTCAAAGCGCCTGTGGGACAGTCTCCGATGCAGGCGCCAAGCCCATCGCAGAGGTTGTCGGAAACGACCCTGGCCTTGCCGTTCACCAAGGCCAGGGCGCTTTCCGCACACGCCGACACGCACTGTCCGCAACCGTTGCAGAGATCCTCGTCTATTTCGATGATCTTACGGGTCGTTTTCACACTCCTACTGCCCCTTCATCATGGCCGCAATATCATCCTGCACGGTTCCAGTCGGTTTGATGTCGAATTTATCCACCAGGACCTTGGCTACATTGGCTGAAAGGAAAGCCGGCAGTGTAGGTCCGAGGCGAATTCCCTTGACCCCGAGAAACAGCAGGGCCAGTAAAACGGCGGCGGCCTTCTGCTCGTACCAGGCGATATCGTAGGAAACGGGCAATTCGTTGATGTCTTTCAGCCCGAAGGCCTCCTTGAGCTTGAGGGCAATCACCGCGAGCGAATAGGAATCATTGCACTGACCGGCATCGAGCACGCGGGGAATTCCTCCGATGTCGCCCAGGGGAAGCTTGTTGTAGCGGTATTTGGCGCAGCCGGCCGTGAGGATCACCGTATCTCCGGGCAGGTTCTCGGCCACTTCGGTGAAGTAACTCCGGGCCTTCTGCCTTCCGTCGCAGCCGGCCATGACCACGAAACGCTTGATCGCTCCGGACTTCACTGCTTCGATCACCTTATCCGCCAATGCCAGGACCTGATGATGGGCGAACCCGCCGACAATCTTTCCGGACTCGATCTCCTGGGGCGGCTTGCATGTTTTCGCCTGTGCAATTGCGGGAGCAAAATCCTTCGCCCCGCCTTCCGGCCGGTCTGAAATATATTTAGCGCCTGGATAGTTGACCATGCCGGTGGTATAGAGCCTTTCCAGATAGGTGTTATCCTTCTTCACGGGAATGAGGCAGTTGGTGGTCAGGATAACGGGGCCGTTGAAGGATTCGAATTCCTCGTTCTGGTGCCACCACGAACCCCCATAGTTCCCCACGAAATGGCTGTATTTCTTGAAGGCCGGATAGTAGTTGGCCGGCAGCATTTCCCCGTGGGTATAGACGTCCACGCCTGTTCCTTCGGTCTGTTTGAGCAGCTCCTCCATGTCTTTCAAGTCATGGCCGGAAATCAGGATTCCAGGATTTTTTCCGACCCCGATGTTGACCTCCGTAATCTCGGGATTTCCATAAGCGGTCGTATTGGCCTGATCCAGAAGAGCCATGGTCTTTACAGCCGTCTCCCCCGCCTTCATGACCAGGGCGATCATCTCATCCACGGGAAGATTCTTCGTGGTGGACGCCAGGGCCTCCATGATGAACCCGTAGATCTCGTCGCTTTCATGGCCGAGGATCTCCGCATGCTCGGCATAGGCGGCGATTCCTTTGCACCCGATAATGAGCAGCTCTCGAAGGGAGCGCACGTCTTCGTTTTCCGTCGCGGTGATGCGCACTTCAGCGGACTTGGCCTTGTCAAGAATGGCGCCCCTGTCCTCTGCAAACCAGGTCGCGCAATCCGGAAGCGAACCGGGCAGGGCGGCTCCCACCTTGCTTTTGACGGCGTCCCGAACCTTGAACCCTTCCTTGATCCGGCCGATGATGGCATCGTCGTCCCATGCCGCATTGGTGATGGTCGTGAAAAGCGCCTTGCAGACAAAACGGCCTGCATCCCTGTCAACCGTGCCCATTTCCTTCAGCTTTTCGCCATAGATGGAAATTCCCTTGCACACGTAAATCAGGAGATCCTGAAGATCAGCAGTCTCCTCCGGCTTGCCGCATACGCCCTTGATGGTGCATCCTTGATTTTTGGCCGTTTCCTGACATTGAAAACAAAACATCTGATTCCTCCTTTCACTATGGTCAACCTGAAATTTGTCTTTCACCAGGGCTCTCTAATTGAATGATCCCCTGAATTCCTGGCGCCATTACCTCACAATCAGCAATTCTTCTCCTTGACTTAGATCAAAGAGAGAATTTTTTATTCTGTGATCGATCCGCACCTGTTTTCTTCCTGGATTGCCGGCGGCCGGGAGCTGCCCGGCCTTTCAGCCTGCCTGAACGGCCTCTCGCTAAACCAGTCCGGCCATTTTTCCG
>Ga0123334_1000580_pt1 | contig 49904 bp, 38 predicted proteins | sample BiotimSIPDNA_FD_89706 | JGI IMG/M metagenome (GOLD analysis project Ga0123334, IMG submission 89706) | Anaerobic biogas reactor microbial communites from Washington, USA - Biogas_R1 time_0 SIP DNA | ecosystem: Engineered > Bioreactor > Anaerobic > Unclassified | place: Washington, USA...
TGGGGCAGGCTTTCTGTGAGTTGACCTCGTGTGATTAAAACAAAAGGTCGCGGGGAAAACCCACGACCGGAGGTACATCTATGGACCCAGAGAGATTCGAACTTAGCGACGCACCCCTCGATGGGGCAGGCTTTCTGTGAGTTGACCTCGTGTGATTAAAACAAAAGGTCGCGGGGAAAACCCACGACCGGAGGTACATCTATGGACCCAGAGAGATTCGAACTCTCGGCCTTCTCAATGCCATTGAGACGCGCTCCCAACTGCGCTATGGGCCCGTACTTCTATTGTAATATGAACTTCAGATGTCTGCAAGCTATAAGGCGCATCGTCAGCTTCATTTTAAGGTGGACCTGGAGGGAGTCGAACCCTCGACCTCTTCAGTGCGATTGAAGCGCGCTCCCAACTGCGCTACAGGCCCTTGTCCTTCCAGATATCAGGCTCGATATTTTACCTAATATAAGGCAATCTTGTCAAGGTTCAAAAGCCTTTTTCTCATTAATTCTCTTATAAGCTATCAATAACAAGCTAAAAAGAATTCAAACGTTTGTGCCCAAAATTGTATCACGTTTTTTATTATCAGGTATTTAAAAACATTAAGTTCATATATAAAAACGGCTGCATGACCTTTTTACGAACCAAAGTCAGGCAGCCATTCATTTATTTTGTTAAGCCCGGGCTATTTTTGTTTCATTTGGTAAATATCACCTGTGGGTGTGACTTGTGGCAGATCCGGGTCGTTTTTGGCCGTGGGAGCAGCCATCCGGACATCATCCATGAAGAAGTTGCTGTTATTGGAGCCATCCGTGGTCACTTCAAACTGCAGTGTGATGGTTTGATTGGCATAGTCTGCCAAAGAAAGATAACCTGTCACCCAACCGTTCGTGTTATTGTCCTGACACAAGTCCAAACCTCCAACCACAGTTCCTGAAGCACGTATTCTTAATTTATCGTATCCACAACTATCTTTGGACGCCGCCCAGAAATTGAACATTAGTTTCGTAAGGCCGGCAGGTACGGTAATGCTTTGGCTCAGACGAGCGGTTTCATTATCAGCCCCACCTAACCATACAAAATACTGCCCACTTGTGGGTGTTACAGTATTCTCATTCGCTTTCATAATTAAATCCCATCCGCCGGATGAATACTCTGTCCAATGAGCTTTACCAAGTTCAAAATCACCATTTTTAATGGGCTGTGAAGGTGGTGGTGGCAGATTGGGTTTAAAAATCATTGGAAAAGCCAAGTAATTGTTGGCAGGAGGAGTTGACCCTGATCTGACTTTCACAATGCTTACAGAAAGCATTTGCATTCCCTTATATTCTCCACCCCATGGCATCGTTGGGCGAACGTTGGGGTCGGAATTCCATGTATCGCGAATGTAGATAGTGTTGCCATCATAGCCATAGCCTACAATGGAGTGGCCCGCAAGATTAATAAAGACAGGGCGACCGGCATCAATCTCTTGTTTGAATTGGGCTAACGAGAAGCCGCCATTAATGGTATTGTCTGTTTTTTGGTTATAACACTCGGTAACCGTGTAACCACGACTTTGGTAAAAGGCTTTCCGCCCTACAGTACCATCATTGTTAATGCCATCGTTTTCCAAAGTTTGACAGGTTAGCGGGTTTGGGCTGTCGTTGTATGTGTAAAAACCTGTAGCACCATCGACATTACCGAACGCGGATTGACTGGTGCGCATATAGTCGCCAGCTGCTTCACCGAAACTGTGTTGTGTCCAGCCACCTGTTATATACGGATCCTGCGCGGTGCTGTCAACCTTGACCCAATAGTCTTCTATTGAACCTTTGATCGTGCGACCATCAGTGCCAATGCGTGAGGCAATGAGGGGGTTGCTTGGATATTCATCACCGTAGTTATCGGACCATCGTGGCCAGGAAGTATCTGTGGTTGGCGCGACACCACCATTTGTGGGCCCTGTGTACAGATTGGGGTATCCATTCTGGTCTTGATAAGCACTGATCATTGCTTGGCTAACCGCGGAACATCCAAAAACCCAGCTGTAGGATGGGAAGTTGGGGATTAAACCTTCTATACCGTCTGCATCACGGTAAGAGTCAATCATTTCCTGTTCGTATTCAGGCAGAGGTTTTGAAGGTCCGTTGATGATACTTTCTACGATAGGCGTGCCATCGCTAAGCGTGCTGTAAACTTCTGTGTAATAAGGACTGATGACATTTACTTCCGGAGTTTCTTCCGCGAAAGCAACATTTGACGGGGATAGCGTGGCTATGAAAATGAGCAACACGCCAATAAGGAAATATTTTTTGCTTTGATTTTTCATACTCTTCTCTTTGTAACTAATTTTCAGGCTTGTGAGTTCTAAGCCCACAAGCCTGAGGTTTTATCGCTTATTTATTCGCGGTACGACGGGTGTTGTCTTCGGTGTTGATTAACAAGCGCACGAAGTCGATAATCGCATAATTTCCTGCTAGAGACAAAAATGCCACCAGAACGCTAACGGGTAAGGCTAACAAGCCTGCCCACCAGGTATATCTGCTGCCGATTAAGGAAAAGAAGGCAATGATGCCCGAAAGTAGAAAACTACACGCGATGATCCATGCTATCACTCTTTGAATGGTCATAAACAGTTTCAGAGCTGGATATTTTCGTGGGGGGATCTCACCTTTTTGGTTGGCAGGATCGGCGTCCGCTTTATGAGCGTTAATCATGCTCAAAAAGAGACCTTTTGATTCCTCAAACTCTGATTTAGCCTGATGGCTGCTGAAGGCAGGTCCTCGCTGGGGCTGAGGATTTGGATAGCTTTGATAATACGGACCGGGAGCGGGGTTTTGCCAGGTACCTGTTGGCTGCTGGGGTGTTTGAGGTGCTTGCCAGGTGTTGGCTGGCTGTGCTGGGCTGGGTTGGGGCGCCTGGTTTGAAACTGGCACATAACCAGTAACCGGTTCTTGACTTTGACCCGCGGTCTGATTCAATGCGGTACCGCATTCCACGCAAAAGTTTTGATAATCTTCGTTCATTCTTCCACAATTTAAACATTGTTTTCCCATAATCGTCTCCTTTTTTAAATACCTACAAAGTAGGGTTTATCTTTATTCGGTATGTGTTTGCGTTATGCCACACCTGTCTTCTTTTTCTCGGTTTTGGCTTTTCGCTTTTCCTTGATGGTCATTTTCGACTTTTTACGGTCTTCTTTTGGGGCTTTATCTTTACTTGCCATTAGGTCTGTCTCCTTGGTTAATGGTCTTGTTCCTAATTATATCCTAATCAGTTAACAAGAAAGAGGAAACCTTATGTAAATTAGAGGTAACAGTTTTTTACTAAAGAGCTGAAAAGTATTCGCCTCGCGTCTTTTGGCACGAATCGGCCCTCATAAACGACATCTTAAGTGTAGCTACAATTTAAAATAGGAAAAACCTATGGAGACTATACTTAAACCTATGAGCAAATCAGACGCGAAAAGCCAAACCGGCGATAATGCCCTCCCTTTTTCTGAGCTTTATCGCCGATATGTGAACCAGGTCTATTACTACATTTATAGCCGTGTTCAAAACACAGCCGAAGCCGAGGATATCTGCTCAGACACATTCATTACCGCGCTCGAAACGCGTCATACCTTGCGCGACGAAAGCCGTTTCAAACCCTGGCTCTTTACGATCGCGCGAAACAAAGTGAACGACTATTACCGCAAAGTTTATCGGCGAACCGGAACGGAATTGACCCAGAACCTTGCCGACAAAATCAGTCTGATCGATTATCACGATGGCTTGGATCAGGACCGCATGATTGCTTTAGAGCAAATGCTCAACGATTTGAAGCCGGTTGAGCAAGACTATATCCGATTGCGTCTGATCGCGGATCTGCCTTTCGCGGACATCGCGCAAGTTATGCGTCAAACTGAAAACAAAGTTAAAAAAACTTATTACAGGCTACTGGAGCGCCTCAAAGCCCAGGTGGAGGAAAATAATGACTAAATATAATGATTTTGAAAAGGAACTCAAAAGCGTTATCAAAACTGAAGAACCCGATGGCGCTTATAAAAACCGTTTGCAGGCACGTCTGCGTGAACAAGAGCTAAACGCGTTACCAAAGCCCCAAAAAGCAAACCTGCGATGGGTATATGCTGTTGTGCCACTGCTAATTGTCATGGCTGTTATTCTGATGGCAGGGCCGAACAAAGTGCTGGCGCAAATCAAAAGTTGGCTGGGCTTTGTGCCTAACGTGGGTGTGGTTGAGAAAGGCGCCGAGATTTGGACTCTGCAGGAACCCGTGGTGACGACAAAAGACGGGGTTGAATTCCATATCAAAGAAGCCTGGTTTACGCCGGAAAAATCGGTGGTCAGTTATGCTTTTTTTAATGTTCCGAACCCGGAATTTTATATAGACATGGTTTTGGAACAATGCTATTTACCAGCCTGGCTCGAAACTGAAGATGGCACCCGCTATGAAGAAATCAAGATGGGTGAATTCCCGGGGCTTCCTGCCGGAACAACGCAAGTCAGCTTGCATGTGCCTTGTATCTGGAACACAGTTTTGAATAACACCGCGCCACAAGACTGGCAAGCGAGCCTGAAACTGAAATCAGCTGGCGATGAAGTCACCATGCAGGACGTGTATACAATGGCAGACGCTTTGCCCGAGCCGCAGGTGGTGCCCATCGAAACTCATGAACGAAAAAATGTGGAAACAGGGAGAGATTCTTTAAATGAATTCATCACCTTGCCCATAGCGGAAAAGGCGATCGAGGGCGGTGTGCAAATCCAGAACATTATCAGAGATGGCGACGCACTCATCCTGACCGGCGCGTTTAGTGGCGTGGCTGATTTAGGCGATCTGCATTTGCAGGGCGAGCTTAAAATCGAAGACGCGGATGGCAAATACGTGCCTTACCGTATCCCGGAAAACATCCGAGCGCTCATCCCTTACGAGGATTACAGCTATGGCATGAACTGGGCGATTGAATTGCGACCAGGTGGTTTTAAAGCACCCTTCACGATTAAACAGCTCGCTTCTACCGCGAAACGCACGGAGGATGTCTTTGATATTGAAATCCCGGCTGATGAATTTGAAAAAACTGAAATCCCGGGCTATGGTCTCGTTGGACTGCATAGCTATAATATTGAGCGTGTGTTTGGGGACTATAAACTTAGAGCTACTCATCTGAGCGTTCGGTCCGAAGACCACGTTTTGGCGGTTTTTACCAGTGGGCCAGATATATTTGACGCGGATATAAGTGTTTACGATCCTGAAAATCAAACCTACATTTCTATGTCTGAGTCTGATTACAAGCCTGTTCCGACTCACTTTCAAAATCGCGGCGATTTTGGAGCGAAAATCCGCCACAACATGTCTGTTCGACAGGAAAGCTACACCATCAGATTAAGCAACCCCCTGGTGATTGATGAAACCTTTGAACTCAATACGGTTTGGATGCCTGATGAGGCCTTGCTGAGTGCTGCCATAGAGCATGACAGGCAAGAAAAAGCAATTATTTCCTATGAAAGCTTCGCTGTACCGGAAATCGATCCTGATAGCATTCCGCAGGGATTAATCCTTGGTCTTGATAAGGCTCAAAAAGCATTGGAGATCACGGACTTGCAGGGTCAATTATTCACAAGCATTGAAAGCAACTATGCGGGTTTCTCTTTCGACGGACAGAAACTGGTTTATGCCAGAAGTGGCAGAGAAGGTGAAGGCCAACGGGAGTTGGTAGCCATGGATCTCGCGACGAATGAAGTGACCGTGCTGACTCGTTTGGAAGATGAAAATGTGCATATGCCCCGCTGGTCACCGGATGGCAGCTATCTGGCATACCGTGGCAATATTGATGGCGTGTATATCTTTGATCTGAAAAACAAAGAACTAAATACCTATACCCCTGCTGTGCTTGTAGAAGTTTTGGGTTGGTCACATGAGAACGAGTTGTATTTTTACGAATATGCTTATGGCAATGTGCAAGCCAAACTGCGTGTCTACGATCCTGTAACAAAAGATACCCGTGAGATCGAGGTGCCTCAAATCAGTGTCTGGGGCTCAAATTATCCTACCATCTCGCGCTTCGATGGCAGGATGGTCGCCAATAACATCGCAGGGGATGAGCTATATGTCTGGCAGCCTGGCGTTGGGCAACCCCGGTTAATTGTTGAGGGTTTTGAGCTCCACAGTTATGGTTGGTTTGATCAGGGATGGGTGATTGTAACCCTGCGGATCCGTGAAACGCAGTCAGAGATTACCGTGCTGATCAATGTTGACAATGGCGATATTATTCGCATTCCAACCGTGCCGGGTGTGCCATTTGATATCACTGCTGTGAAATAAAGCTAAGAAACAAGCTTATCTCCAGGTGGGACACTAAAAAGACTTAGGTGAGCCTCAACGCGAAGCCGCGCTGAGGCTCTTTTTGTGGAAATAAATGTAAAAAATGCTAAGCTGAGGCTTAATAGCCGCGATTTATAAGTGTATACGATGTGCTGAGCTGTTTGCAGTGCTACTTCTTCTGAAAAAAATTTAGGCAAAGCTGCTTCGAAGTGGTATGATTAACTATCAGAGCAATGTCATTTGCCTTTGTGGAGGCTAAGCTTGGAAGAGCAGTCTAAACGGATACGAACGCGTTACTTATTTATCATTCTCATTCTTATTACCATCCCTTGTTACCTTTTGGGAGTTATCCTCCTGCGTCTTAAGCGTGAGCCACGCGAATCTACTCAAACGCCTACGCTCACGCAATGGATTCCTTTGCAAGATGAACATACGCCAACCATAACCTTAACGGAATATTTAACCCGCACTGCCACAGCGACTCCTACCGAAACTGAAGTGCCGACTGAAACGCCCACCTTTACCCCAACGGTTACGGAAACACCAAGCCCAACCAGTACGATGACCGACATTCCTACGGATACAACGGTTCCAAGCGAGGAACCGACAGAAGACATAACACAAGAACCTTAGAAAGAGATGCCTATGACCTTCGAATTGATTCCTTTCCTCAAAGAAATGCTCTCTGTTCCTGGGCTTAGCGGATACGAAAGACCTGTTCGCGAAGTGATTGCCCGGGCATGGGAGCCGCTGAGCGATGAATTGAGCCTCAGCAATTTGGGCAGCCTGCTCGCGTTAAAGCGTGGCGAGGGGCCTGAACCACGACCTACCGCGATGATCGCTGTTCATATGGACGCGATTGGTTTGATGGTAACCGCCATTGAAGATGGCTTTTTACGTTTCACCCAGGTGGGTGGCGTTGACCCGCGCATTTTACCCGGACAGCCTGTGATAGTGCATGCTACCAAGGGTCAGCAAGTTCAGGATTTACCTGCCTTAGTGGTGATGCCACCCGCGCAGCTTTTGCCCCCAGAGGCTGGATCGGGACCTCTGGCACAAAGCTACTTGCTGGTTGATACCGGTTTGCGACCCAAAGACGTTGAAAAACTCGTGCGGGTGGGCGATATCATTTCTTTCGCCTCACAACCGGAAGAACTGGCGGGCGATACCATCGCCGGTCATACCCTGGACAACCGAGCGTCTGTGGCAGCTGCCACGGTCGCCCTGGAACTGCTCGCCAAGCGCCGTCATCTCTGGGATGTGGTGGTGGACGCGACCGTGCAGGAAGAAGTGGGTTGCATCGGCGGCTTTTTGGATCCCATCAAAGTCAAGCCAGATCTGGCAATCGTCGTGGATGTCAACTTCGCGGCCGGACCCGGTGGCAGTGGCAGCGTGAATTTTGAAATGGGCGGTGGTTTACCCTTAAACTGGGGCGCCAACGTGCATCCCGCGCTTTATAAAGCCATGGAAAAAACCGCTGAGACCTACGAAATCCCCATCTACAAAGACTATTCGCCTAGCATGTCTGGCACGGATGCTTATGGTGTTCAGGTGGCTGAAGAAGGTATTCCCGTGGTTGAAATCAGCATTCCCTTGCGCTATATGCACACACCGGTTGAGCAAGTTGCCATCAAAGATATCCAACGAGCCGGCAGACTGATGGCTGAATTCATCACCGACCTGCCACTCGATTTTATGAATACTGTGAAATGGGAGTAGACATGGCAAAGACATTGGAAACCCCAAAAACCTTCAAACCCAAAATGGGTAAAAAAGAACTTGAGCTTCTCAGCAAGCTGACCGACGCTATGGGCGTTTCGGGCGATGAACAGGAAATCCGCCAGATTGTAATAGACGAACTGGAAAGCATCGCTGATGACATGCACGTTGATCATCTTGGTAACCTTTTGGCAATCAAATTAGGAAAAGGCGAAAAATGCCTGCGTGTAATGGTCGCCGCGCATATGGACGAAGTTGGCTTTATGCTGATCAAAGACGACGGAAAAGGCATTTTTGAATTTCGTGTGGTGGGCGGCATTGACCCGCGCCAGCTGGTTGGTAAACAAGTCATCGTTGGCAGAGACCATGTGCCAGGTATCATCGGCGCCAAAGCAATTCACCTGACCACGCCTGAAGAACGTAAACAAACTTTGCCCGTCTCGCAACTGCGCATCGACCTTGGCCCGGGTGGCTCTTCTAAAGCCAAACCCGGCGACCGCGCCACATTCGCGACCAAACTCCAGGTGATGGGCCCAACGCTTTGTGCCAAGGCGCTGGATAACCGCTTGGGCGTCTATAACCTTATTCAACTGGTAAAAAACGCTCCAGAAAACATTGACCTTTTGGCAGCTTTTACCGTGCAGGAAGAAGTTGGTTTACGTGGCGCGAAAGTGGCAGCGTTTACATTCAATCCCGATATAGGTATCGCGATTGACTCAACGCCCGCGTTCGACTTGCCTCACTACGATGGCGAAGAAAACACCCTGTACCGCACGCATCTGGATGGTGGCCCAGCGATTTATGTGATGGACGGCTCCACAATCGCTGATCGCCGCTTGGTCGATTGGCTGGTGGATACCGCCAAAGCCGAAAACATTCCCTGGCAATTCCGCCAACCCGCGCCGGGTGGCACCGATGCCGGCGCGATTCACCGCGTGCGCGAAGGTGTGCCGAGCGTTTCGGTTTCCGTGCCCGGGCGTTATGCCCACAGCGCGGCTGGTATGGCGCGCGTTGATGATGAACTCAACACATTACGATTATTACACGCCGCGTTGGCGCGTTTGGACGAAAATATCCTCTTAAGGCAGGAGTAAAAAATGGCAGAAAAGAAACAAGATACATTATTGCAACTCATCAAAAAACTGGTTGAAACCCCCGGACCTTCCGGCCAGGAACAGAAAATCCGCGCCGCGGTGCGCGAAGAAATCGAAGCTTATGCTGACGAAATCCGCACGGATGCGTTGGGCAACCTCATCGCGCGTGTGGGCAGCAAAAAAGAAGGCGGTATGCGAGTGATGGTTTCAGCGCATATTGACGAAATCGGCTTGATGGTCACCCATGTAGACGACAACGGTTTCGCGCGCTTTTTGGCGATTGGTGGCGTGAGCCCCTTCACTTGCATGGGCAACCGGGTTATCTTTATGAACGGCGCGCGAGGCGTGATCGGTATGGAACGCCTTGAGCCGGGCAAAGTGCCGACTCTCGACCAAATGTATATCGACACTGGCGCGACTTCCGCCAAGGATTGTCCCGTTCAGGTTGGCGATGTGTGTGGCTTTGAGCGACCCTTTATGGATATGGGCAAACGCCTGGTGGCAAAGTCGATGGATGACCGTATTGCGGCTGTTATCGCCATTGAGGCGATGAAGCAAGTCAAGAAAACCAGCCCGAACGAGATTTATTTCGTGTTCAGTGTGCAGGAAGAAGTTGGCATCCGTGGCGCGACAACTGCGGCTTATGGCGTGAACCCGGAAGTGGGTATCGCGGTGGATGTGACTGGTGTTGGCGATACGCCTAAGGGCTTTAAGCTCAACGTTGAGCTGGGTAACGGCCCCGCAGTGAAAGTGCGCGATAGCTCCTTTATCGCTGATCCGCGCGTGGTAAAGTGGATGGTTAATGAAGCTGAATCCCAGGGCCTGCCTTATCAGATGGAAGTGCTCACCTTTGGTGGCACGGATGGACGCGCTATTCAAATGACCCGCGAAGGCGTGCCAGCGGGCTGTCTATCAATAGGCAGCCGCTATATCCACTCACCCAGTGAAATGGTCGATCGCGATGACGTCGAAAATTCGATCAAATTACTGGCAGGTTTGCTCAATAACAAGATCTTCCTTGGCGAGCTCTAAGAGCCATTAAGGTCTGGTTACGAGAGTAAGATAAACCTATTATAATAAAGCTATGAAGAAGACAACTCACAGCTGGTTAAGACGTTTTGCACTTTTATTCACAGCAATAGTGCTGTTGCTTTTAACCGGCTGTGAGGCGATTCTGAAGCTGGATTTCCCCTGGGAAGAACCCGCGGGCGTGCCAACAAAAACGCCTGTTTTACCGACACCTACCGCGACCAAACACCCTACACCCACTAAAGCCGCCCAAAGTCCAACGCCTACCGCTGAGCCTCGTCAGACCCGAATGGTGCTGTGGTTGCCTCCGGAGTTTGATCCAAACGCGGATAATGACGCGGCGCGTTTGCTGAAAGCACGCCTGGAACGCTTCGCGCGCAGCAATCGCATCGAACTGGATGTGCGTTTAAAAAACCCTTCGGGAAGCTCTAACACGATTGAATCCCTGATCGCTACCAATGGCGCCGCGCCGGATAATTTGCCAGCGGTTACCATTATGCGCCGACAGGATTTGGAAACAGCTCATTTGAGAGGGTTGGTTTACAGCAATGACGAGCTGGCAGCGATGGCTGGTATGGTGGACTGGTACAGTTTCGCGCGTGAGACGGTGAGCTTTGACGGAGAAAGTTATGGTTTGGGCTTGCTTGGCGACCCGATGGTTTTGGCTTATCAAAATAGAACGGATTATATTCCTGAGGATGACTGGTTTAAGCTACACCTCAATTTTGGACGTTTTGGTTTTGCCGCGGATGACTCGCAGGGACGCTTTTTGTTGTTGCTCTATCTGGCAGCAGGTGGCGAAACACGCGACGCCCAAAATCATCTCATCCTCCAAGAGGAGCCTTTGACACAAGCGCTTCAGGTGCTTAAAGATTTAGTGAATACGCGTCATTTGAGTAACTCAGTTTTGGAAATGCAAACCCCAAGCCAGGTCTGGCAAGGTTTTGCAAACCGCACGTTGGATACAGCTGCCATGCCGGCCAGTGTGGTTTTGAGAGCTTTAGTAAGCGCCGAATCTGGCTATCCGGAGCCCGCCTTCGCGCAACCAGAATTCACTTTGACCGAAACCTGGGCGATGGCGTTGACCAGCCCCAGTCAGGGACAACAGGATTTGGGCTTGAAACTGATGAGTGATCTGACTGACACCGCCTTTTTGGCGGATTGGAGCGAGGCATTGGCTTATGTGCCTGCTAAACCAACTGCACTGGGTGCCTGGAAAAATTTAAGCCTTAAGCCCGCGCTTGAAAAGATCATGAACGTTGCCAGGCTTTATCCGAAAGATGAAACGATTAACAGCCTTGGCCCCATTTTGCGTAACGCTACTTTGATGATCGTGCGGGATAACGCTTCGGTTGAAGAGACGCTTGAGGTTACGCTTGAAGGACTGAAATAATTTTTGGATGAACTTATGAACAAAATGAACGGGTTTGATACAAAAGCTGGAGCGGATTCGAACGGTAATAGCGCCATGTCAAAGAAGAGCGGACGGGGTTTTATCTTTGCCTTGATCGGGTTGGCGGTGTTTACCTTAATTTTGGTAGTTTTGGCGGTTGTTATTCAGCCCATCATGAGCCCACAAACCCGCTTTGCAGCTACCGCGATTTCGATTACCAAGACAGTCGCCGCGAAAACAGGCGCCTATATCAATCCCGAATTGCTTATCGAGCCTTTGCCGGTTGAGAACGTGAGTGGCATCGCCATTTTAGGCGGGTTGATGGCGCTTATCATCTTTGGCGTGGTCTTGCGTGAGTTTTTGATTTGGCGGAAGCGGAAAGATAGATAATTCTTATCCCTGATGAAAAAAACGTCGTGAAGACGTTTTTTGTTTAAGCCTGATTGCACTTGGTATAATCATGAAAAACGGACGGTTAGTATGCAAAAAAGACTCAATCAGCTCATCCAAAATTTAGCCAAATATCAGCTTGACGCAATCGCGCTTAACCCTGGGCCAAGCCTGAACCACCTCACCGGGCTGGATTTTCACTTAATGGAGCGCCCTGTGGTGGCTGTTTTTTGGGCGGATGGCGATGTGCAAATCATTCTGCCGGAACTGGAGCGCGCCAAAGTTGCCAATCTGCCTTTTAACGTGCGTGTGAGCACCTTTGGTGATGTGGTTGAGACCTGGCAAGGTGTGTATGCTAACGCTCTCTCAGCGAATAAAGCAAAAACACTTCGCGTTGGCATTGAACCGACCTGTTTGCGCTATCTTGAGCTGAACTTATTGCAAAATGCCCTGCCAAACGCAAAATTTGAAGATGGCAGCGCTTGTATCGCGTCATTGCGTTTGCGCAAGGACGCAAGCGAAATAGCTAAAATGAAACGCGCGGCGGAAATTGCCCAAAACGCTTTGCTTGAAACGCTCAAAACTGTGCGACCCGGACAAAGCGAAAAACAAATCGCCGCTGAACTGATGGTGCAACTGTATCGCGCGGGTTCCGACCCCGAACTGCCTTTCTCGCCGATCGTATCGACCGGCCCCAACACCGCGAATCCCCACGCTTCGCCAACCGACCGCCTTTTGGGCGAGGGCGAATTTCTGCTGATTGACTGGGGCGCGGGTTTTGAACATTATTTTTCGGATATCACGCGTACTTTTAGCTGTGGCGAGCCAAACCAGGAAATGCGCACCGTTGCCGAATTGGTGCGCCAGGCGAACGAAGCCGCGCGACTGGGTGGCAAAGCAGGCATGACCTGTGGCGATATCGATAAATTGGCACGTGATGTCATCGTAAAGGGCGGTTATGGTGAGCGCTTTACCCACCGCACAGGGCATGGGCTGGGCATGGAAGCCCACGAAGCACCCTGGATTGTCGGGGGCAGCGAGATGGTTTTGGAAGAAGGCATGGTCTTTACCATTGAACCAGGCATCTACTTGGAAGACTTTGCCGGCGTGCGTATTGAGGACGATGTTGTGGTTACTTCAGATGGACTACTCAGCCTAACCGATTTACCGCGTGAAGTCCTGCCCCTTGAAAAGTTTTGGTAAAAGTTTGATTGACAGAGAGCGGAAAGGACAGAAAGCCTTATGAAATTATCCATAAAACAGACCAGCCTGGGTCCCCTTGAAACCAATGCGGTGCTTATTATCAACGAAGACAACAAAAAAGCGATTGTTATTGATCCAAGCTTTAATCCCGAACCTTTAGCCCAGTGGGCTGAAAACGAAGGCATTGAGATTGTTCAGATTTGGATTACACACGGTCATCCTGACCATACCGCGGGTGTGCCAGCTCTTATGCGTGCCTTGCCAGGGCAAGTGGAACTGGTGATAAGCGGAGAAGCCTTCGCCATGGTGCAAAAACAAGGCAAGGACTTTTTTGGACTGCCTCTGGAACCATTCCCGGAACCGACACGCTTCGTAAAGCATGGTGATAAACTGAGCTTTGGCGAAGGCACTGAAATAGCGGAGGCATGCTTCGCGCCGGGACACGCGCCGGGCTCGGTGGTTTATTATTTGGCAGATGCCAAAATCGCGATTGTGGGCGATGTCATCTTCAGAGAAGGTATCGGCCGCTGGGATTTTGAAGGGGGCAACTTTAGGGTGTTGACGCAATCCATCCGTGAGCAGGTATTTACCTTGCCAAATGACACCACACTCATCCCCGGGCATGGACCATCCACAACCGTGGGTTGGGAAAAAGTGCATAATCCTTATTTGAGCTGAGCTCTTAGGTTAGTTAAGAAAAGAGCCTATTCCTCTAAGCGCCAAACGTTGCCGTTCATAACCATTAAGGACAACAAACGCAGGCTTTCGCCAATGGCGTCGCGTTCCCTGGCATCGAAAGTGCTTAAAACCTGCCAGTATTTATCCACCAGGGACTGGTCGTTTTGGAGCATGGCCAATGGCGCGCAGGATGCCAGGAGCGTCAGGCGGCTTATGCCATCCCCATCAGATTTATCAAGGATTGTTGGCAGGGTTTTAATGGCGTCATAAACGAGGCTCTCGAACCGAGCTGCTAAATTCAGATGTATGTCGTCCTGCAAAATCAAACCAGCCAGCCCTGCCTGCCAGGCGCTAAAGGCTAACCAGGCTTCTTCCGCTGAGCCATCCAAGGCGAATTTGGCATCTTTGACGTGTTCGGCTAATTCCGCGCGCATATCACGGGCAATGCCACGCCAGGCTTCGCTATCGTTGCGCTTAGCGAAGGCATCGAAAAACACGGGGGCATAAATGGCGCGTTTGTGTTCACTGGGGTCGATATCCTTTTGAAGGGTCAGCAAAGCGGTGAGACGATGGTCCAGAACACGTTCATAGTCGAAGTTATTGCCTTCTGCCCATTGCTTTTTTGCCATCAACAGGCTGTAAGCGATCCAGCTTTCAGCGTGTGGGTCGGCTTCAAGGCGTGCTGGCGCGCTCATGTCGGGCAGGGTGTGCCATGTGCTTAGATTTTCATCTTGACTGCTGGGGTAGGCGATGGCAAAGTTGAGTAAACGTTCAAAACGATCCGGCGCGCTGAGGTCATCGCCGGACATCAGCACGGATTGCATCATGGCAAAACTTTGGGCAAGGGAGGTGGTGCTCACCTGGTAGCGCAGGCGTTTGCGTTCGACACCCACGCGAACAAAAGCAGCGCGGCCGTCATAGGTGGGCAGAATGTAGCGTTCGAGCCAGGCACGGTAGTGCTCGCGAATGGTTTGAGTCCGTTCTTCGGCAGTGCCCTGGCTGGGTGTTAAAGCGTTTTTTGGCAGGGTCGCGGTTTGAGGAAAAGGTTTAAGCGTTTCGCGGGTTTTGACGATTGTGTTCTGCTCGCGTTTGTCTTTGGTCTTTTTAATGAGAAACAAAGCTATGCCGAGGAGCACCAGGGCCAGAACGACACTCCCGATAAGTTTCAATAGGTACGGAATATCAATTGGGTTATCCATGTTTATCCTTTTTATCAGTGCCTTGGGAAGGTCTATGGCCCTTGTCCTGAGGTTTGGAGGATGTCCTTTGACCATGGTCATGGCTCTTCTCGTGGGGTGGTCTGCGATCAGGATCGTAGGGTTTACGCTCGCGAAAAGGTTTATCGTCTTCAGCACGAGGCGGTCTGCGATCGGGGTCGTAAGGCTTTCGTTCGCGGAAAGGTTTGTCGCCTTCAGCACGGGGTGGTCTGCGATCAGAATCGTAGGGTTTACGCTCGCGGAAGGGTTTATCGCCCTCAGCACGGGACGGCCTGCGATCGGGGTCGTAAGGCTTGCGCTCGCGGAAAGGCTTGTCGCCTTCAGCACGGGGCGGTCTGCGATCGGGGTCGTAAGGCTTGCGCTCGCGGAAAGGCTTGTCGCCTTCAGCACGGGGTGGTCTGCGGTCGGGGTCGTAAGGCTTGCGTTCGCGGAAAGGATTGTCGCCTTCAGCACGAGGCGGTCTGCGATCGGGATCGTAAGGTTTACGCTTGCGGAAGGGTTTATCGCCCTCAGCACGGGGTGGTCGGCGGTCGGGGTCGTAAGGCTTGCGCTCGCGGAAAGGCTTGTCGCCTTCAGCGCGGGGTGGTTTGCGGTCAGGGTCGTAAGGTTTGCGTTCGCGCTGATCAGGTTTGCTGCCAGAGTCTTCGCGCGCGGAACGGTAAGGCTTTTGCGAGTCTCTGGACTTCTTGTCTACCCAACCTTCGGGTTTGCGGTTCATGAAGAAACGTCCGTCATCATCACGCACAACGCGTATCTCCCGACGGGGCTCATCGCCACGGGGACGTCTTGATCGCTCTCGGTCAGCCGTTCGGTCGCCATCACCTCCCTGGCGGGTACCGCCTAAGCGGGGTTGCTTACCGCGCCATCCAGTGATGAGAGCTTTTTGTTGCATTTTTCCGGTTTCTGATTTCTCCACAAATATTTTTTCGCCGGTGAAGGGGTCTGTTTCCGTAAAGTACATCAGGCTTGAGTAAGTTGAGGGAGTCGGCGTGAAGATTTGGACTTGCTCGGGCAGAATGCCAAGTTCTGCTGAGGCAAAGTTTTGCAAGTCGATCATGTGCTCTTTGGTGCAACCGGGATGAGCAGCGATGATGTAATAACTCAAGTATTGGTCCAGTCCTTGTTCTTTGCTTTCACGCTCAAAAGCTTCCTTGAAATCTAACAAGGCGTGGGGGTGAGGTTTGCGCATGCGGGCGAGCACTTCAGGCTCGGAATGTTCAGGGGCGAGTTTGAGTTGGCCCGAAACATGGTGTCCGACCAGTTCCTGCATATACGCGGGGCCGTGCTGCGTATCCGCCATGACCATGTCATAGCGAATGCCGGAGCCGACGAAAACCTTGCGTACACCGGGAAGCTCGCGCAAATCGCGCAGGAGTTCAAGATGGGGTTGGTGGGTCAGATTGAGACTCGGGCAAACTTTAGGATAGATGCAGCTTTGTTTGACGCAAGCGCCTCTTTCGCTTTTGAGTTTGCAGTCGAAACCGTACATATTGGCAGTTGGGCCGGAAAGGTCATAAATAATGCCACGGAAGGCTTTATTTTTGGTGAGTTGACGGGCTTCATTCAGAATCGATTCTTTTGAACGCCAGCTGATGTGACGCCCTTCGTGTGAGGCGATCGCGCAGAAGTTGCATTCGCCATAACAACCCCGATGGGTGACGATCGAGTTGCGGATGGTTTCCATGGCGCGCACCTCGCCCATCGCTTTGTAATAAGGGTGTACATCGTTTTCAAATGGCGCGCTGTAGACATAATCCATTTCTTCTGTCGTTAAGGGCATAGCGGGCGGGTTTTGTATAACATAGCGGTTGCCTGATTTTTGCGCGAGACCTTTTGCAGTGATGGGGTCGTTGTTTTCATAGAAGATTTTGAAAAGTTCTACGAATTTTTGTTTGTTCAGTTCGCATGCTTCAAAACTGGGCATTTCGATGAAGTCTTTTGGAACGGTTGGGCTGAGATAGCACAAACCACGGATTCCACGTGGATCGCCGCGCATCTTCAGGGTCTCGGCAAGTTCCAAAATGCTGTTATCTGCCATGCCATACAGCAGAAAGTCAGCTTTGGCGTCAAGCAATATAGGGCGACGCAAAGCATTGGACCAAAAGTCATAATGAGTGGTGCGGCGCAAAGAGGCTTCAATTCCCCCAAGAACGATTGGTGCAGGGTTTTTGAACCAGCGGCGTATCAGGTTGGTATAAACGATGGAAGCGCGGTTAGGACGTCGGTTGTTGACGCCACCTGGTGTGTTATCGTCCATGCGGCGTGGTTTGCCAAGCGCGGTGGTATTGGCAACCATCGAATCGACCATACCGGCTGTAATGCCCCAAAATAGACGTGGCACACCCAGTCGGGTGATGTCGTTAGGATTGCTTACGTCAGGTTGGGCGATGATGCCGGTTTTGTAACCGGCGCGAATGAGTTGATGGCCAATGAGCGCCACGCCACTGTAAGGGCTGTCAATATACGTGTCACCACTGACCAGGATAACATCAAGGTTATCCCAACCCAGTTTTGCCACTTCTTCGGGGGTAGTTGGTATAAACATAGCCTAATCATACCTTAATCGTCCTCGCTGAGAAAGGTCGTGTTTGTTTTAAAATTTACCTTTTTTTGGCCGCAAATTAACAAAATATCAACCTTAAGTCCAAAAGCTTTGTGTAACGTAAATATGCAATGATGAAAAACCCTGCCCAATGATTTGAGCAGGGTCGAATCAGGAGACAATAGCTAAACGCTTATTGAACGCTTAGTCTTAAGCTTTCCAGGAGTTTATCCAACAAATCCAGGTTCGGGTCAAAGCCAGCCGGGCTGGTGCCATTTAATGTGTTGGCAGTGTCCAATAGATGCTGCTTGTAATTGGCATAGAAGGGATCACCATCCGGAGGCAGGGGTGTTGTCCAGGGAAGGGGTGAGTTGTAAATAGGTATAATCGCGACCACAAAATAACTTTGATCATCAGTAAGCCCCATAAAAGCATAGAACAAGTCTTGGGTTACGATGGGCGCGTAGATTTGGTGATAGGCAGTCAGGAAGCGAATGCCAGAACCGTTTTGGAACTTGATCGCCTTCTCGTTGCTGTGGTACATCTGCGCAGCGTTAAAAAGTGGAGGGAAGGGTAGTGCTTCATCGACATCATAGTCTGAAAAGTCTCCTGAGTCTCTCAGCAAATTGAGTGCTACAAGCTTTGTTTCATCTTCATAATACTTCCAGTAGCTGTGTCCAGGGAAGACGTAAATTCTGGGCCCATCGTGAAAGTGTTGGTGGTCAACAGAGGGGTTGAGGTGGAATAAGATATGACCCGCGCCGATATTGCCATGTCCTAAAGTGTTGGGATCCGGCCACTCCTCAACTTCTTCTATGGTTACCTCATAGTCGAGGTCTCCCGGCAAGGTAAAACTTAATCCCATCAGGCGCACTTCCTTGTCAGGCTTGGATGTTGCTTGAGGAATGGGCGCCTGGCTTGGCAGTGGGGTAACGGTAGGTGGGGTGATGGATTCAATTGTTGGAGAGGGAACAGCTGTATCGGCAATGGCTTGTGTTGGTGCGGGCGACTCAACTTTAGATATTTGGGTTTGTGTGCTGATGTTGGCAACCAGGCTTGCAACCTGGTCATCCACACTCAGCTCTTCGGTTTTAGCGCCTCCCTGTTCAATTTTGTCGGCACCTTCTCTTAAAGCTTTGGCTAAAAGATTGCAGGATGTCAGCGAAATGACAAGGATTACACTCAGAAAGGTTATAAAAAAGGTGGTTTTCTTTTTCATTTTTTCTCCATAGTTCGAACATATAAAGTCAATAAGGTTCTGGAATTTATTTTAGGGTAGTCTGTGAGTGCTTTTAAGTTTACCTTATTCTATTAAACTTATGTTGTTTTTGTGGGTTTCTATTTTTGAAGTGCTTCGGATCATGTTAATCAAGACCCAGTTTGAAGGTATAATCTGGCTATGAAAAATATACATCCCATTCAAAAAACAACTCATTCTGCTACTGCCATCGCGCATCCCAACATCGCTTTCATAAAGTATTGGGGCAATCGTGATGATGCTTTGCGTTTGCCGCTTAATAGCTCGCTTTCGATGAATCTTGACGGGCTTGAAACGCGCACAACCGTGACTTTTGATGACAGCCTGAATGCGGATAGTCTGATGCTAAATGGCGTCTTGCAAGATGGCGCTGGTTTGGCACGGGTAAGTTCTTTTTTGGATGTCGCGCGTGGGTTGGCCCTTCAGGCTGGTCAGTCGGGCTCGGATGGTGCCTGTTTGTTCGCGCGTGTGGAAAGTGTTAATAATTTTCCAGCTGGGGCGGGCATTGCCTCATCAGCTTCGGCTTTCAGCGCGCTGGCGATGGCGGTGAATGGCGCTTTGGGTCTGAACTTGCCTGAGGCTCAGCTTTCGCGCCTGGCACGCTTGGGTTCAGGCTCGGCATCGCGTTCAATTCCAACGGGCTTTGTTGAATGGCACGCTGGGCGGGATGACCAAAGCAGCTATGCAGAAAGCTTCGCGGCTCCAGAGCATTGGGGTTTGGTGGATATGGTTGTGATTATCGACCGCGGGCATAAGCAGGTGGGCTCTACACAGGGACATTCGTTGGCGCGCACTTCACCGCTGAACGACTTGCGCGTGGCCGGCGTGGATGAGCGCTTGCGGGTCTGCAAAGAGGCGATTTTAGCCCGCGATTTTGAGGCTTTTGCCTGGGCAACGGAGTTGGATTCGGAGTGGATGCACGCGGTGATGCGCACCAGCACACCTTCACTGCGCTATTGGACCGCGCAGACTGAGATGGTTTTATGGCAGGTGCGTTACTGGCGACAGCAGGGCCACGCGCTGTGTAGCACGGTGGACGCGGGCCCGAATGTGCATGTCATCGGCACCTCAGATGAGCTTGATTTTGCCTTGCCGGCACTCAAATCTTTGCCGGGTGTGATAGATGTGATTGTTGCCAAACCAGGGAATGGGGCGAGGTTGCTTGAATAATACTTCTACGGTTTTCAGATCGTGGTAGCAAGTGGTCGGGAGACCACTTGCGAATAAAAAACAATCTCCTGCCGGCGTCTCGCCATCCAGAATTTATAAACGCGTGGCGGATATGTTGGTGGATTAACGTTTGTGTCAATCGGAACGCATGCGCCAGTTGGGTTGGTTGCTGATAGGTTTACCTACTGACGCATGGCGTCTGCGCCATGCGTTTGTGCTTCGGCGTGGACGTCTCAGCGAACGAAGTAAAGCCCGCGGCGAGACCACTTGCGAACAAAAAACAAGCTCCTACTATCGACCGCTGACACTTTTATCACATCTTCCCGGTCTCCCGACCGCGGAAGGTTTTTATTGTTCGTGGAGGCGTCTCGCCGACACCAAACCAAATGCATCTTCCCGATCTTCTGACCGTGGAAGAAACCTGAAATAGCTTATCGTTGTAAACACCAAGAGCAACAAAGTGTTATTTCTTAATCGCCTTGGGCTTTTTTTGCTTAGGTTCGGGCAGTTCTTGCCAGGTTTCGCGTAAAAGTTCAATAAAGAAGTCCTGGTCGTCCAGATCTTCAAAGACATAAGAGAGCTTTGCACCGGGATAGGCGTAGCCTTCAACAGCATTCTCACCCAGGAGTTTAGCGCCCGCTGCGGTTTTCTTCAAAAAGACCTGGTTGTCGCATACCAGACCTATGATCTTGCCATCAAGATACAAGCCATATTCGCCAAACATCTTATTGGCAACGACCTCTCCAGCTGGAGCGAGTTGATCAAGCACGTAATCAATGTATTCTTGCGTACAGGACATTATTCCTCAAAAATCTACAAAATAAAAAAGGGCTTGCCAGTTTCTGCAAGCCCTTTAACCTTAAAATATTACATAGTCAGTGCCATGACAGCCTTTTGGGCGTGCAGGCGGTTTTCAGCTTCATCGTAGACCACAGATTGTGGGCCCAGGATGACCTCATCCGTCACCTCAATATTGCGATCAGCGGGCAAGGGGTGCATATAGATGGCATCGTCCTTGGCGAGCTTCAGACGGCGCTGATCCATGAGCCAATCCTTGTAGCTGTCTTGCAGCACTTTACCCTTAGCGGGGTCAGCGGTGGTGAGCAGGGGCCCCCAGCTCTTGGCGTAGATGACATCAGCATCTTTCATGCCTTCGTCCATGTCATGCACGATTTCAAACGAGGTGCCCCAGCGCTTGGCTTCATCGGCGGCCTGCTGTTCGATTTCGGGCATGAGTGGGAACTCTTTGGGATATGCCAGAGTCACATCCATGCCAAAGCGTGGCATTTGGATAATCAGCGACTGTGGCACGGAGATGGGTTTAAGGTAAGAGGCAGCATATGCCCAGGAAACAACGATCTTTTTGCGTTTCAGGTCACGGCCTTTTTTCTCCATGATGGTCATCAGGTCGGCAAGGCACTGGAAGGGGTGATAAATGTCGCACTGCATATTGAGCACGGGCACACGGCTGGCTTCGGCGACTTCGTTGATGTATTTGTTACCATCTAACCAGTCGCAGTGGCGGATAGCGATGCCGTCGAAATAACGGCCGTAAATTTCGCCAATTTCTTTGGCGGTGTCGCCATGCGCGATTTGGGTGGTGGAGCTGTCAATAAACGCGCCATGTCCGCCCAGTTGTGCCATGCCGGCTTCAAACGAGCCACGGGTGCGGGTGCTGCTGAAGAAGAAGAGCATTGCTAAAACCTTATCGCGCAGGTAGGGATGGGGTTCGTTGAGCGCGCGCTTGCGTTTCAGATCCCAGGCGACTTCGAGAACGGTTTCCACTTCTTCTTTGGAGAAATCAAGGTCGCCAATTAAATCACGACCGTGTAAAAACGTTTGCATAAATACCTCCGGGTTGGATTTTTATTGATGGCTTTATTATACCAGTGAGAAACCTCTTTAAGAGAGAATGAGCATCTGTTCTAAAGTTGCAAGGACTATCAGTTAGAAACCAGAACTTCGTTTTTTTGTGTGACAAAAAATTATACTTAAGATGAACGAAATGCTGTTTCTTTCGTCTTTATAATTATGAAAGACAAAATTGCTTCTGATCTTTATTCAAAAAGTGATGCAAAACTTGCGCGAATGGCATCTAAAAATACAGACGCGTTAGGCGTTCTCTATGAGCGTTACGTTGAGCGTGTGTTTAATTATATTTATTACCGTGTCAATTCAAAACAAGACGCGGAAGATTTGTGCTCACAAACTTTTTTGCGAATAGTGCGTAGTTTACCGACTACCGATATTCGCAAAAATTTTGCAGCCTGGCTTTTCACCATCGCGCGAAATATTGTAACTGACTTTTACCGTAAGCCGAATGATACGCAAGCCCTTGATCCAGAATTATTGGGTGCTATCCCGGAATCCATGGGCATAGGCTATGTGGGCATCAACATAGATGAGTCTATCTTTCTTAAAGAAGCCATAAGTTCGTTAACCGAGGAACAACGTGAAGTATTGCGTTTAAGATTTGCTGGTGAATTGACGTTTAAAGAAATCGCTGCGGTGTTGGATAAATCAGAAATGCAAACGAAACGCTTTTACTACAAAGTAATCGCGCAATTAGGGTGTTTTATGGAGACGGATAATGAAAAAGGAAATGATGTTGAAGATTGAAAATGGCCTTAAACCCATTTTTGAACAAAGCAAAATAGATGAAACGTATAAAAACAGGCTGAAACAAACGATAATGGCCGAGTATGATGTAGCCTTGCAAAGCCAGGCTGTGTATCAAAGAAAGTCATTCGCATGGGGCTATGCCATGGCTGTGTTTGCCGTGATGTTGATTACCGTTTTTGTAATAGGTCCTGCCAGAGTTTTAGGACAGGTGCAAGAATGGTTGAGTTATGTGCCAGGGATAGGTGTCGTGAGTTCTGATGAGCAACTGTGGACTTTAGAAGACCCCCTTCTTGTTGAGGGGGAAACTGTTGCGCTTAGCATTCATTCGGCAACCCTTACGGATAAAAAGGCTGTCATCGATTATGGATTCTTTTTAAAGGAAGGTGTCGTGGTGGATGATAATGAATGTTCGGAAAAACCCTATCTGCTTTTCGCAGATGGCACGGAAATGGTGTTGGAAGATGGGAAAATAACAGTTGATGCGTTACTGGATACGATGGGCAAGGTTGATTTCGTTGTTCCATGTGTGCCAGGCGGTACTTCAGCACAAGAAAATCATGGATGGGTAGTACCATTGCGTTTTGTGAAAGTGGACAGGGAAAGCTTTTTTGACTTCAAACACCAGGAACAGAATCCTATTGTAATGTCACCTCATTCAACAGACACGCGTGGTTATATAACCGTCGATGATTATGTACGTGTGAATGGTAACATCATCGTAGAGGGTAGCTTAAAGGCTTTCGATGAGGATTTCATTTTTGAGATTAGTGGCGTTCCTGTCATTTTTGATGCAAATGGGGTGATGATCGCATATGATGTTCCAGATGATTTTGGAGAAATCATTGATTTAAAAGAGGAAGATGGGATAGAGCCCTTTGTGTTTCAGATTAAAGATGACCAGACGCAATATCCCATTCGCCTTCATTTTCCAGTTCGTTTGACGAATACCAGTAGCCCAACAGAATTTTGGGAGCTTGAATGGTTTCCAGAAGATCTGGCTGGTAACGAAGATACACAGATATGTATAAACAGCCAAACTCTTTTCCAGGCTAAAGCATTACCAGAAGGGTGGCGTGTTGATGTGGAGCTTGTTGATGATAATTCTGATAATGATATTATCAGTGCGGATGGTAATTACAGATTTTTTGCCAGCGAAGCTATTGACGCCCACAGTGGCTATTTGTTACGGAAAGAAAATAGATTGACTGGCGAGATTACCGATCTGTTTTATCTGGAACATAGTGCTGGAAAACTTTTCTCAATGCGTTTGTCCCCTGACGAAAAATATATCGCATACCGAGGTGCTCAGCAGGCAAGCCTTTACATCAAATCCATGGATAGTTCTCATATCTGGCAAGTGATGAACGCGCCAGTTAGTATGGTTAATCCTACCGCGATAACGGGAGGTTTCGCCTGGGCGGACGACAGCCAGCATTTAGCAGTTTCTCTGACAATGCCAGGTGAGCAGATGCAGTCGCGAATACTTATGGTCAATGTGTTTAGCTGTGAAATTTATGAGTTGGATTACATCCCTGGCCTTTTGAAGAATATTAAATTAAGGGTTGAGTAAACTTAAAAGGAAGACCGAGCCTGGTGTTTAATCTGGGCTCGGTCGGTTTGGATGATGAAACGAACATTAATTAAGCTGCTTATGTCATTGGCGATTGTCTTGTTGACAGTATCCTGTACTAATAATGAAGAGAAGATTCAAACTACAGAAACGATACCAATCTTAAATCCTATATCGCTACCCGAAACACCTGTCTTGGTAGAAGAGAATGACGAGATAATAAGACCGGTGCCTTGGATTTACTTGCAGGTTTCAACTTTTGAGGTGCCATTTGAGAGACAACTGGCGCGATTTGACGCCAGTTGTCTAAGCGAGAACCATCCATGTGAACCTTTTGATCGTATAGAGACTCCCTTTGAACTTGGATCTGGCGCGTATCTTTCCTGGGCGCCTGATTTACAGAAAGCAATGATCTCAGACGATAATGAGGGTCATTCCTTGTATCATTTTCGAGAAGAAAATCTCCTATTTGAGAAATTAACAGATAAGATGACGATTAAACAATGGCCAGGCATTTGGGATAATTCAAGTCGTTTTTATTTTGTGATTGAACAAACGGAAAACTTTGGTTCAGGACTGGTCCGTGTTGACATCAACAGCGGAAAGTTAGTGCGACTCTATCGAGAAGAATTTGTGGAAATGAGAATTATTGGATTCCTTGATCAAAAGAATTTGTTGCTTTGTGTGGAAAAATTGAAATTAGGCGATGATGGTAAATTGGCGGTGCAGTTCACGAACCTTTTCCTGATTGATGGATTTGATGGAGCCCTCACGGGGTATGAGCATTCTCTTGATTTGAACCCCGGGAGTGAACTACTCTTGTCACCAAACGTGCAGTATCTTGGCTTTACATGCAAAGATAGAAACACGGTTTGTTTATTCGACACGAAGACCAAACAGATTTTCGACACAAATGTGACGGGGCATTTGATTTCCTGGGCTACAAATTCGCAACAGGTTCTTATTGAAAATGAAAGCACTATTGGCTTATATGATACTTTGAAAGGGCAAGTTGTTATTAGCTTTCCAAAGGAAGATAGCCTGGGACATCATTTTTGCTGGTTTGAAGATCAATTTTTACTGGATTTTCCGACCATGGAATGGACATGGGCTGACCCTCCAATTGAAAACTACTTGTTTAAGGAATACGACTTAAAGGATGGATCTGTAAAAGTTCATGCATTGCGGGATCTGGAAGGCAAGGCATGGAACATTCTTCATGCCCTCTGTCCTTGTGTATCACAATAAGAAAAAACTCAGAATGGCTTGACAGGTCAGTATCGTTGACGTCTGTTTAAAAAACAGTTATCATCAATTTATGAACGGTAGCGAGAGAAAAAAAGGCTGGTGGAAACGCTGTTGGGAAAAAATCAACCGCGAATTCCGCTGGTTTTTGCCTGGACTGGGCTATAAGCGCTGGCTTGCTTTAACCGTTGTCGGCGCGATGTTGCTTGGCTTGGGTCTGGCAGTAGTCATCATTCAATACTACCGGACAACAACCAACGCATTCCTAACACCCATCCTTGCTATTTTGTCTCTGCGTTTTCTTGACCGTCCCATTCGTTTCTTGCTTTTTGGTGGCATAGGCATCTCGTTGATTCTCATTGGCATCTGGGGCGCGAATCGCGCCATACTGAAGCCTTTTGAGCGTGAAGGTCGCCCGGCATGGGAAGCTGTGCAGCAGTACCGGCGCAAGGATCGCGGCATCAAGGTTGTGGCGATTGGCGGAGGGCATGGGCTGGCAACTCTGCTGAGCGGTATCAAGGCTTACACGCATAACATTACCGCAATTGTAACGGTGGCGGATGATGGCGGCTCATCGGGCGAGTTGCGCCGCGACTTGGGCGTTTTGCCTCCGGGGGATATCCGTAACTGTTTGAGCGCCTTGAGCAATGATGAAGCTTTGCTTTCGCAGGTCTTTCAGTATCGTTTCAAATCGGGTGCTGGGCTTGAGGGACACTCCTTAGGCAATTTGTTTATCACTGCCCTGGCAGAAATCACGGGAAGCTTTGAAGAAGCGGTGGCAGAATCCGGCCGTGTTCTGGCTATTTATGGGCAGGTTTTGCCTTCCACACTTAGCAATGTGCAGTTGGTGGGCGATGTGCGTTTGCACGACAGCGAAAAAATTGTTCAAATCAAAGGTGAGAGTAAAATTTCTGAGGCGCACGGCAAAGTTTTACGTGTCTTGCTTGATCCAGAAAACGCGCAGGCTTATCCGCCAACTGTTTCCGCGATTCTGAATGCGGATTTGATTCTTATTGGACCGGGCAGCCTTTATACCAGCATTTTGCCCAACCTTATGGTATCGGGTTTGGTTGATGCCATCCGCAGCAGTCGCGCGGAGGTCTTTTTTGTGTCTAACGTAGCTACTCAGCGGGGCGAAACCGATGGCTTTAATGTGTCGGATCACTTGCATGTCATTGAGCAGCATATTGGTAAGAATATTTTTGATTTGGTGATTAGCAACAATAACTACAAAGGTGACTTGGGCGAGGGGATTGACTGGGTGCGCAATGACGCGACCAGTCGACGGAGTTTCAAGGTTTATGAAACCGATTTGGTCGATGGGCTTTACCCCTGGCGGCACGACTCAAAGAAATTAGCCAAAGCCATTATCAACGTCTTTGAAGAACGCACTGGACCACTGTACAACTAAATTTCCGAAAAACCGTTTGATGGTTGAAGAAAAACCCGTCCTGTCTCAGGTTTCATACGCCGTTTCCCGCAAGCGATGAAGCAAAGGATTATAATATAGTTGATATGGAAACGATTTTCGACAAACGATATAGGTTTGTTGATTGGAGGATTTTATGAAAAAAGTAAAAGTTGCCATCAATGGCTTTGGGCGGATTGGTCGCCAGGTTGCTAAAATCATTATGGACGATCAGTCTGGTTTGCTCGATTTGGTCGCGATTAATGATCTTTACGACAGCAAGATGAACGCGCATCTTTTCAAATACGACTCAAGCTACGGAAAGTCCGGTTGTGAGGTTAGGGTGGATGAAAACGATGATCTCATCATAGACGGTCATTGGATCGACGTTTTGCAGGAACGTGACCCGAACAACCTGCCCTGGAAAGAACTGGGTGTTGATTTGGTTATTGAAGCCACGGGCGTTTTTACGAACGCGCGCAGCGACGAGAAAAGCGGTAAAACAGGCGCGGACGCGCACATCAAAGCGGGCGCCAAGAAAGTCATCATCACCGCGCCGGCCAAAGGCGAAGATATCACCATCGTGATGGGTGTGAATGATAAAAAATATGACCCTGAACAGCACCACATCGTTTCGAATGCTTCCTGCACGACCAACGCTTTGGCGCCGGCAGCAAAAATCGTCAACGACCATTGGGGCATCGTCAACGCGGTGATGAGCACGGTGCACAGTTACACGAATGACCAGGTGCTACTTGACCAGGGGCATAAGAAGGACGTGCGCCGTGGGCGTGCCGCGGCATTGAACATTGTGCCCACCTCAACCGGCGCGGCTAAGGCGATTGCGCTTGTTATCCCCGAACTGGCTGGCAAGTTTGATGGTCATTCCTTGCGCATACCAACCCCAACGGTTTCAATTATTGACTTTGTAGCTTTGCTCGAAAAAGACACCACGATTGAAGAAGTCAACCAGGCTTTTATTGATGCCGCTGAAGGCGACTTTAAGGGCATCTTGGGTGTTGTTTCAGGTGAGTATGACGAGCCATTGGTCTCGGTGGACTTCCGTGGTGATACACGTAGTTCAATTGTTGACCTGCCCAACAATATGCTGATGGGCACCAACTTGCTCAAGGTCGTTACCTGGTACGACAATGAGTGGGGTTATTCCAGTCGCACGGTTGATTTGGCCAGACTAATTGCCAGCAAGATTTGATTTTGGTGATTGACCGAAACACAATGATGATAAAAATGCGCCTCATTTATTAAATCAGGCGTGTTCTTTGCAGATAAGTGCTGCGAATTAGATATAATAAGCTTAGCTTTTTAGGAGTTTTGGAGGATTTATGTTGAATAAAAAAATGTTGACGGATTTAGACTTGCAAGGAAAAAAGGTTTTGGTGCGGGTCGATTTTAACGTGCCCCTGAAGGATGGTGTTGTGCAGGACGATACACGCATTTTGGCGGCTTTACCCACCATTAATTATTTGCTGAAAAATGGCGCGGCGGTTATTTTGGCATCGCATTTGGGTCGCCCAAAAGGCAAAGTGAATTTGGAATACAGCCTGAAACCCGTCGCGGTTTATCTGGCAAAACTTTTGGTCGCGCCGGTGCGTTTCGCGGAGGATTGCCGCGGGCCAGAAACCAAAGCAGCAGCGAAATCCTTACTGCCTGGCGAGGTGATGGTGCTGGAGAACACACGCTTTTATGATGGCGAAGAAAAGAATGATCCAGAAATGGCTAAAGACCTGGCGGATTTGGCAGATCTCTATGTGAACGACGCTTTTGGCACGGCGCATCGCGCGCATGCCTCGACCGCGGGCGTGACGGACTATTTACCCTCCGCGGCAGGCTTTTTGCTGGAGAAAGAAATCAACTATCTTGGTAATGCTATCAATGATCCCAAACATCCCTTTGTGGCGATATTGGGCGGCGCGAAAATCAGCGATAAAATCGGCGTGATTGAAAACCTGCTCAGCAAAGCGGATAAGATTCTCATCGGTGGTGGCATGGCAAATACCTTTTTAGCTGCCAAAGGTTTCGCGATGGCTGATTCTTTGGTCGAAGCTGAATCGATTGAAACTGCCAAAGCATTGCTGGCGAAAAGTGATGGCAAGCTGCTTTTACCTGTGGATGTGGTGATCGCGGACGCTTTTGACGCTGAAGCTAAGGCACAGACTATCGTGGCTGGCGACGTTCCCGCGGGTTGGCGCGTTTTGGATATTGGTCCGGAAACGGTCAAAGTCTTTGGCGCGGAAATCGCGAAAGCCGGCACGGTGGTGTGGAATGGTCCGATGGGCGTTTTTGAGTTCCCGCGGTTTGCCGAGGGTACTTTTGGCATCGCGCACGCCGTAGCAGAGAGCGAAGGCGTGACCATTATTGGCGGTGGTGATTCGGTGGCTGCTATCAACCAAAGTGGTTTGGCAGAAAAAATCACACATATCTCGACCGGTGGCGGTGCCTCGCTGGAAATGCTCGAAGGCATTGAATTACCCGGCGTGGCCGCTTTGGACGATAAAGAATAGATTATTAGTCACTAAAGAATGGCCGGCTCGCAAAAGGTCGGTCATTTTGTTTTAAAAATGGATTCTGCTAAGAGTGATAAAATTATCATGTATTAGTTAATAGATAATGCCAGAAGGCATATATAAGGAAAGATATGAAGCAAAATAAGTTACGTTTGATTATTTTATGGCTGGTGCTGATTTCGCTCATTTTGGGCGCTTGTAAACCAGTTGAACCCGAAAAGATTGTTGATGAAACTCTCGTTGCGCGCGGTGTGCAAGGCACCATGGCAGCTTTAGGGGCGCAACATGCCACTGAAACCGCATACGCGTGGCAGACTCAAACCGCGATGCCCACGGATACGCCTGTTCCAACCGAAACACCAACCCTCACGCCCTCACCAACATTCGCCGCGCCGACCGCCGCGACAGCGACCAATATGTTCGCTACCGCAACAGCCAATCCACAAAACACCGGCGATGAACCGGGCACACATTGTTTGCAAATGGCGTTTGTGAATGATGGCGGAATTGAGCCATCGTACGAATTAAGTCCAGGTCAGGAATTCAGTAAAAACTGGACGATCAAGAATATTGGCACTTGTACCTGGACGACCGATTTCAGACTCACGTATGTAGCTGGTCAAGAATTCGGTTCGGGTTTTTCCGGATTTGTGCCTGTTGAAGTCCCGCCAGGAGATACTGTTGAGCTGACCCTGAGCGGTTTAATTGCTCCGAGTAAGGCAGGAGAATACCGCAGTCACTGGATGCTTGCGCATCCGGGTGGCGCAAGATTTGGCTATGGGCCAAACAGAGGATGGACCTTGAACGTGCAAATCGTGGTCAAAGGTGAGTAAAAATAACTAAGCCACCCTTTTGGGTGGCTTTTTGGAACTAATTTACAGTGTGACTCGTCTTTATTAAATAAGGTCTGTTTTACAGAGATGAATAGGAGTTGAAATGAAAAAGAAATCTATTTTAAATAAAAAGGGGTTTCTGGCAGCAATAGTGATTGTTTTATCCATTGTTGCTCTAACAGCTTGTAACCTGCCCAGTTTGAATAAACCGGTGGAAGACCCCATCGAGCTGGCTAAGCAAACATTGGTAGCTCAGCAAACGCAGGAGCATTTTCAGACGCTTGTGGCGCAACTGACGGAAGTCGCGGCCGAGGTGAGTCCTGAACCGGGCAAGCCAACAGATATTCCAGAAAACGCGCCAACCCCCACTCAGGCACAGCCAACTGCGGTACCTCCAACCGCTGTTCCTCCAACCGCGGTGCCGCCTACGGCAATTGTTCCCACAGCGGTTCCTCCAACAACTGTCCCAACCAGCGTTCCACCGACGGCGACCCCCGTGCCGTGTTATCAGGTCACGTTTGTTGCGGATGTTACCATCCCCGATGGGACGAAAATCCCGGGTGGCAATACTTTTACAAAAACCTGGCGAATCAAGAATTCCGGTTCTTGTACCTGGGACGAACGCTTTGATGTCGCTTTTGTAAAAGGCACGCAATTAACGTCCTCTACAATTATTGACTTTCGGAAAGTTGTCAAACCCGGCGAAACCGTTGATATCTCGATTGATATGACCGCTCCTACCTCCAATGGCGTTTATAAGTCTGAATGGCAGATGGTCAATCCCAATGGTGAGAAATTTGGCAGCGGACCAAAGAGCACGGGCACTTTTTGGGCAGTGATCGAAGTTGTGGATGGCAAAGGGGCAATCTATAACTTCGCTACCAGCGCTTGTAACGCGGATTGGTCGAGCGACTTAAGCGGTAAGCTGACTTGCCCGGGCGATCGCAAAAAAGCAGGTCAGGGCTATGTAATCTACGAGAAGAATCCTGTCCGTGAAGATGGTGGCGTGGAAAACGATCCGGGTTTGATTACCCGACCAAGCCCAACGGTTAGTGGTGGCTATGTTCAGGGCATTTATCCCCCAATTGAAATCAAAAACGGCGATCAGTTTAAGACTTTGATTCAATGTGAGGGAGGCGCGACAAAATGTAATTTGAAATTCGAGCTTTATTACAAAATCGGCGATGGAAAGTTTATTGAGTTGGGTGAGTGGATTGAAGTGCATGATAAAGCATGGAACCCAATTAGCATTGACTTATCCGCTTTGGCTGGGAACAAAGTGATTTTCTCGCTGGTAGTTTGGAATCATGGTACCGCGGAAGATAACATCGGTCTCTGGTTAGACCCCATCATCTATCGACCCTAAGCCCTCGTTCTCTTTACAAAAACAATTAACCTTCAAAACCGCGCGATAAGCGCGGTTTTTTTGTAAGCTTATAGGCGGATTTAAAGCTTTGCCATGATAGAATGAAAGAAAACTGTTGGAGGTAATTTGATGATGAAAAGAAGACCTATGGTTGCTGGTAACTGGAAAATGAATAAAACTTTATCTGAAGCGAGTGAACTTATCCAAGCCATGCTGCCAAAATTAAAAATGATTGAGGGTGTTGATATTGTGCTTTGCCCGCCCTTTACAAATTTGAATTTTGCCCGTGTTGAAACGGAAAATAGCAATGTTAAAATTGGCGCGCAAAATATGCACTGGCAGGAAAAAGGCGCCTTTACTGGCGAGATTTCTGCTTCAATGTTGGCTGAACTTTGTGACTATGTCATTTTGGGGCACAGCGAAAGACGCCAAATGTTTGGCGAGAAGGATGAAACAGTCAATAAGAAAGCGCAAACAGCCCTCGCGCACGGCTTAAAACCTATTATTTGTGTGGGTGAGAGCCTTGAACAAAATCAAGCTGGTGCGACCGCGAGCGTGGTTGAAACACAATGTCGTGAAAGCTTAAAAGGCTTTAGTCCTAAGCAGGCTGAGAACATCGTTATTGCCTATGAGCCCGTTTGGGCGATTGGTACCGGTTTGGCTGCCACACCCGAAGACGCGAATAGAGTCCATAGCGATGTCATCCGCCCGGTTTTACGCGATTTGTTCGGCGAAGATATTGCTGATAACATGCGCATCTTGTACGGCGGCTCAGTCAATGCGGAAAACGCCGGCGAATTATTCGCGATGTCGGATATTGATGGCGGTTTGATTGGTGGCGCGAGCTTAAAAGCGGACGCTTTTGTGGCGATCGTACAAGCCGCAGCTGAAACTTTGTAAGGGCTGACGGAAGACGAGAGGACATTTGGGTAGCAGATTTTTTAGCTTGACACTGCCTGTGAAAAATCTATAATTTCAGGCATAGCCTGGGCGGAAATCAAGCCCAAGCTCTTTATTAGGAGATTTTATGTTAGAAAAACTTGAAACCCTGCGACATGAAGCGGAAGCCGATCTGGCAAGCATTACCGATATGGACGCTTTACAAAAAGTAAAGCATGACTGGCTGAGTAAAAACGGTAAGCTGACCGATTTGCTCAAAGCCATTCCAACTTTGCCAGCTGAACAGCGACGTCCGTTTGGGATCGGCGCGAACGAAATCAAAACCATGCTTACCGAGAAACTGGCAAGCCTGGAAGAAGATTTTATTGACCAGGCTGGCAGTGGCATAAAACTTGATTTGACCATCCCTGGTTTTGACATCACTCAAGGTGGCTTGCATCCCACGCGCCAAATGCGCGATGATCTTAACCAAGCCTTTATGTCATTGGGTTTCGAGATTTATCACGGCGCGCATATTTGCACCGAGCAAACCGCGTTTGACAACCTTAATTTTAAGCCCGATCATCCCGCGCGCGAAACGATGGACACCTACTGGATCGCCGGCACAGAAGATAAAAGCGCCGATGAACGCTACTGCCTGAGACCGCATCTCACCGGTGCTTCGGTGGATTACCTCAAGGAACACGGCGCGCCAGCCCGTTTTGTTTATCCCGGCATGGTATATCGCAACGAAAGCACCGATCCGGGCCATGAGCGCGCCTTCTATCAATATGAAGCGCTTATTGTTGAAAAAGATTTCTCGTTTTCAAGTGGACGTTTATTGATTGACACTATCCTGGAACGCGTTTTTGGCAAACCCATTGAAACCCGCATGCGGGCTGGTTACTTCCCCTTTGTGGAGCCCGGGTTTGAGATTGACATGCGCTGCCAGGTTTGTGGCGGCAAGGGTTGTGGGGTGTGTAAGTACGTTGGCTGGATTGAAATCATGCCCGGTGGTGTGCCGCATCCCAACGTTTTGCTGGCGGCAGGACTGGACCCCATGGAATGGTCTGGTTTCTATATCAATATCGGTCTTGATCGATTGGTGATGATGCGTTACGGCATTGACGACGTGCGTCTTTTCCACAGCGCCGATCTGAGATTCTTAGGGCAATTTAAGTAAGAGGCAGACATGAAAATTTCACTGAACTGGATAAAAGAATTTGTTGATCTCCCAGCTGATTTAAGTATTCAGCAATTGGCTTATGATCTCACCATGCGCACGGTTGAGGTGGAAGGTTTTGAAGATCTTGGCTCAAGCTTGGATAAAATCGTTGCGGCAAAAATCGTATCTGTTGAGCCTCATCCGCAAGCAGACCGCTTGCGCGTAGTCAAGGTGGATGCCGGCGAAGATGAACCCTGTCAGGTGGTATGTGGTGGCAGCAATCTTGAAGTGGGTCAAATGGTTGTCCTGGCAAAGCCTGGTTCGTATGTGCGCTGGCATGGCGAAGGCGAGCCGGTAGAAATCAAAGCCAGCAAACTGCGTGGCGTGCCTTCGGCGGGGATGATTTGCGCCAGCGCGGAAATTGGCATGGAAGAACTCTTCCCAGCCAAAGAAGAAGCTGAAATCGTTGATTTGGTTGGTTATGAAACCTATCCTGGACAGCCCATCAGCGCGCTTGTCGGCCGCGATGACGTTATTTTTGAAATTGACAACAAAAGCATCACCAACCGTCCCGACTTATGGGGGCATTATGGCATCGCGCGTGAACTGGCTGCTATCTATGATCTGCCACTAAAGCCCTTACCGGAATTTAAAGAAAAGCTGCCAACTGGCATATCCGTTGAAATCAAAGATGAATCCCGTTGCGGGCGCTATGCCGCGTTGAGCATCGAAGGCATCGTTAATAAACCATCGCCGATTTGGATGCGTGAACGTTTAGCCAGCTTGAACGTGCGTCCCATTAATTTAATGGTGGATATCACCAATTATGTCATGCTGTGTGTGGGTGAGCCCACCCATGCCTTTGATGCCGCGCATGTTGAAGGGGGCATCGTGGTGCGTCAGGCACAAGCCGGTGAAAAACTGACCTTGCTCAATGACGAAGTTGTCGAGCTTTGCGACAGCGATTTGCTGATCGCGGATAAAGTGAAAGCGCTTGCTTTGGCGGGCGTGATGGGCGGAAAGCTGGATTCTGTCTTGGACGAAACCCGGGCGGTTATCCTGGAAGTGGCCAATTTTGACGCGATTGGCACCCGTCGCACAGCGACGCGTCTTGGTGTACGTACAGAATCGAGCAGTCGCTTTGAAAAAGCGCTTGATACCCAGCGCGTTGACCAGGCTTTAGGCTTGACGGTCGCGCTCCTCAAAGAACTCATGCCCGAAGCGCGGCTTACTGGCTTTACTGATAATGTTGTGAACGAAACCGAATCACTGCTTGTGCCCGTTAGCAAGGATTACCTGGAAAAACGCTTGGGCGACACGCTTGAAGGTGATGAAGTGCAGGCACTTTTGGGTCGCCTGGGCTTTGAGGTGACTTTTGCGGATGGTGTGTTTGCATGTCAGGTGCCAAGCTGGCGCGCAACTGGTGATGTCAGCCTGCCAGCGGATATTCTTGAGGAAGTTGCGCGTATACGGGGCTACGAAAGCTTCGCGTTTACGGCACCCGTTGTCGCGCTTGAAAAAGCCTTGCATCAGCCCCGGGTTAGCATGAGTCAATCCATCGCACGTGTATTAAGTGAACGATTGGGCATGCAGGAAATCTTTACTTATCCCTGGGTTGAAGACCGCTATTTGGAAGCGGCTGGTATAGAAACTGCGGGTTTGCTAAAGCTGGCCACCCCGCCTTCGCCTGAACAAGCTCATTTGCGACCCAGTCTGGTGCCGGGTTTGATTGACGCGGTACAACTCAATCAGCATCATTTTGAATATTTTAAGCTTTTCGAGCAGGGTGTTGTTTTTCATGCTTTGCACGATCAGCGCAATTATTTAGCTTTTGCCCTGGCTGGCGATGATGCCGAAAAACTGCTTTTGGAAGCCAAAGGCGTATTGCAGGGCCTGCCTCGCTTGGCGCAGTGTGAGCCTTTTGACTTCGTAACCGACGCCGTACCTGGCTGGGCTGAACCCGGTTTGTGTCTCCATTTACGCAATAAGGCGGACGTTTTTGGCGTGATGGGCGCGCTTTCTGTGCGAGCCAAACGCCTGGCGGCGATCAAGCGTTTGAATGTGGTGATCGCTGAGCTGAATATGGATTCTCTGGTGCCTTTACCCAGTCGCGATAACGTTTATCAGCCCTTGCCGGTATATCCGTTGGTAGCCAAGGATCTTTCAGTCATTTTGGATGACCAGGTTACCTGGGCACGTGTGGAGGCTTTGGTACGCCCGATGGTGCGCGATTTAGCCTATCTCACCGAATTCCGGGGTGGCAACGTGCCCGAAGGCAAGCGCAGTTTGAGCTTTAGGGTTTGGCTGGGCTCGAATGAGGGCACCATGACCGCGGTGGATATTGATAAACGCATGGTGGCAATCACCCGCAGGCTTGAAAAAGAGCTGGGAGGCATCGTGCCGGATGGAAAGTAGCGAAGCAAAAGAGCAGATTTAGAGCGAAAGTGAATAGAAGTAACTCATTTGTGTTCAAGTATCGAATTAATGAAACAAAAAAAGGATAAATGTCGTAACCAGTTAACAAAAACGGTGTTATTAAAAAGAGAAAGGAAATATTATGAATACATATAATACTTACACGCCTGAGAGTCAAAATATCCAAACCCTATATATGGAAATTGTGGCGCTCGAAAAAAAGATTAAGAACAGATCGGTATTGCTGTTTGTTCTTACCGCTTTCGCGATGATTGGTACTATTGTTACGGCCAGTATCATTGGATTCTTCCATTATGCTGTAATCATCGATATGCTGATTCTCATTGGGATTATTATCGCGGGCGTTTTAATTACACGGCTTAACAAAACCGGCTTTATCTTAGCGCTTGTCTTGTTGGCAATTGGTGGAATTATCCAGATTATCAGTCTGATCACTGGTCCTTTTAATGCTTCGATACTCGCGGGCTTGGTCTTAAGAGGCTTGCTCATTTGGTCGATGGTAACTGGCATGAAAGAAGTTGACCAGTTAGCTGCTCTAAAGGCTCAATATCAGCAGGCGGTTTACGCAGCCCAAATGCGAGCACAGCAAGAATCTCAAGCCGCCTACGCGCAAGCGCCAGAGACGCAGTATCCACAATAAGGATTTCGCTCTAAACGCTAAGCTTTTATCGGATCAAACAAACGCCACTCATCTTAGTCAGTGGCGTTTTTCTTTTTAAGGGGGGTACTTTTCGCTTTATCGCAATATTGGAAAGAGTGCTCAGTGAGGAAATCGGCACGAGATTAAAACGTTTGCTGAGATTTCTCACCAGAGTAGGAAAACGATATACCCATGGTGTCCATGTCGTAGGGTGCTTTTGTGATACCTTCCACGGTCAAGAGACCGGGAAGATGTTGGTTTTATAACGTTCGCTGAGGCGTCCTCGCCGAAGCAAAAAGATTTGCATGGTGGACTTACCATTTATTAAAACCTCAGTTACACCGCGTATATGAATAGATTCTGCACGGCGGGACGCCGGCAGGAGAGAGCTCTATAACAGTAGCTTTCACGGTCGAGAACGGGAAGATGGTGGGTTTAACGTCGGCGGGACGCCTCCGCGAACGGGTTGAGGTCAAGCACATGATAGGGGATGCCACGCGCAAGTGGTGTCGCATGATTATAGCTGATTGGTAGTAATTATCCTGTGAAAAAACGTGGTCAGGAGACCACGTAAGAACTATGAATAAAGCGCATGGCAGGGATGCCACGCGCCAGTAGTTAATGCAACTGGCGTATGGCGCCCAATTTGAAAAGAGCGTTTGCCAGTCAGCATCTCGCCATACGCGAAAGAGATGAGTGCTTTCTGAGGAAATCGGCACGGGATAAGAACGTTTGCTGAGTTTTCTCGCCTAAGTAGGAAAACGATATACCCACGGTGTCCACGTCGTAGGGTGCTTTTGCAATGACTTCTACGGTCAGGAGACCGGGAAGATGATGGGTTTAGCGTCGGCGGGACGCCTCCGCGAACGGGTTTAATGTCGCACGGTGAGGACACCGGCGACATATGGGAAGTACGGACACCTACAACAGTTGCCTCACACATACCCTTGGCGTCCACACCGTAGGGTGCTTTCACGATACCTTCCACGGTCAGGAGACCGGGAAAATGATGGATTTAGTGTCGGCGAGACGCCTCCGCGAACGGTTTGAGGTGAAGCGCATGGCAGGGATGCCACGCGCCAGTAGTTAATACAACTGGCGTATGGCGTCCAATTTGAAAAGAGTGTTTACCAATCAACATTTCGCCATACGCGAAAAAAGTGAGTGATTGGTGTGGACACTGGCACGAAATAAAAACGTTTGCTGAGGTTTCTCGCCAGAGTAGGAAAACGATATACCCATGGTGTCCACGTCGTAGGGTGCATTTATGATTTCGCAATGACTACCACGGTCAAGGGACCGGGAAGATGTCTGGCCAGTAATAAGGTGCGGCATATACGCGCAAATAAATAAAATGTACTTTCTGATTAGGCTTTAATCACTATCGACATCATAAACACATCTAAAACCACGGATAGATGAGCGATGCGTTCTTAGATTTTCTAATTTTAAGAATAGTGTTTTATCTATTCCATAACAGGGGCGTTTTACAATATTTCCCCAATAGCCCTCATAATCACACATTTCGCAATAAAAATCCGGATCAAATCTATCAATTGTATGTCCATTTCGCAATTGAACACTTTTAACTATATAATAGTCATTGTTGATTGATGATTGGCTACTTACCCACTCTTGGGCGTTACCTGCCATATCATATGCGCCATAATAGGACTTGTTTTTTTCATAAATTCCGACATTATAAAGAAGTTTTGTGTTTTCTATAATTGGAATTGAAAATTCAGGGATTATATTTCCAGATGGGTAGAGATAACCCATTGGTCCCCTGGCAGCTTTTTCCCACTCATGTTCTGTAGGAAGTCTGCCACCAACCCATTGGCAATAGTTAACCGCATCTTGCCAAAGCAAATTAATAGCAGGATGGTTGGGATAATCTGTGTAATAATTTGGTCTGAGCTCAATATCTGATGCTTGATCTAATTCACATACTCCATCCTCTGCGCATTTTTTATACATCGCGACGGTCACTTCGGTTTGATCAATCCAATATTCACCGGTGGTTTCTGTGCGGGTTGGGTTACCCATTAAAAACTCGCCAGCGGGCACATAGACCATGGTCATGCCATCTTTTTCGCGGACCTTGGTTGAACCAATTTCTAAATTTGATGATGAAGAAACCACTGTGCTTAAATCACCATATTGCTTATATCTGATAATTGTCAAGTTCTCATTGCAGTCTCCACTCAATTCAATAATTGAGTCGCGGCTGAGCGCGTTGCCCTGGGCGTCAAAAAGCTGGATAACGACCTCATCATCAGGTCGTATATCATTAGGTAAAACAAATCCATAACCTGATAGGCCAAATATCGGCTTCGAGCCAGTTTCGCTGCTTAGTTCAATGGGATTGCCGGCATGCACACCTGTAAGTCTCACGATATATCCCAGCACATCCTTTTCAGTTTGATCCAGAACCTGACCGCCAAGATAAACCGAGCTTTCACAGCTTTCATCAGGATAAAAAACCATGTTTGATATCTGTGTGTTACTCTGGATAATAAAAGGATAATCATCAGAAAAAGGTGTGGAAGAGAGTGTAACATTCTCTTCTGGAAGTGTGTCAGTTAGTATGTTGTTGTTTTTGTCAAGGGTTTCAGTAAATGGTGGCTCTTCTTCTAACGTGGGGCTAGGCTGAGATGCTTGTGTTTCATTCGCCGCGTTTTGAGCGTCTATGGCATTTTGGGTTACCTCATGGATGGCTTGTTGGGCTTTGCGGTTATTACCAATAAAAACGAGAATTAACGCTAACAATACGACAGACAGCACGCCAATTAGAGCTGGCAATACCCACCTGCGCGGGGTTTGCCGGGCTTGGGTGCCGCGTGTATCTCGTGTGTCCCTTGTGTCAAACTGCTCCCGTGTGGGTTCAGACGTGCTGCTTTCGGCTTGCGATGCTGGACCGCCAAAGTGTTTTAGTTCCCACTCAAGCGCGCTTTCAACAGGCGATGAGGCGCTTCCCGCAGTCAATGTGGGTTGCTCCAATTGGCTCAGGTAACTGGGAATATCCGCGTAACGCTCTTCGGGATTTTCAGCGAGGGCTTTTGCCATCACCGGATGGAGCTCCGCTGGGATGAGCTCGGGAATGACACGCGGCTGGAAGTGCTTGAGCATAATTTCAGGTGTTGATTCGCCATCAAAGAAGGGCGCGCCGGTGAACATTTCCATGCTTATCAGACCGAGGCTGTAAACATCCGAGGCTTCTGTGGCGGGTTTACCTTTCCAGACTTCGGGAGACATATAAGATGGTGTTCCCACCAATTGCCCTGAGGCGGTCATCGAGGCGGCACCGCCACCCTCGCGCACCTTGGCAAAACCCATGTCGCTGACCCGGGCGACGCCCTTATCATCAAACAGGATATTGCTGGGTTTGAGGTCACGGTGGATAATATTGCTGGCGTGGGCGTATAGCTCAGCCCCGCGCCAATTTCTTTGGTGATTTTGATGACACGTTCGGCGGGCATGGGCGCGGCGTTTTCGATGAGTGTGCTCAAAGAACCACCCGGCATGTATGCCATGACCAGGAAGTAACGTCCGTCTTCCTGACCAAAGTCATAGACCGGTACAATGTTGGGATGATCAAGGAGCGCGGCTACGCGGGCTTCGTGTCTGAAGCGTTCGATGAAACCGGGATCAACCAGTAAGGCGGGGTGGAGCACTTTGATGGCAACATAACGCCCGAGCACACTGTCTTTGGCTTTATAGACGATGCCAAAGGCACCTCTGCCAATTTCGGCGATGAGTTCGTATTTACCAAATTGCTTCGCACCGTATGCGTCTAACATAGCTTTCTCCTGAATTTAAATTGAACGCCTGGGATTCTATTCGGGCGCGTAAAGTTCCATGCCACTGTATTCACTTTCGTAACCATGGCGGTTAGAGTCACAAAATTGTGTGGCAATCCAAATATCTCCCTTGCTCTCGCGGGCGCTTAAGTCAAGCTTAGTGATATAGACGTTGTTAATGAATACATAGCCAGTATTTCCATTAGCGATAAGCTGCACCTGATTAATCGCTCCCGCTCTGCCACTTATACGGGATGAGTTTCCGCTGCTGATTTCAATAATGTCATCACTACTGCCAAGCCAGTTTTCAAATTCCCAATACCCGCTTTTGGGGTAAAAATAAAACCGGTATTGATCGTTTCCGCCGATATGTCTAAAACCGATGATATGATGCCAACATTCATCATCAAACAAGCTCTCCGGATTGTGGAAGTTTACGCTAAAAGAAAAGTTCTTATAATCACGATATCCTGCTGGACGATATGTTTCAAGACTGGTGCCTTCAGAAACGTAAGGCACACTGGTGGCGCTTGTAATATCGCTTTGCTCCACAAACTGATTTGGGATTTGTCGGATGCTTCGCACCGTCGCGGTTTGTTTATACACTGCTGTGGATGTTTGCTGTGTCGCTTTGGTGGCTGTGCGCTGTGCTGCTATTGTTTCAGTAGCATAGATGGCGGATTGAGTGATATGTTGCGCGGTTTTTGTAGCCCGGATTTGCGCTTGGGCGGTTTGCGTACGCGTGGCGCGAAGCTTGTTTTGTTTGTCGATTTCATTAATCAGGAACCAGCTAAAGACCACCACTCCCGCGAAAAGCAAAACCGCGATAATGCCTAAGACGATGTTTAGTTTTTTGCCTTTGCCTTTTTTAGTTTTTATTTCAGGTGACTCTGTCGTTGATGTTTCCGTGCCGCTTGTCTCGGCTGGGATTTCGCTAATGTTTTCTGAAAGTGGTTTTGGTGTTTCCGCGGGGGTGGCATTGACCCTTCCCTGCGCTCCAGTATCTTGTGAAAATGGGGGATTCTGATCGAAGAGGGGCTTAAAAGCCTGTTGGCTTTGCGCTTTTTCCCGTTTACGTCTTTCGCGCCGGCTTTCTTTTTTTGCCTTTTTCGGTAGTCCTAAGTCTTGTTCTGTTTCAGGCATGGGTGGTATGATGCTGGGTCTGGTAAAGGGTTGAGGCGTTGGCATCGGCGTTTGCTGACTGGGTTTAAGCGGTGGAGGTATTGGGCCTGGCACTGATGGTTTAGGTGTAAAGCCTGAGCGAATGGGTTGAAAAACCGGCATTGCGCTGGGGCTTTGCTGAGTTTGTTCTCCTTCGGCTTTTGGCGGTTTAACCACGTTTTGTGGTGGACGTTGGAGGGGCGTGAAGATGGGCACAGCCGTTTTGGATGTCTCTTCGCTGTTATTTGGTACCGCTTGCCCACTCGGGGATGTCTGTTGAGGTATTTGGGTTGTTTTAATTTGTTGGGGTGCTCGAGCAGGTGGCGTTGGTGTTTGTTGACTGAACACTTGGGGTTGCGGACTGGGCCTATCTTGCTGTGGCAGGGGTTTCGCGATCGGGATACCAGGTTGACTGGACGCTGTGGGAGTGGAGGTTTGAACTGGCTTGTTTGGATCAAACAGAGGCCGAGTGGGTAATGGCGTGGGTTTATCCGAACCGAGCACAGGTCTTGCCTGAAAGCCTGCTTTTATTTCACCTTGCACATTTGGCATCAATGCCATTTTGAGCTCATCGTAAAAGGCGATGACTGATTCAGGGCGTTGTTCAGCGTCAATAGCCAGGGCTCTGATGAGCGTTGTGCGCCATTTGGCAGGGAGCTCGTAAGGAAGCTTGGCGGGTTGATAATGCAGTAGCATGATTTCTGGGGTTGATTCACCGTCAAAAAGCACTTCACCGGTTAGCATTTCAGCGACGATACATGCCAGACTGTAAATATCCGCCCGGGCTGTAACTGTTCCGCCACTCCAGATTTCGGGAGACATGTAAGATGGTGTGCCGATTACCTCGCCTGTTTTGCTCAGGCTGGTAGCCGCGTCAAGAATTTTAGCAAAGCCCAGATCACTGATTTTAACCTTGCCCTCTTTGTCAAAAAGGATGTTGCCGGGTTTGAGGTCGCGATGGATGATGTCAAGTTTATGAATTTCAGAAAGTCCAATACAAATCTGGTGGATGACAAGAATAGCTTCCTGTGGGCTGTAAGGACCATTTTGCTCAATTCTGCTTTTTAGAGATCCTCCCTCCATAAGCTCCATGCTAATATAGAGGCGCCCATCGATCTCGCCATAGTCGTATGTGGGGACGAGATGAACGTTTTTGATTGTCGCGGAAAGTTCTGCTTCCTGACGAAAACGCTCGATGAACTCAGGCTCATTGACCAGTCTGGGATGCATGATTTTGAGGGCAACAGTTTGGTCACGATTAGAATCATGGGCTCGGTAGACAATGCCAGAGCCACCTCTGCCAATTTCTTCTATGATTTCATAACGACCCAATGTGATACGATCGCTCATCAGCCCTCCGCTAACTATTGTAGCTTAAATTCTTAAAAAAATGGCAAGAAATTGACAACTGTTTTTTACATTCTTAATATATAATAGAAGGCATAACTATCCATTGTATTGAACCGAATGTACAAAAGATGGAAAAAGTGATGTAACGAGGTCGTTTTTTGTGACAATAGTGTACAAAACAACACGAATAGTACAAAATAGTACAAATAAGTACAAGCAAACCCTTGACATGCGTGAACAATGATGTACAATAATGTACATTAGCGATGACTGGAGATCTGTATGGTGCAAGAATCAAAATTACTCCGAATAAAAGAAGTGGCCGATTTACTTGGCGTAAACGTGAGAACCGTTTATCGGCGTATTTGGGAGGGGAAATTGCCGGCTTCTAAAGTTGGGGGGTTGTATTATATTCGTGAGGCTGATCTCCAGTCGTTGCTACAGGTTGATTCAGATATGAGCGAAAATAAGACGGGGCTAAAATGCGACTCCTGTTTGCGGATATTGCGAACCCCATCTGAAGTTTATGGGGAGTGTCTTAGTAATAATTGTCAGGCAGTCATCTGCAAAGAATGCGCGGCGAATGGGCTGCGATATTGCCGGGAGCACTCGCTTGAACAGGATAATGATGAGCCTCTCCAAAAGAGGACCTTGGGCAAGCTCAATGTGAGCAGCAGTGAAGCGCGCTTGCGCGAAACGGCTTATTTAGAGCGGGTTATCGCGCGCATCTCACAGGTTGACTCTTTGGTTGACCCAGAGACAGGCGATATCCTTTCTGTTACAGATTGGTCGAAGTATCTGATTGATGGCGACTCACGTGCAGATGTATTGCAAATCACTGGAAAAGCCTTTTTAGAAGCTCGCGAAGTTGCCCGTTTGCCGCTTAACGCCTGGGCGAAATTCAGACTGAGTGATTATCACCGGGCTGGTAAACATCCCATTTTTATCGAAATCAAAGTGCTGAGTCGATTAGCGCGAATGATTAAAGAGAACCGTGACACCGCTCCGTTGGAAAAAACGGAACTGAGTGAGGCTCTCTATCGTGTTCAGGAAGAAGCCAAGGCGGACCCTGGTTTTAGATTTATCGTCTTTGCCGCGACGACAGGCTGGTCAAAAAATGTGCGCGACAGTGTTAGTAAAGGCGACCATCGTAGTTTGAGTCTGCCTCCTAACGCCTTGCTCTACTTATATGATATTGAAGATGGCGAACTCATCTACGATAAAAAAGATCCTGTCGCCAGACAATATGCGGGTTTGTTCATTCCCATTTCTGTGCGGGAAGAAGCCCAGGGCGCGATAGATACGCTTGAACGTTTGATGGCATCGCGCGGGCATTCAAGTTTGACCCTGGAAGACGCGGTGTTGAGCACGCCTCATCCGAGGTCGGTCATTGAAGAAGCATTTCGTTTGATGGCACAGTCCGGTTTATACAGACAACTAAACATGGATGACTTAGGCATTGTCATCCAGAAAATTAATTATTAGTTTCTTAAGGAGAAGAGATGTCCAAGCTAAGTCAATCAATAAAAAAGAATTTTGATTTCAAATCAATGCTGAACTCAGCAGTGAGTGTCGTACAGGACCTGCTGGGTTTATCGGGTGCGGAAGAGGCCAAAAAGGTAACCCTCAACGATATTAATGTTGAGGATGTGCAACGGGGGAAGATACGGCTTGAACATAAACAAAACGCGATGATGACCGATTTGCGCGATATGGAAAAGCAAAAGCGCTTGCTCTTTGAAGAAGGCGTTCAAAAGGCTTCAGCGCGCGAGCAAAAAACTCTGGCAAGCAAAATTAAACAGCTTGACCAGCGCATGCGCATTCGCGAGCGATACCTTGAGGGGATGTCATCACAAATCCAAATCATTGACTATTTTCTTCTGATTAAGGAACAAGAACAGCTCAATAAAGAGATGGGCTTGGAATCCATTTTTGGTGATATGGAAATGACCGAATTAGTGAGCTATATGCAGAAGGCTAATGAAGATGGCGAACTGAACATGACCATGATGAACAACCTGGCGAAATCCTTGTATGCCAACACTTATATTGGTAAGCAGGAGGAAGATCCTGACGTTCTCGAAATTATGAAACAAATGCAACTGGCTCGTGAAGACCACGACGGCGCGGTGGATGAATACTTCGTTGGAATGGAACAAAAACTTTCTGAAAAGCACGATCCAGAAAAAAGCGATTTCGACTTCAATTTTGAAGAAGAAATCTAATACAGGACTAATCTGATGAGTGTCGACCTGAGTGGACCCGTTTACACATTATATGTAAAAGCCCGTCAAAACGCAGACAAAGCGCGCAAGGCTGGTGAAAATATTGAAGCTGCCAATCAGTATCTGACTGCCGCCCGTTGGATGAAGTCCTATGCTGAGTATTCCGGTTCGCCGGAAGTGCGCCGAGAACGGGTGGAAAAGTATGAGCAATTATTAGCTTTGGCTCAGCGTCTTGGGGCGGATGTAAAAGCCCCAAAGCCTGCTCTCAAAGCTGATAAAGCTGACGCCCGCGAAACTGCCACTGGAATAGAAGGTGAAGACGATTACGAAGAAGAAGTATTACGACTCATTCATAAAAGCGACATCAAATGGAGCGACATCGGGGGACTGGAAGATACCAAAAACGAAATAATCTCGGCATACGCCATCGCCTTGGCTAAAAAGCCAGAAGGTGTCAAAGTTAACACCTGGCGCAACCTCTTATTGTACGGGCCTCCCGGAACGGGCAAGACGCTTTTGGCTGCCGCGACCGCAGGCAATCTGGACGCGACCTTTTTTAACGTCAAGGTGAGCAGCTTGCTTTCCAAATACTTTGGCGAGAGCACTAAGTTGGTGTCTGCCCTGTATTCAGTAGCACGCCGCTTAGCCCCGGCAGTCATTTTCCTGGATGAGTTTGAGTCGCTCACCCCTGCCAGAGGATCGGGAGAAAGTGGCGCGGAAAGACGCATCATTTCTACTTTATTAGCAGAACTGGACGGTTTGCAGGGTAAATCGGATAGCGCTTTTGTGCTCACGATTGCCGCTACTAACTTGCCCTGGCTGCTTGACCTGGCCATCCTTAGCCGTTTTCAAAAACGTATTTATGTGCCCTTGCCAGACGAAGATGCACGCAGAGCTATTTTACACATCCAGTTGGGTAAGCGGGGGTTTAAAACCCAATTGGATATGGATACGCTTGTCGCCAAAACGGATGGTTTTGCTGGTAGGGAAATTGAACAGTTTTGCATTATTGCCATCAATAACATGGTGCGTCGCAGTAACCCGACCATATTAGAAACCGCCAATCGTGGTTTGGAGGAAATCAGCGCGTATCAATTGAAGATTGATACGATTAATCAAGAAGATTTTGCTTTGGCATCAGCTCAGGTAAAACCTGTTACTGATAAAAAACGTTTAGCCCAATTTATCAATTGGGGACAAGAAATGCAGGAATAAAAGCGAAGCGTTATCATGGAAATCTTTTGCCCAAACAATCACCTGGTATTAGCAGAAAACGTCTGTAGTAAGTGTGGATGGACACGTCAATCAGTACGAACGATTGGCAGCTATCGCTGGGGTCCAATAGACTTGCTATCTGGCTTTGGTGGAAATTCAGTTGATAAATACAACACCTTCACCGTGGTTGGGCAGACCTTGTTGTTTGTGCTGAGAAGTAACGAAATTGTTGGCATCTCAGCTGAGCGAGGCAGCATTGTTGGGCGCACGACATTACCGATGGGCCAAGTTATCAAAAGCGTCATTGAACATAATGGCAAAGCAATCATCACCGTGCAGGACACTTCATCGCTGATGGAAAAACCCATTGGCGCGTCCTTAAAGGTGGTCAATTTTAAGACCAGTGAACTGATTGATATATATCAATCAGATGATAGCCACGATATTACCACGCCTTTGTTCAGGGATGGCAAGCTTTATATTCGCGAATCAAATGGCTTTTTAAAGGCAATGACCATGTCCAACAAGGAAATAATATGGCAACAGGAAATGGAAGGCTGGCATGCTTACCCCCTTATCGAAGCCAATGGCAAGGTTATTGTTGTAGACGGCAATTCCGCTTTCGGTGATTTGACTCTCAAAGCCTTTAACATGCAGGATGGTGAGTTGATTTGGCAAGAGCTACTTGAAAGTCAACCACTTTACCCGATGGTCAACACAGATACGCAACTGTTTATCTCCCATCGTAAGTCAACGCTCATGTCGCTTTCTACAAAGGACGGTCAACAACAGTGGTCTTTTAACACGCGGCGGATTTATACCAGCCCGGTTATTTATGGCGATGAATTGGTTGTTTCAACCAAAACTGATGAGGATGTCTATCAGATCGTTTCGCTTGACATCCGCGATGGAAAAGTACTCAAGCAAATCCCGATGGAAACCAGCATCCGTTTTTTGCCAATTCTGGATGATGACACACTTTATGTACTTGATGGAAAAGGGCGATTATTAGCGTATAACTGGCGTGATGGTAATTTAAGCTGGAAAATGGACATCACAACTGACCTTGATACCTTCGATGCAGTGCCAAAATTGGTTAGCGATACTGTTGTGGTGGGTACCTATACAGGGATGTTGTCAGCGATTGTTGTGCATGATCCGTCGGAAAAAACGCTTACAGCCAAAGAGATGCTGGAGAAAAATGACTTTGAAGGCGCGGCAAAGGCTTTCGCGCTTTCAGGTAATTTTGCTGACGCGGCAAAGCTTTATCTCACCGAACTTAATGACGAAAACAAGGCAATGCAACTTTTGGATTACGGCGGGTATTATAACGAAGCCGCGGAAATTGCTTTCAAGAAAAGATACTATTCACTCGCACTTGATTATTATCGCAAGGCTGAAAATAATCTTGGTAAAGCCCAAACCTACGAAGCAATGGGTGATTCGAGCCGGGCAGCGGATTTATATGCTGAACTTGGCGAGAGTCTTAAAGCGGCTAAATTATACGAAGAAGCTGGTAAGCCTCAGGAAGCACTACAGATTTATATTGATTTCAATGCTTTGGATGAGTATAAACGGCTCATTTCCCGGGTTGATTTTTCCGAGGCTTACAGTGTTTCGAGTGAACAACTGCGTAAAATGGGTGACTACGAAACTGTCGCGCGTTGGGCTTATGATAACAAACAGTATTTAAACGCGTCGCGTGACTTCGGTCAAGCTGGGTTGTTTGAACTGGAACTTGACGCGCTTAAACGCCACATGGAAAAACAGTTAAATAACAATGAGACGGTGAGCAAAGGCGTCTGGCTGCGCTTGGCGGAACTTGGCGACATGTTCGAGGATTTCGCGATTGCTGGACGAGGCTGGGCGGAAAATGATCGTCTTGAACTTGCTGGACAAGCTTACTATAAGCATGCCAGCTCGTTGGCAAGTAATGCTGCGAATGATATTAATAGCATTCCCGAATGTGACCGAGAGAATATCGCTCATTATTTTCAGCTTGCCGCGGATGCATTTGCTGAAGAAGGGCAGGATGAACGTTACGCTGAATGTGAACTGCAAGTGAGGCGTTTCTTGCAGCTACCCAAAGTGGCTATTTTGGTTGTCAATTCTCAGGATGGCTTTCGTGAGCAATCCTGGAACGAACTTTATCTTACAGTAAAGAATATTGGTTTTGGCAGCGCGCGTGATATTGATTTTCATTTGGATACGAAGTATTTTCAGATTGAAGAGGAAGAGAACAAAATGTCATTTAATCTCGCTGCTGGGCGTGAGCAGGTTCGCAAACTTCATATCAAACCTCTGGCAGGCGCAACTGGCAACAATGTGCCTTTGTTCATCCGTTGGACGTACCTTGATCGCAATAATAATGTTTATAAAGACCAGGGCAGTCGCAGTATTGATGTCGCGGGATTGTTGGAAGACACTTCAAAGAAGCCTATCGTTTATAACTTCCAAAATGTTGACACACTGGTTACGGGTACTGTCAATTCCTTGGATAAATCCACCGGCGATCGGGTGGAAATAAACCGTCGCGCGGATGGTGGGTCGGATATGAATATCCGCAGTGGCGAAGATTCAATTTCTATTGGCACCAATCCTTTTGCCAGGTTCGACATTGACGTTCATGACAAATGTCCCCGTTGTGGCAATCCCAAAACAGAACTTGAAGATTTTTGCAAAAACTGTAGCCCTGATTCCGTGGATTTTGATGAATTTTAGAGGATGAGGAAAATTTTATGATTAGAACACCTTTTTCACAGCAAACACCTTATCTGGCAGCAATAACAACGAGTCGCGATCTTAAAAAATCAGATACTATCCCTGCTGATTGTGTTGGATTTACTGTTAGTGGCGATTCAATTGAGTTGGTATCAAAGAACGATAAAAATTTGAGCAAAACTGTTCAAGACAGAAAAGCGCGATTGGTTGGTTATTTTCCTCAACATCCTTTTGTTGCGCGAATCGCGATGGATAAGGTGCTGACTGGGGATGGTGATTTCGTTGATTTACGTGTTGAGACTCGCGTAGTGGTTGAAGATCCAAGAGATTTTATCGAAAAGACATTATTTGAAGAACAAACTATTGATAAGTACGAATATTATCTAAAACCAAGAGCTTTTACCGATGAGATAGCCGCGTTCATCAGACGTTACGAAGCTGCCGATCTCAGCAGTGGAAGACTCAACCAAACCATGATGGATTTTCTCAAAGAGACTCTCACGCGAAACTTGCGCCTTATAGGATTGCGTTTGTTAGATGTGAAAGCCATCAGTCTCTGGCTTTCTTCCGAGCAATCTACTGTGATGGGTAAAATCGCTTCGAAATTAGGGAACTTCGACTCTCCAGCTTCATTCAATTCTTTTTTGCAGGAAGAGAATTTGGAAGAAAAAATGACCCTGCATCAAGCGGATATCAATCAATTAATCGATGAGCCACAAAGTTGGTTCGAAAGTATAAAATCTTTTTTTACAA